>Ga0126342_10015252_pt1 | contig 13481 bp, 14 predicted proteins | sample Cyp1metagenome_FD_92528 | JGI IMG/M metagenome (GOLD analysis project Ga0126342, IMG submission 92528) | Coral microbial communities from Lord Howe Island, Old Settlement Bay, Australia - Cyphastrea 1 metagenome | ecosystem: Host-associated > Invertebrates > Cnidaria > Coral ...
GTAATGTATGTAATGTATGTTATGTATGTTATGTATGTTATGTATGTAATGTATGTAATGTATGTAATGTATGTAATGTATGTAATGTATGTAATGTATGTAATGTATGTAATGTATGTAATGCATGTAATGCATGTAATGTATGTAATGCATGTATTGCATGTAATGCATGTAATGTATGTAATGTATGTAATGTATGTTATGTATGTTATGTATGTAATGCATGTAATGCATGTAATGTATGTAATGTATGTAATGTATGTAATGCATGTAATGTATGTAATGTATGTAATGTATGTAATGTATGTAATGTATGTAATGCATGTAATATATGTAAAGGTATGTAAAGGTATGTAATGGTATGCAATGGCATGCAATGGTATGCAATGGTACGTAATGGTATGTAATGGTATGTAAAGGTATGTAAAGGTATGTAATGGTATGTAATGGTATGTAATGGTATGTTATGGTATGTATGCATGCATGTATATATGTATGCATGTATGTATGTCTGCATGCATGTATGTATGTATGCATGCATGCATGTATGTATGGGTGGATTTATGTTTGTATGTATTTTTGCATGCATGCATGCATGCATGCATTGATGTATGTATGTATGTATGCATGCATGCGTGGATGTTTGTATTTGTGTATGTGTGTATGGTATGGTATGGTATGGTATGGTATGGTATGGTATGGTATGGTATGGATATCTATCTATATATATATAGATATGAACCCTTATATTCTCCATTGCAACCCAAACACTTCATTCCTTATATTCCTACCCAATCACTTGGATCATCCGCAACCAGAGGGTTCCAAGGACATGCTTCGTAGCAGTCGTGTGGATGGTTGTGACTCAGACCCCAGTGCCAGGCCACCTTGGGAAGCGTTCTGCAATCAGCGTGCAGCTGAGCAGGAAAGAAAGCACCGTTGGTGCAACGGTGCAACGGTCGGTGTTCAGGCTCACTGGTGGTCATCCTAAGGCGCTGCGGCCTGTACCAGGAATTCTACAAGGCGATCTTTGCCCTCCAGCAATCGGGTCATGTCGACAAATCCAAATAGTGAGAACCTACATAGATGGAACGCTCGAATGGGGCAACCCCTGGTCTTGACAAGACATACTGTATCCTTCAAAACTTCACACTGGTAGGCGATGTGGTTTTTTTCGTGGTTTGGCAACACTTCAAAACTCAGAAAACCACATACAACGTACGTTAGACTTCTTTGAACACCAAGAAGTCGGAGGCAGCATGATGCAGCCACAACACAACATCAGTTTGAGCACATCGAATAAACCTGTAAAGTTAAAGGTGAGATGGGAGAACTTCGAGGAGACGGACTTTTCGAATGTGGAGAATGGCTGCTCTGATCCAGGCACTTACTTAGCAAAGCTGGTGGATATTTCTTCGAATGGTTCCACAAATGTATGATGAAAGGAGCACAGAAGGACTGGCTCCTGATGCACACCAATCCCATACATAAATTCAGAATAATGCACACGCACTGGCACGCACATAATATGAGGATACATGTTGAAGTTGGTTCTAGCGACGCAAGAACACTTGATGCAGCGTTGTATTCCATGATGCAAGATTTTTTTCTAACCATCGCCGCAACCAGAGAACAATGATGAACAATTTGCCTGTGAAGACGCAGCACCCCTCAAACTTCTGCAGGTTCTACTTGGGAACCAGATGAATGCCTGCCTCCCCACCTAGATGTGGTCCACTCAGAGAATTGAATTCAATAAAGACAAACCAAATTGTGCGAAACTATGTGCTTTTTCTCCACTCCTAAATGGCTGCTGAGGGTTTCCGGCTTCGTGAAAAGAAGACCTGGATAACACAGCGAAAAGATCAGGCAATCGGATGGACCAAAACCACATCCACCGTTGAATTGCAGGCCATGTTTGTAAAGATGCAGATGTTGATCATTCAAAGGGTTCAACCAACGGATTGTCGGGGGAAACGCCATTAATATACATATCATTGTTCGTCATGTTGCAAAAAACATTGCCAGAAAAGGCCACATTTTGGATGGTCCATGGTAAATGAATCATTGCCGAGTCCAGGAGGCCAAAGAGGAATTGGCGAAAGCCGAGGAAGCTGCGGATCGCAAGGTATGAAGTTGGCCATGTCGATCATCAGACAGGGCCCAGGAAGCATGATGTGCACAAATTATTGACCATTTAATACCATTGAAGATCCAAGATATCCAAGGGTGAGCGCATTTTTGAACGGTTTTGCAGTTTGTTTTTGTTTTCTTTTTCCAGTGTGGGACCTGCAGTCTTATGGTTTTCGAACTCTCCGAAGGCTGGGAAAAGGAAGGAAATTGAGGCCAGCGGCCAGCGAGTGAAAAAAATGCGGGAGTTGCTACTTGATCTGACATCGACCAAGTGGCAGGTTCCTGAGCCGCCCGCAAAGATGAGCAGGTTCAGGCCAATTCCAGCACGAAGGCCCTGGACCACTGCGTGAAAATTTGAACCGTTTACAGTAGATCCGTTTTGCATGAGTGGCAACCTGATTCGCAGGTTTTTTTGAATGCTCTTCAATTGTTTGTTGTTCGATAAAGGTTGCGCGTTTTGATTGCAAATTATTGCTTCAAGTGTGCTGAAGCGCCCTTGCTAACAAGTGGTCATACAAGTTGGGCTTCTGGTATTTGTATCAATTGTATTCAATTGTTGCTGGTGTTGCCCTTGTGCATTTGTTCATTCATGTCAGGCGAGACGGCAAGCCGCTGATTCGCGATGTGTTTGAAGCTTGGCGAACAAGTCACCACAAGTTGTCACGTCATTGCTTTGTGTTTGAATGCCCCTCCAGATTCTTCAGGTTTCGATTGAGCTTTGGCCATGACTTCAAACCTGATCCTTTGGACGATCGAAATGGTGGGGTGCTCAAACACCATGCCATCATTGTTGATGGCGTTACTGTATTCAGGAGAGTGCCCGGAGAGAATTCGAGAGTGGAACTTAAAAAAAACTGACTCAACAGCTCAGCAATGTGGCGTTTGATTCATCAGCGATGTTGTATCGTACAAACTGATGTTCCTGCCTGTTGGTTCTTTGCTTGCAAGCCGCAACTCACCATGAATTCCATTGAATGGAATTCGCTTTAAAGCCTTTGGGGTTTTGTAGATTGACCATGATTGAACATTATTTGAGGAAACTGTTTTGCCTGTTGCATCATTTTGCAGTTTGCTTTTGCAGTTGCCGAACTGATCCCCTCAACTGATATCAACTGGCAGATACCATCCGCATGGGCTGGCCTCGCAGACCTGAGGTGGGAAGCCCAAAGCTGTTGATGTATACATGTGTGGTATGTTCAAGGTGTGCAAGGATCATGATGCTGAAATTGCTCTTGGCATTGATTACAACATCTACAACTCCTGCATGCCTAACTATGGTGATTTTGACGCAAGACATGCGATCTTTGTGCGCAACATTTATATGCACAGAACTGGTAATTAGGAAAGGTGATTTGCAACAAGAGTTGCGGCCGCTACTCTGCTCTTGTTCCCAGGAATACCCTCCAGGCTTTGGCGTGGCTGGTCCTCCAGGCCCGACTTCAGTGATGATTGAATCCCTTTGTTCCTTCCCCGGGGCCAATCCACTTGTGACATAATCTGGATGTGTTGTACAAGGGTATAAACCTTTTATCTTGTAATTACCACCACTGGTTTCGTTTCTCGTTGTTTCATTTTGGTGTTTTCTTGTGTTTTCTTGCTCTCGTCCAATGTTGAATTCTTGATTTGCTGATGCAAACTCCTTTTACTTCATCCTCCCCTGGTCGTCCTTCGTTCCTTTTTCACCTATGTTTTCATGCAGGCTTTTGCTATGCGAAATGTGACTGCATGGCCTGCTGGCTGCAGCATAGACGCAAGGGTGGGTGAATGGGTGGATGGGTTGATGTAAAACAGCTTGAGTTGTAGACTCTGAAAGGACGGCCCAGGTCACAGACCCTAATGCCCCCTCCCACAGTAGGTCATTACAACATATTACAACCATGTACGCTTCGAAGATTGAATTTTGTAGCAAGGACGACCAACGGGGTCAAAAGCCCTGGGAGACGAGCAAGAGCTGGTTAGAGCAGGCATTGAAGGGATTTGAAGGGATTTGAAGGGATTTGAAGGGCATCTGATTTTGTAACTTGACGTGCTGCCATTGCTGCCATCATAGGGTTGCAATAGTTGTTTGTTTTGCAGTCTTGCACAGTTCCGATACTTTCGGATGCTTTCACCATGGTGATGCGAAGTGTTTTCAGGATCCTCAGGGGCCTCAACGGGCAGCTGACGCGCTGAAGATGATCGAGACATTTTCTGTACGATCCCTGGCCGACTTCCTACGACTTTCGGGGCTTTTCCAAAAATATGTATATAGATATAACATGATGTAACGATGTATAACGGCAACATCAGCAACCCTGAGTCGCAAGTGCCACAACAGCTCAGGCGTGGCTGACAGTCAGATTGTGTGATCTCTGACTAGTCTAATAAAGTCTAAGTGGACAGCGCCGAATAAGATAGCACACACCTTAAGACTTTCGAGTTTCCCTTCTCAATCTTTATGCAGCTTCCAATCTACATCAACCAAAAGAATCCATTTTGGACCCAAGAAGGCTCAAGACATCTCAAGACCAAAGGTTATCAGCGTGCCCCAAAACCCAGCATCACCACGAGGCACAGAATCGCTGGGTCCGGCGCCGTGGCCAGGCACGCTGTACGCTGTGATACGCTGTGTCTCACGCCACGTGACTTCTGGCTTTAGTTTCCAGTGAGCATTTCGAGCATTTCCAGGTGAGCAAACAGGCCTACCTTGAGAGTGTGCAGAACCATCCGGTGGCCCTAAAAATGGATGGATTTGGTGCTGGAAAATGGGATGTAGCAACCATAGCAACTCAAGTCACAGGGCAGTTTGAATTAATTTGACATCATTTAATGGGGGACATGCATGGAAATGTTGATCAACTGGATTTTGTGGTACCCCATTTTCAGACAAACCCAAATGGTTCTTCTGGAAAGGTTTGTATTGGGAGTGCCTTCAAGAACGCTGCACTTCAAGCCTGAGGCTGAAGACACTCAATCCAAAGCTGCCCTCTATTTGGCCAAAGAGGTTGAAACCCAGATCCACAAGGCTCTCAAGGACGAAATACACAGCTGACTTGCTCTTTCTAAGACTTGAAGGGAACATTTCCCCTTTGGCTGAGTACTTGGCCTCAAAACAAGCAAAGTGATTTCACCTTGCATCGCTGATAACTAGAATCTGGATCTACTGTGCATAATCTGGAAGCAAATAGAGGGAGGTGCCAAACAAATCCTGTGAGTTGCCTTGAGAGGATTTGCCATTGGATGCTCTCATGGATACAAATGATGAGGTGGGCTGTGCCAGGATGCGCGTTTTAGTCCCAAGGTTTGCAAGCATTATTCCTTTAGTTTCAAAATGCACATACACACACACACACGCAGAGTATTTCCAGCAACCTCAAGCTGGCACTCTTTACTCCTGATAGCAGATATTGCCAGTTTCAAGGATCAGTTGAGAAAGTGGTCTATCTCGAGCGAAATCAACCCACCGTTTTTGCCAAATTCCATAGCAAGATGGCATTATGAGACCTGGAAGGCCAAGACAGTGTTTCTTCATGTTTCTTTATCTGATGCCATCCCTTCCAGCCCTGAAGTCATTGAAGTCGAACTTTGAAGCTGATCTCACCAGCTTGTGCTCACCTCAATTGATCTTGAGGTGCGAATACCGTCGCTGGCCTTTATGAAGCCCGGAGAAGACTATGCGCAAGGGACTTTCATTGTTTGCTGTTTCATCTGTGTGCATTAAAACCCAGATGAGGTGAACCAGAAAAAAGCAGGAGGATTGTGCACAGGATGAGTACTGACACGTAACATGGATTGATACAGGGCAGGTTCAGGTTGTATATGTTTGGTGTTGATCCCAGGCCAGTCCGCTATCTACTCTCACCAGACTCGTCAGCACGTGGCTTGGCTTGCGTCAGTTTCAAGTTCATCTGCACATATCCTTTTTTCCCCAAACAGGGTGTCCACACTGAGGGGTTCTTACGGTAAGTGTAAAGGCCGGTGCTTGATCAGGGTGCTCACTCTTGGGCGCGGCATTTTTCCTGTAAATTTCCGTATATAGTGGCTCTTGTGAAATCTTGACATGCGTTTCGACTGCGCAGGCTCGCACAAAGTGTTCGTCTGCGTTCTGGGCTCATTTTGGTCTGCGGCGTTTTTCCTGTAAATTTCCGTATAAAGTGGCTCTTGTGAAATCTTGACATGCGTTTCGACTGCGCAGGCTCGCACAAAGTGTTCGTCTGCGTTCTGGGCTCATTTTGGTCTGCGGCGTTTTTCCTTTAAATTTCCGTATAAAGTGGCTCTTGTGAAATCTTGACATGCGTTTCGACTGCGCAGGCTCGCACAAAGTGTGGGTCGCGGTTCTGGTCTGCGTTTTTTTTATCTGTAAATTTCCGTATAAAGTGGCTCTTGTGGAATCTTGACATGCGTTTCAATTGCGCAGGCTCGCACAACATCATCGTCCGCAACATCATCATCATCATCCTCCTCCTCCTCCTCATCACCACCATCATCATCATCATCATCATCAACTTTATCCTGCATTATCTTCCCACTCCCCCCACACTGTTTGGGGTCTCTTGCCGGGATAATTTTACTTGCTTATCAAGTTCTCCAGCATTCTCCCTCTTGGGGTCTTGAAATGCTCAAGTTAGAAAATGTATAAAGGTGTTTTTAGTTTGCAAAGATGATTCATGATGATTCTACATCCCAAAGGGATGGACACGATCTGCCAGGTTCCTGGGCCAAAATCAGTGAGGACCTTAGGTGGTGGAGGACCTCATCTGGAAATTTCAAGTTCCAACATAGTCCCAAGGCAGACGAGTCGGCCAAAATTGCTCATCTATGAAATCAATGTGAAATCAATGTGAAATCAATGTGAAATCAATGTGAATATTTATTTGATTTATCTTCAAGACAGTTCAGGTGCACACGAAACGTCTTTCGAAACGATTCTGAGAGGCCCCGAAAATGGTGTGCTCAGTGCAACCATCGGGCCACCCTCGAGGCCATATGAAGATCCGAGCTGTTTTACTGATCCCAACATATCTGTAATCTCATGGATCATCATGGATTTATATAATATTTTAATATCATGAAATTATAGACATATAGATCCATGCCTGTTTGCTACTCAGCTTCTTATTCTTCTACTTGTATCGAAGGTGATTTGACAAACTTGTGCCTGATTTTGTGAGGCAAGCGCCAGTCAGAATAGAGCTATATCACCCAGAGGTGCCGCATGAGAGAGGGTACAGAGTAGCAGAAGCAGACCATGATGAGCCCTGTGATGCTTATGCAATGGCTGTAGCTTGCACGTTGTAGAAGATCCATGTGTGTGTGTGCGTGCAAGAAATACAACACTTGACGCATGTAATGTAGTTTTAAAATGTTTCAAAATCATTCAACATTCATAAGATTTCATCGCACTGCAATGTAACGCAATGAAATCAAGCAAGAATTCAAATTGTCATCAAAGTCACAATTGCAAATTCATTCATGTTCATTTTGCTTCTGAATGCTTCTGTAGCCCTCTCCTGCCACTTATAAGCACCTAGGCAATACATTTGCCGGTTTGCACTAGCATTGAAGGTGTATGGAGTGTTCACAGGCAAAATGGAACAGGAATTCCATATTTGGGAGAATCTTGATTTGCTCCTCAGCGTGTGCTTAGGTTGGGAAGAACCAATCATACCATGACACGCTGGAACAAACCTCCCAAGATATGCCTGCTTTGAATGTGGCATGAAAACACAGTAGGCAGCCGCACGGACCTAGCTGGCCTGACTCCATATCATTAAGTGCAACACGTACAGTCACGTACAACATATACTACACGTACATATACAATGAATATTATATATTATATATATACACCATAATATATATAATTATATATACATATATATATGTGCCATATCATGTTGTATCATATATATATACATATGCATAGTTGATCCATAGTTGTGTCATGTTGTGTCCATTTTCCCGTTTAACCATTTTATTCCATTTGTTCCTGCACAGAGGCGGTGGGTGGTGCTTCATTGGGTGCAGTCATCGATTGCCTTGCCTGTGACTCAGAGAAGCACTGTTACAGAACACACACATGTACTATATGTGTGTGTATATACGTATATACATATATATATATATATATATATACATACATACAACACACACACATATATAATTACACATGTATTACTATATATATATATACATATTGCTATGTGATATGCGGTGTGAATAGCGTGACCAGAATCCCAGACATCATTCAGCTTGTTGGAATCTGACACAATTCCATGATACGTAGCTTATGACTGGTATGTACTGTTTCTAAATTCTGCCTTGTCGCCCTCCCTGGGTTTGCCAAGGTCACTACATCTTCAAAGCCCGTGTGGCGAAGTGCGACGGCTGGGGTCCCCAAGATCCCCTAGATGCCCTAGATCTAGCCTTCAAAATCTGTCAATATTTTTCAAGCAGAACGTGGATGTGTGATGATTGATTTTTGGTAAATTGGTGATTGGTACAGCATGTTCATTCTTTGGCTGAAACAAATCTGTGCTACTGACAGGCTCTCTTTGTTTGTAGGCAAGGGTTTTCTTCTGAAAACCTTGGAGAGATAGTGCAAGACCTGTCAGCGTCGCAGCTGGCACCTATTTCTTCGTTGTGTTTAGTACATAAAATCGGATGGGAAGATGTTGGACAGGATCGCAGCAAACGCTGTGCACCATCGTTGCCATCCACACATCACTTCAATCATGATTTTTAGGCTAGATTCTCAATTGTGCCGATGCTCTTTGCTGAAGTGTTCAGCATTGGTGCGAGGCCAGCCTTATCGCTAGCTTTCTCGACGTGCAGAAGTGCAAGGGCCTGTGTTTCATCCCCTCTTGTACGGGGGATCGAGAAGGGTGTGATTTCGCGGTCGTTCTAGCTGACCATGGAACTGATGTGTTTAACATGTGTTTGCTAGTTTGTTGGTCCACTAGCTTACCTTATCATAAGTTACAGCAGAAAAACAACGAGTGCAATGCGAAAAAGGCTTCAACGGTTAGGAAAAAGCGCCCTCAGAACTCCGAGATTACGCTGAACATAGAATCAAAACAGCGCACTGGCGCACTAGTACCGATTGCTACATTGCTGAATGGTCCAGAACTTTCCCTTCAGAAGACTCAACCGGACACAACTCCTTGAGATCACATTGCCGTGTCAAGAGATTTCTCCGTCCTGAGGTCCACTGACTCGAAACGCTCGCATCATTTTGCCATTCCATCATGTTTGACTTCGGTAGTGAATGCCCGTGGAATTTGCTTTAAGCTCCACCAAGCATCAAGCATCAGGTATGAAGCATTTTCATTTTCTAATTTGGATGCAGCCACAGTGATGTTGACTGAATGCACAGTCTAAACTTGTGAATCAGTACAGTTGGCTGCGGTTGGCTGGGGATGGCTGCGGTATGTGGAGTGGGAGGGTCTCATCATCTCGCATTTCTACGTCGCAGGCAAGAACGAATGAGCAAGATCTACGACTTTGAGAACAGGGTGGCAAAGGAAGCCGAATCATTGTGGAATGCGAGAGGGAAGCAATTGGAAGCAAGGAAAAAACAAAGAGAAGCACAAAATCCAAAGCTAGCACAGATACAAATAATATATACAATAACTACAAAATAATTACAAAATAATTACATGATAATTACATAATAATTACATAATAATTACATAATAATTACATAATAATTACATAATAGTTACATAATAATTACATAAAAGTCACAAAACAATCACATAATAATTTCATAAAAGTCACATAAACATCACATAATAATTACATAAAAATCAAAAAATAATCACATAATAATTACATGGTAGTTACATGATAATTACATGATAATTACATGATACTTACACTATAATTACATAATAATGCAATAATAATTGCATAAAAGTCACATAAGAATCACATGACAATTACATGATAATTACATAATAACTACATAACAATTACATGATAATTACATGATAATTACACTATAATTACATAATAATGCAATAATAATTGCATAAAAGTCACATAAAAATCACATGACAATTACATGATAATTACATGATAATTACCTGATAATTACCTGATAATTACATGATAACTACATGATAATTACATGACAATTACATGATAATTACATAATAATTACATGATAATTACATGATAATTACATGATAATTTCATGATAATTACACGATAATTACATAATAATTACATGATAATTACATAATAATTACATGATAATTACATGATAATTACATGATAATTTCATGATAATTACACGATAATTACATCATAATTACATGATAATTGCATAATAATTACATGATAATTACATGATAATTACATAATAATTACATGATAATTACATGATAATTACATGATAATTTCATGATAATTACACGATAATTACATAATAATTACATGATAATTACATGATAATTACATGATAATTACATGATAATTTCATGATAATTACACGATAATTACATAATAATTACATGATAATTACATAATAATTACATATTATTGCCAAAAACAAACCATTGCCTTGCAATTGACATCCACTGCCATTACCGTCTCTGCACGAAGGACATCACTTTCGGAGAGTGGCTCTCTTGCATGGAGCTTGCCCTACGCTTGCTGAGGCAAGAGCGTGCAGCATTTCACATTGACATACATTGACATTCTCCTGTGGTACAAATTCACAGTGGATATAAGAGAGTCTTTGAAGGGGATGAAAGGTCATAGAAGACCAAATGTGATGTTCGATAGTCAACCCTTTATGAGCCCAGCCCGAAACATCGGCGCCACTGGCTGCGATTGCTGCCTTGATTCATCCTGTCTCTTCGACCGCGCAGGTCCCTAGCTTTCGCCAACCTGGTGAAGTCGGAGGTCGGTCGGTCATCTTGGGTTCAGGGTGTTTGGGGCTTGGCATCAGAGGTCCAAGCATCCACACTGAAAGGAATACATCTACAGCATCCTCCGAAGGTATCACATGCTGCCAAATTTTCACGTAGTCTCCAACCAACCTTCCCCAAATCTGTCAAGTTCCCCACTCCATCAGCCCTCGAGTGGACTTTTGTCGTGTCAGCTACATGTAGATTCCATTGACGGAGAGATTGCACCTGTGCAATAGATAGCAGATGCATGAAGAAGCATTGATCCCAGCATGGAAAACACTTTACAGACCATGGATGGTAGGAAAAATCAGCCAAGTTGATGAGGTACAATCTAAAATCTATATTTAATACTCTCTTATACTCTCATAATATGTTTTTTCCCCACATCTTTGTGTGGGGTTCTTGTTTTTGATTCTGTATCCCTCCCGCTCCTCCTCCTCCGCCCACTCCTCCTCCGCCCCTCCTCTTTGTCAACCACCATCTCTCACACACATCTTTGTCACACACTATCTATCACACACATCTTTGTCAACCACCATCTTTCACACAATACTTTGTCAACCACCATCTCTCACACACATCTTTGTCACACCCCATCTTTCACACACTGTCTTTCACACACATCTTTGCCAACCACCATCTTTCACACACAACTTTGTCACCCACCATCTTTCACACACCATCTTCACACACATCTTTGTCAGCCACCATCTCTCACACGCATCTTTGTCACACACTATCTTTCGCACAGATCTTTGTCAACCACCATCTTTCACACACTATTTTTCACACACACACACATCTTTGTCACACACTATCTTTGACACACATATCTTTGTCACACATCATCTTTCACACACTATCTTTCACACACATCTTTGCCAACCACCATCTTTCACACACAACTTTGTCAACCACCATCTTTCACACACCCTCTTTCACACACATCTTCCTCTTTCACACACATCTTTGTCAACCACCATCTCTCACACACATGTTTGTCACACACTATCTTTCACACACATCTTTGTCACACACTATCTTTCACACACATCTTTGTTAACCACCATCTTTCACACAATACTTTGTCAACCACCATCTTTCACACACCATCTTTCACACACATCTTTGTCAACCACCATCTTTCACACACAACTTTGTTAACCATCATCTTTCACACACCATCTTTCACACACATCTTTGTCAACCACCATCTCTCACACACACACACATCTTTGTCACACACCATCTGTCACACACATCTTTGTCAACCACCATCTCTCACGTGGCAGGCGTGGCACAGGCGTGGCACTTGCTGACATCTATCTTCGTTTCGCGTGGCATGCGTGGCATTTGGTGACATCTGCCTTCCTTTCACGTGGCAGGCAGGGCACTTCGTGACATCTACTTTCGTTTTGCGTGGCAGGCGTGGCGCTTAGGGCACTGGGCTAGCTCTGGTGGCGCGCTTGGGCCGGGTTTGGTCGCCGGTGACGCCGCGGCACTTTGCGTGGCAGGCGTGGCACTTGGCGACATCTGCCTTCCTTTCACGTGGCAGGCGTGGCGCTTGGTGACATCTGCCTTCTTTTCACGTGGCAGGGGTGGCTCTTCGTGACATCTACTTTCGTTTTGCGTGGCAGGCGTGGCACTTAGGGCACTGGGCTGGCTCTGGTGGCGCGCTTGGGCCGGGTTTGGTCGCCGGTGACGCCGCGGCGCTTTGAGTGGCAGGCGTGGCACTTGGTGACATCCACCTTCGTCTCGCGTGGCAGGTGTGGCCCTTGGTCACATCCACCTTCGTTTTGCGTGGCAGGCCTTGCACTTATGGCACTGGGCTGGCTCTGGTGGCGCACTTATGGCATTGGGCCGGTTCACACACACAACTTTGTCACACAACATCTTTCACACACCATCTTTGACACACGACTTTGTCACACACCATCTCTCACACACCATCTTTGACACACCCTCTTTCACACACCACTTTGTCAAAAACCATCTTTCACACACCACATTGTCAAACACCATCTTTTACAGGCCATCTTTCACACACCACTTTGTCACACACCATCTTTGACACACCTCTTTGTCACACACCATCTTTCACACACCCCATTGTCAAACACCATCTTTCACAGGCCATCTTTCACACACCATTTTGTCACACCACACCATCTTTGACACACCTCTTTGTCACACAACATCTTTGACACACCATCTTTCACACACCATCTTTGTCACACACCATCTTTCACACACACACACCATCTTTCACACACTGTCTTTCACACACATCTTTGCCAACCACCATCTTTCACACACAACTTTGTCACCCACCATCTTTCACACACCATCTTTCACACACCGCCACAGACCATCTTTCACACACCATGTTTCACACCACTTTGTCACAATCTTTCACACACCACTTTGTCACACACCATCCTTCACACACCA
>Ga0126342_10015253_pt1 | contig 13480 bp, 14 predicted proteins | sample Cyp1metagenome_FD_92528 | JGI IMG/M metagenome (GOLD analysis project Ga0126342, IMG submission 92528) | Coral microbial communities from Lord Howe Island, Old Settlement Bay, Australia - Cyphastrea 1 metagenome | ecosystem: Host-associated > Invertebrates > Cnidaria > Coral ...
ATATATATATATAATCCCAAAATAATTTGACAAAGGCATGTTATCCGCCATGGATTCTTAGAAATGTCCAATAGGAAGGTACTCAACCCCCTTCCTTCTCGAAGGTAGCTGGATCCCGGATGCACCCGGATGATGTGGTTAGTGATTTTATCCCTGTGATATCCCGTTATATTCCCCGTTAGCCTCGGGTAATCAAAGGTGGCACTAGAAAGTCCCCCTATCAATGGGGCTTTGGAAAAATCATCCATAAATGGTGGGTTTCAGATGATTGGTCTTGCGATAGCCCCATCTCTTTTAATCAGTAAGTGAGGCAGTGGTCTTCGCTGATGATGTTTCTTTATTGAAGCATCACTTGGCGCATGGAATATCCCATAAAAATGATTGGATTGATCTCTTTGTTATGTTCGATCTCTTCATTAGTTCGTTAAGTAGTGAACTCATGTGCACATTCACATAATATCTATATGTATATACATAATATATATATACCTAATTATATATATATACATAATATCTATATATATATATATACATAATTATATATATATGCATATGACTGGGGTGTATGCCATGGATATTCCTTGTCCGAAAAATTTGTCCCGAAATCACAGACACTGCGTGGCAGTCACTCATCCTCCAGCACCGCGACGGAAAAACCATCAGGCAATGATCCGAAATTCTGGCGGAATCCTTCTGGGTAGATTGATTGCCATTTGGTTATTTAACATAGCCATGGTATAGATGGCCCATAGAAATAGATGGTTTACCGTTCTTAAAAATGGGTGGATTTTCCATGGCTATGTTAAAAAACCAGAGGGTACCATGTGAGGCCCCTTAGATAGGTAAGTTGGTGTAGGAAATCCTGGAAGAACTGTGGTGTGTGGTAGTTACTTGGTAGTTATCGGTACACTTCGATTGTGCAACATAAATCCACTTATGACTGGAGGGCCCCACCTTGTCCATGACCGCCATCTAGAAGTTGGTGTTTGTCCATTGCCGGGTTGAATTAGCAGAAGGTAACATAGATATGGACAAAGGGTGGATCCTCCGTCTCTATACTAATTCACATGATTCACGGTAGGGCGACTTATCCTGTACTTGACAAGCTTGACAATTTAAACCATTTAACGTGGTTTGAGAATGATTCATATTGGTTACAGTGATTGAATAGATCCGCAATTTGACACAATCTCTGATATCTGAAATGGGCAAGGTTTGAATTCACAAGTCGGAACCATGTCAACCACTGAAAACAGGCACCAGTGAGCCAAGCAACTGAACTCAGGCGTGTGCCTGTTTTCCCCTCGTTGAAGAGAAGTTGTTGTGACTATCCACTTGTTAGGAGAAAGCATGAGAAAGCTACCAAGAGTTTGCCAACAACACGATAAGTGAAACCTTTGTTGGTTCCCCAAAATTCAACTATGATAACATCCGGTTTGGATATATTTGGATGACCTGGAGTTGTTGGCAACTGTGGCAATGAAGAACACATTTTACAGCTTGGTATGCCAACAAAGTCTAACATTGCAACAGCAACTGCAGGATTTGAAGCATATGTCAATATGATAGTAAGACAACGACTATTTAATGTTATAGCAGTTTCAGTATTTCAAATATAGCGATATTGTAGCAATACAAAGTCTCATGTGATTGAGAATTACAGTATTTAAAAGCAGATAACATATGATATACAATGATATACATATGTTTTTAATGTGTTACATCCATGTTCAGATGTTGATGCAGCGCCACCGATTCTGTGCCAGGTCGATGTACCGCGTGACCCCAAAATGGATGCCCGGCAGAATGCCGCAGCGCAGCGGTTGCTGAAGGTCGCTTGACGCGCTGTGACGGTTGTTTTTTTCCCTCGCAGCTGGTGGGCGGTTGGTAAAGTTTGCTGCAAGAGTAGGGATTGTCATGATAAAAGGTGAGTAGTTGAATGTTTGACATTCTTTGACCCAAGAAAAGGAGGTGTTGACCTCTAAAGATGTCCCAATCCATTTGAGGTAGGGAGTATAAGCAGATTCCAGGCAACAAGACTTTGGGAGCGTTTGAAATCCAGCCACCGCCTATTGAAACTAGGCCTGCAGGAATTGGAACGACTACCCTCGTTCCCTATATCATGTCCCAGATGTTCACTCCACTCCTTGCAAGGTAGGTTTTATTTCTATGGTTTTGATATTTAGATAAGTTGGTTGAGAACTGGATGAAAGAGAGTTTACGGTAATGATAGCTAGTTCATTAGATGAGATTATAGAATACATATATATATATATATGTGTGTATGTATATATATGTAAATATATTTACATATATAGAAACCCACAAACACCACTTATATAACGAGACCAATGAACACCACATCGCGTCCCAATACCTTGGGCAGGCCTTGCTGCCGCCATCGACCTTGGACTTGGATGTCTCCCAATTGATTAAGGCTGGGTGACTGGGTGATATGTTTGGTCTGGTTGCAGCCCAGCCATTAAAGATATCAGAGTTGATAGGTTATTGTGGGGATGTGTCATGGCTCCAATGAATTTTGAGTAGGGTAAGATTGGTGAGATTTGTATAGGGGGAATCTCGAGGAAATTCCAATGTTTCGAATCGGAAAGTCTTCTCGCTTTGCAAGAGCTGGGTAGATAAGTCATGCGCATAATGTCAAGCGAAGATTACCTGAATCACAAAGTATATATTGTAGATGGTTTTAATCCGAGGTTGACATCGACTATAGTGAGAGTATGTTTTTCGTTCTAAACGTAAGGCCATGAGCCTGCTACAGTCCTATTGCATGGCGTACTAAGCCGTTTATACGAAAGCCAGGGCATTTGTTGAGGTCCTTCGGACAAGTGGTGGGCGTCTCATGCAAGGATGTGAACAGCTGGAAGCAGTTCGAGTGCATGGGAGCCGGAGTGAGCTGGCACAATCTTGACTTCGTTGCTGCAATGAAATTAAGGGACAGAATCGCCAAGTTCACCGGCACCATCTCGACGATCTGGGTTGCTACTTATGTCTTCAGCCAGCGTGCTACTTCCTAGCCGCTACTTTCTACTCATTGAGTTGCATCGTCCTTTTGCTGCCTAAGTGCAGATGAAGAAATAGAATAGACTGATGAATAGCAATGTAGCAACCCCCAAATAGATAAGACAAGAAGTAAGTTATCACAACCTTGCCAGGACTTGACTTGACTTTTCTATTTGTTTGGCCTTGGTTTGCTATTTTGCAAACAACTGGTCAATGGATATATTATATTATATTGTTATGTCTTTTGTTTTGCATGGGTCAAAACTAATGATCTTCTCAAGTACTTGTAGGGTGAGAACACCAGGGCAACAGTAACAAGGTTTCTGTTGCCCTGGTGTTTCCAATGGACAGATGTAACGTCCCACTTGAACGATAATTTCTTGTAGGTGCTTCATGTTGCCATGGTAGTGAGGATATGCTCAATAAGCTGTGTAAGCTGTGTGATCAGGGAGCCAAGAAAAGCACGGACCACGAAAAACTTGACCAGATTTCGTGGCAACAAATGAGACGGAACGGCTGCCATTGTTTCGCCATGTGTTTGTCCAACAATGGAGGTATACCTCCAAATGGCCATTTCAATTGGGAACATCATCGAAAAAATCGGGAAACTATCTGAAAATGATGATTACTTAATTTATAAGCTTAAGTAACGGAATGTTAATGGGGATGTAAGGGAGATTTGATGGGATATATAAGCAACTACCCATTTTCATGGGAAAGACTGAAAAGACATCATTTGTTTTGATGGGTTCCGTAACCCTTTTTGATGCGTTCTATTCCTTGTAGAATTATGTTGGAATATGTTGGTTTTTAGTTCACTACAATGCGGGCCCCCAAACGATAGCTAAGTTGGTTTATAAACCTCATGAGTACTTTAAGTATCATAAACCATAGTGAAATTGGAATTATATATAAACCAGCTTAGGCTTGGCTATCTGGGGGTCCCCCTTTGTAGCACAATTGGGGTTGTGGTAGTCATAACATATTATAAGTTACAACTATAATTAGAAGGGGTAACATAAGCCAACTTATGACTGGAGGGCGCCACGTGTATTTTTCATATCTTTAACTTTCTAAGTACAATGTGGGCCCCTTAGTTATGTTTGTTGGAAACTGTAGTCTATAAGTATCATAAACCATAGTGAAATGGGACAATGGGGTTATAAAATATTATAAACTCACAATCGATCGCGATGTCGCTATCAAGGGGGCCCAACTTGCGTGGCATTCACAAGTTCCCATCCCTTCGTTTTTTCACCAGCAAATTGCCAGCCCAGAGGCATTAAGGGAGAAGCTGGCTGAGGTGGAAGTGACCAAGGCGTCTGGTGTGGTTAACCGCTTCCAGTTCTCAAGAGGTCATCTAATTTCATCCCGAACAGTTGGCTGGTTGGTGGTGACTGGAACATGACGTTTATGACTTTCCATTTACTGGGAATAGTATAATAGTCCCAACTGACGAGCTGTCATATTTTTCAGAGGGGTAGGTCAACCACCAACGAAGAAGAGTTCCAGGTCAGGAAGTTTGGTGGATGAAGCGCCAATGGGTAACTCCTGGTCACAGGTACCACTCAAACCATGCTGTTCTAAAGAAACAACCGCAAAGATCAAGAACGCATATTTATGGTTTGTTGATGTCTGTTGATGATTTTCTCATGGAAGAAGCATGTCCCACACGGCCCATGTTTGACTGCCATTTGGCACATTCCGACATTTTATCTATCATGTTCGTGCCATGTGGTGTTTACTGGGTCAAATCCTATCTCTTGTGTTATCATCCCACTAAAGCATCATTGTTTATCTTAATGTCTGATCTTTGTCCAATATTTTGTCATGGTTGATTCCCATAGAAGCATTGACTATCTTAACCCTAGTGCTCCAACAAAAAAGCCTCTGAGAAGGTGTCAAGTTCGACTCCAAAAAAAGCACGAAAAGTTGTCACCCCAAAACGTCGAAGGTGGAGCGGGAGCTTCAATTTTTCGGAATTTTCGGTGACCCTCCAGCTTTTTGATGTTTTTTGGCAGGAGACCTATGAGTCCTTCCTGAAACTGTGTGTTGGGACCACAGCCACCAGATGCCACATTTGGGTCACCAGGAATTCCTCACAGCCATGGCCATGGTCCGTTGAGTTCTGTAAATTGGGGATGGAAATGAGTAGAATCTGAAGCATAACGACCTCGTGTCGCAACGTCCTAATAATGATCCTGGTTCAGGTGAAGTCTTGGGATTCAGCTAGATTTGGGGATTTGGACACAAGTCGACTGGTGCCTATTTTACGTCTGGTTCAACCAGGCCATCAATTGGATGGGACGGGAGTCCAGGCTACAAAACTGCAACCTGATCCATTCAGGCCTCATTTTGGGGATGAACACGGAAAGATACTGGGCCATCTCCGGTATCCCCAACTTGTGATGTTAACCTCGTGGCCTCCAACACATCGAGTCTGTGGGAAGAGTTGAAAGGAGGAATTCAGATGCTTTTCTTGGTCAAGGTGTAAACCCCAAGACCTTGACATTCAAAACGATCCACCAAAGATGGGTTTTTCGTGGTTCATGATTGTTATATAAACGTGTATAATCGTGTATATATCATATTACTGACCATAAACGTTTATAATGATTTATATCTATATTATCATATTATATCTATAATCGTGTTATATTATCAATGATTGTTCATATATATATATCATTGATTGTGAGGGAGAAATGACCCCCCACGATGACCAGGATGATGTCTATGGAATGACCCCAAACGCCCAGTTGGAGTCGAGAAACTTGCGGGAAGTGGGCCGCTTCTATGGCGAAATGGACCGGACACACTGGGGATTTGAACACGGAAAACGGGGCCAAACAGAACGTACCCTCCGGTGTCACGAGACATGGCTGGAAAATTATGCTGGTTGGTGGTTTGGAACATTTGGATTATGTTTCCATATATTGGGAATAATGATCCCAACTGACTATTTTTTTTTCATAGGGGTAGGTCAACCACCAACCAGTTATGGAACTAAATGGAGAGCTGAAAAAATCATAGAACCAACTGGGGGATTGTCAGCCCTTCATCGAGTCGTTCGAGGATTTCCCCATGTTTGACAGAGGGCCTAAACCGCAAGTGGCAGTAACAGTTTGCTATGGAAAGTCACAATTTTGAATAAGGTGCTCAAACATGGCTGGCCGTGAAATCCTTTCTAAATGGGCCTTTAAAAGGGAAAATAGCCTATCGAACTAAATGGACCATGTTCAACAGCAAATTGTTGAATTACCAGACGGTCATGCTCATCGTCATCCAATGTTGATTTGAAAAAAATGATCCTATTCAAAGATTTGAATGATTCGACCATTCACAAACTGAAACATGTTGGGTACACGTCCTCAGTGAGGTCCTTTCCATTGGTTGAGCCACCGTTGGGGATATGCTGGGAATATGTTTGAAGGCGTTTGGCCCTCTGAAGCGAATCCAACTTATTGCAACCCCAAAACGATCATATCATATCATATCATATCATATCATTAATATATATATATATATATGAAAATATCATCTTGGCTTGCCATCTTAGTGCATATATCTATATATAATCGTATTTATTTATATACATTAAACTAAATTCATATATATATATATACTGTAAATAGATTATGGTTGTGATAGTTGTGATATACATCATTTGAACAGATAGTATCTACACATACAGAAGATGCAACATGTTCCACTGGAGGAAGCCAAGGGCTTGGAGCTCGAGGAGGAGATCACGGACCAGGCGTGGCGTCGAAGTCTCCGCTTTGAATGGAGCGTGGGGTTTAATTATCAGTATATGGATAATATATATATATTATTGAAATATATATATTATTATGGAGAGAGAGAGAGAGAGAGCGAGCTATCTATCTATCTATCTATATCTATATATATATATGTGGAAAAAACATGGAACAATATTGAAAAATATGGGGTTCTATGGGATACAAGCGTCGCGACTCGTCGAGAGCCGAAGCGCTTGTTTCCTACTTTTTTTTGCGGTCCATGGCGTTGAACGGGAAGAAAATTCCATCAATGGATGACACATCGAACCCGCAGTTGTCCAAGGCGTAGATATCTCAAAGTCATCTGTGCCTAAAGCTGTTGGCTCTCCGCAATGTGCTGAAGCCATTCACCGGTTTTTGCGCGAATCGTACTGGTGTAGTGGAACATCGCCAATTTTACTGCTTTCACCCCGTGGTCCATTGCTTTAATCGACTTCATGTGTCAAGATTGGGTTTTGTTTCCCCCCGGGTCAGTCAAGACATGGGGTTTGATGGAGGATTAATACATCAATGTCATCACTACTCCAGAGTTTTGATCTGTGGGGCATTGCCGGGAATTCCATAGTATATACTTCAAGACGCTAGGCTCTCCCTTTGGGTTGCGACATCAGGTAGCTTTAGGTATCCTTCTTGTCCCTGTTAATCCCACCTGTCAGCTGCTGTCGCGAATTGCATGCCTTTATAGTTGCTCCTAAATGCCTGTAAGGCCTTCAATTGCAGTGGGAAAAATGCCCTGGTGTTTTAACTGTCAACATATGGTAAAAAAAGATGGTTCTATAGGGAGTGAAGTGTAAATATTGGGATCTTATGGTGTTGATAGTATTCACTATACATGTGATATAGTCTATACTAGACATAAATGTGTTCTGCGGATTTTACTATCAAAGATATCTCCTAATAATTCCTAATATATCTCCATAGTATCCCCAAAAGGGTGCTTTCACCAACAAAACAGGTTTATTAGCAGGGAAATAAACCAGTTGGATACTATAATGGAACCATCATATTATGGAACTATATGGAACTATAATATCCATTATGGATATAAATTGGATACTGCTCGGGGTTCAATATGATGGAACTATAATGGAATATTGAATGGTTGGATAGCCCCAGCGCTGCTAAACACCAGTGAGGATGGGAATCCCGTTCCGACATGATATCGATGTATATGTGGGTGCTACCTCCAAATCATTTGTATAAGTCCAATAACTAGGGTTGATTGGGGGGTTATATCTATAGTATTCATGGGGATTATATACCAACTAACATCACTCTGGGGGCACCGCCTTGTAGTTCTTTTTTTACTAGTAAGTAATTCGGGGATGTTTATGGATCAGTTAATTTAGAAACAGAAACTAATTTGTACCCATTGAAAGCATTTCCCACACACCGGAACATATATGGGACCGGAACATATGTGGAATATATATATATAAATGCCAAATTTCGACCATTGCACATTTATAGGCTGTTTTGACGACCCCTGCAGTGCCCAGTTGGGCACCTTGCACTTTCTGTTTTCGATGGCATAATAGATACTTTAGGCTGAATCCACGTTTAAATTAAGCATCATATATGATAAATAATACAAAATGTAAATCTTTATATAGGAAACGTAGTACAAGGGGCACGTTTCTGTTTAGAGGCCACACATGTCCATCCAACGATTGGGAAAATTAGCCCCATGTCCCTTGAATAATTCATGTTGTCATTACTGTATTGAAATTGTTCAGCGCTTGAACCAGCCCTATACGAGATCCATGTTCGAAAAAAATTGAAATCTTTCGGGAATATCAGACATGAACAGAAAGGAAAGGAAAACCCATGCTTTGGGATTGCACATGGACCCAATATAGGAATGCGACATTTTGCAACGTCCTTTGGAACCTTTTTGTTTTTGCTCACAAAACTGGATGACACAATCAGAATTTGGGTACTTTTTGTCGTTCAACAGTTGGTACCAGGCAAAAAATCCGCTCATGGGCAATCAGATGTTTCGCATTCTCCATCCATCTCGTATTTGAGTTGTTTTTTAACCCCAACAGCCCAAAATTTAAATTTGCTACAAACTGCCCAGTGTAAACTGATGTGTTTTAATGTTTTGTTTAAGGAGTTCGCAGGTTACAGTACCCATATACCCTTGCGTCTTCTTGGTTGTAGGGCCAATTTGATAGTGACTTGCAGCGCTCCCAGCAGGTCATTGCTTTGTATGCGAGGGCGGCCCAGTGGAAAGTGCGGTGATCAGTTTCTGCCTTCATGGTGCATGTAAAAGTGTGTAAACAGTATTTAGACGGTCGTTTCTCAAAATTGGGGCACCCCAAAAACCATTGGTCTCCCAGGAAAGAGAATGAATTTAAAGAGTCTTCTGGTTGGTGGTTTGGAACATGAATCTTATTTTTCCATATATTGGGAACAATCATCCCAACTGACGAGCTGTCATATTTTTCAAAGGGGTAGGTATACCACCAACCAGTCTTCCATTTTGGGAAATCTCTGCTGGTAGTACTTCGCCACTGGGAGCTCTGAGGCGACCTCAGCTCTGCAGTGAGGCAGTGATCTGGCGATGGCTGGCTGAGTGGTACAGCTTCTCAAAGAAAGCGAAGTGGCGTTCATCATGTTCCAAGATGTCAAATCAAGATGTCAGATTGACAACAAATCTGTAGTTGTCCAAATGTCCGACTTGTCTGAATCGATTTTGGCGTTTTTTCTAAATGGGAGTTTTCTGAACTTTGCGAAGTGTGTGGCACCGTTGGTGGTAAACCGAGGAATGCCAAAAAGACCAATGTCCAGAGAGATAATAGGCAGACAGTGATGTCTCCAATGTGGAACTGTACAGAGCTGCAGGATGGTGGAAAAACATACTGAGTCGTTGGTTGTTTCAAACATCCCAACAAACATGTTGCTATCACCAGCTTTAGAAGATAGACAGGCCATATCTGCTGGCCGCTTCAAATATGTTTTATATTTTTCAGGCACCCAAGAAGATGCCCAGTTAAGTGTTTCCAGAATGGTAAATTGGTTGATGTTTCCTCCAAGATTTCCAGGGTTTCAACAAAGGATGATGATCCCCTCCAAGATGCTGCACTGTAGAGCCTCAGTTTGTTGGCTAAGTTGGTGAACTGAACTTGTAGATTAATCAAGGTTGCCTAGGACGTTAGATGGGTTATATATTGCAATATTCTAAGCCACCATAAACCAACAACCATAACTGGCGGGGCCACTTGTGTGGGGTGAATCCCCTATTTCGAACACATCCATATACACATTGTATGATTAAACACACATAATTATAATATATATATATAAGTGAATTATACTTACTACAAACAGATATATAGTCATATTTTACTTACGCACATGTATAAATATCCTGATATATTACGAATAGCTCCCTAGAAATAATTGTTGCTTCAATCCCGTTGAATCGAAGCGCTGCACTTTTTTCCACCCTGGCCTGCGCGAGGAGCTGACCTCAAGCGTTCAAAAAAGGTGCAAGTGCGGCAGTGTCTACTTGGAGGCTCATCCCTCCCACTAAGTCGTTCAGAACATTTAGTAAGCATGGGTATAAGCCAATGATTTACAGTTGCTGTAGTTACGACCCACCTAGATATGGTTCGTAAGCCTAGCGTCGAGGTAACTATGCCTTCGCCAAGGTCTTGCTGGAACTGCAAGATCAGTTGCGAGGCCTTGCAGCGCGGCAGACTGGAGGAGGCGACTGGTGGCATGGGAAAATTGCGCATCACAAGGTGAAAATGGAGGGGAAAGCCCTTGAAGCCCATGCTTAATCATCGTGTTTCCAAAAGTCCATAGATCTGGGTAGATTAATGTGTGACCTCACTCAACGTGACCGAAGCCGGGAATCATAAGTAGGATTTGGGGAGTCATCCCCAAATGGCCTTAATTCAGGTAGGGTAATGGTTTCTTTCTTAAGGTGAAAGGCCTTCATTCAGGTGTGTGAAACATTCTAATTTACCCAGATCCATGTCTATACAGGAGATATTGAAGTATAGATATTGATCATTATATATATACATATCATTCTACCAACTGATCTGAAGAAAAGGATGATCAAGATCTGTAGTAAAACTAGCATGTCTAGGAGAATGAATAATATATACATGATTATACATATATTATAATCATATATATATATCAGTATATGACATCTGTACTACCATGTTTAGGAGAATGGTCGTCTAATCTATGTTCTTTTGATCTTCACCAGGACGCTTTTTTTTCAAATCATTGGGATCGCCGCGCCAAATGGCGGTATATTCTCCCAGGTCTCTGGAGTCTGGAAGGTTGGAGACATCACTCAGTCCAGAAGTTTCATTTCCGGACTTTGCTATATCCTGATGTGCATTCCATGTTGTTTGTGGTGCGTAAATTGTAGTCCTTAGCCTTCCAACTCTGAGATAGATAGCCAGGGTGATTTAGCGAAAGGATCTTTTGGACTTGTTGCCGATCTGACAGGCAAGGAAGAAGAAGGAATGAACATAAACTGACTAATATAGATAGATAAAATGGTATGTAGAGATTTTGTCAAAAGTGATTATGGGGTACATTTGGCGAAGGCTAAAACAATTCGCTGCGCGAAAGTCGCTTTGGCGAAAGGTTTTCGCGTTTCCACGTTTCCACGAAGGTGAGAAACAATGTACAGAATTTTGTCTAGTTCAACATCGCATACTGCATAATTTATGCATCAACATGATTTCAGAAGATTTCATCAGTCAAAACCACTGACATCTTTGCATTTTTTGAGGAATAACTCGGAATAACCATCCAGCTATGCCAGGTTTGACTTCGGGTACCGTTTGGGCACCAGGGTCGCCACTCATCGTCATGAGGTGAAATCGCCTTCCCGCGCGTCCGGCAGCCAGCGCCATGTTGTGGGGATTGTCCAGATATCATCCATGGTCTTATAGATGGTATAAATGGTTTATTTCTGAAAGTATATGATAATTAATGATGGTGTTATTTCGTTATTTGATGATGGTTTACTACAATTTTATCATCGCAACGATCATCTTTGGAGGTTTTAGATGGTTAACCAAGTGGACCATTCTCTAAATGGGGATTGAAGCAACAATTGTAGGCTGGAATGGGAAGAAAAAAGGGTGGAAAAGCGGATGATAATCTGGATGAATTACAACTGGTTGGTTTGGAACATTTTTATTTTTCCATAATATATATAATTATCCCAAGTGACTTTCATATTTTTCAGAGGGGTACAGTAGGTCAACCACCAACCAGATAACGACCTCACGTCATACATGGGGAATCAGCCCCAGCCATGTCACTGGCTTAGCCCAGTTAGCCCATACTTGTTGGTTCACCCATGAAACGTAAATGCGTTAGTTCACCCCAACTTAGGGCCGTAGGTTCTAACTTGGATGAACTAAGCCACTTTTGGGATTGTTTGGGATTTTTTCCAGCAACTATTTTCAATGTCCAATAATCTGGGCGAATTACAAGGACCTTACTGTTCTCCCTCACTGGAATCATGGTTTATTTTAGGGGAATCATCCCCAAATGGCATTCTTCAGGTAGGGTGATGGTTTCTTTCTGAAGGTGAAAGGCCTTAAGTCAGGTTTGTGAATTATTATCTGGCTGGTGGTTTCAAACTTATTTTCTATTTCATATATGGGATGTCATCCTTCCCATTGACGAACTCATATTTTTCAAGATGGTTAAAACCACCAACCAGATTATAATTTGCCCAGAATAATGTTCATGTTCTTTACGGATCCCAAACTGCTTCACATTGGGTCACCTCCATTCCCACGACCCAAAGCAAAACCAGCCCAAACAGCCACAGCTCCGGGATGTTCTGAAACAAGTTTACTAACTTTAAAATAGTATGATCATCATAATATATTTAATTATATATACATAATTGTAATATCATATTTATATATTTCATGATTTGATATGATTTTATATGATAGCATGATAAAGTGTGATCATACATGACAAGACCAATCGCTATATTCACATGTTCTGCCACCTGTGCAGCTTGTCTGGGATCGAGGTCCCAGATTTTCCTTGGAAGAGCACCGATTTCCACTTGAGCAAGGTGCCTTCGTGGTTTTTCACCGCAATTGGCCAGGTTTAAGCCACAAGTCATCGTGCTTATAAGTAAATATATATATATATATAGATAGATTCTCAGATAGACCTATTCCCCTGAACGGGGATGATCCTCATGTTGTTTAGGACTTTTCAGGCATGGCCATGGCTCCAGAAATGCATGAAACATGTTCCCAACCAGACCAAGCCAATAATCAAAGATACTGAGTCATGTTGGGCGTTTCATATTCCACATAGCAAAATGAGGTGTATCTTCCCGTCATTTTTCTCACCCCAAAGCGTTTCAAGAGCCAAAACAAATGGCTGTGGGCAGGTTCATGAGCGACTCTACCTGGATGCTTACGAACGGCAGGTGCGCTGCTAGCAACCACAATGTTTGTTGATGGTTTTAGCACAGGGATTTACATAGACATATTTGAGACTACGGGGTGTATATAGTGTATGTAAAATCGGCACAGCTACCCTTCTTTCCGCTGATCCTAGGGGGGCCTTGTGCCCAGATTCCGATGGAAATGGGTCAATTGATTGGACATGAAATTTGCACGGGTCCCAAAGTTTGAAAC
>Ga0126342_10015254_pt1 | contig 13480 bp, 19 predicted proteins | sample Cyp1metagenome_FD_92528 | JGI IMG/M metagenome (GOLD analysis project Ga0126342, IMG submission 92528) | Coral microbial communities from Lord Howe Island, Old Settlement Bay, Australia - Cyphastrea 1 metagenome | ecosystem: Host-associated > Invertebrates > Cnidaria > Coral ...
TATGTATGTATATGTATGTATATGTATGTATATGTATGTATATGTATGTATATGTATGTATATGTATGTATATGTATGTATATGTATGTATATGTATGTATATGTATGTATGTATATATATATATATATATGTGCAATGCTTAATGCTTGGTACTGAATTGTTTATATAAAAAGATATTGTGCATGTATATATCTATATATATCTAGATTACATTTGCGGGTGTTACATGTTTATATACATATGGAAACTTATATACAATCTATGGTTGCATCTGTATATTTATATATATACAGGCATCATATGTACACATAGATGTATCAAGTACCTGGTCAGAACGTCAGGCTTGTTCGATATTATCTAAATATATATATGCTTTATATATATATATGTGATATGATTTACTCTTTTGCATGTCTGTCTATATAGGTATACATGTTCCTATATACCTTCACATCTTGCATATAAATACGACTATACTCATTTGCACATAATTCTTCCATTCCATTGTTCCCCTCCATTGTTTTGCCCAGGTCTCAGCGTTGCAGAAGCAACCGGTCCTCGACCCAAAGTCCGAAGAGATGCGCCAATTCGTGAACCAGCTCAAAGCCTCGCATCAGCATGCGTGGGATGCTTTCAACGGGGGCTCTGCTGATGGCTCTGGGTCAAATGAGATGGCATCTAGCTGATTATATAGATCTATAGTTTATGGTATGTGGAACCACCCATGCAAACCAAAAAATAACATAATGAATCGGAGCATCATGTGAGCATCCTTATAGATAGGTCTGGGTTATCAGCTTTGTGTGCTTTATAGCTCCCATTTCATGTAGAAGATGTATATATATAATATTTTATACTTCAGAAAATATCTTTCGTTGATTTCAAAATATAAATTCTTGCAGGTTTGCAATCTGGATTCTGCAGTAGGTTGTTGTAGGTTTATGGCTGCTTGCAACGGAGACCCATGACATATGGATATACACATGATAATGCATATATATACATTTTTTTTTGAAATATGTGTATATATATATGATATATGCCAAATATACTCTCGTGTCATCAAATCTTGTCTATATAGTTGATTTGTCATTTTTGCTTTGGCCTGGGTCTCATGTTGAGATGCAGTTTGCAAAAATTGATCTCTGAAATCTTTATTCTGCACAAAGTGTGGAACAAGAGTGTGTGTGAAAAAATCCACACGCATTCGTGTCGGACCTGCTGGTTCCACAATCAACTGGGACATTTGGTGATGCATCACGTTCAACAAAGAACACTGCTGATCTGGTCAAGGGTGCATTGAACATGGTGTAAACATTTCCCCATTGATCTTCGTTGGATCATGATTGTTCAGGATGATTTCCATATGCTTTCAATATCCGGCATGGGTCTGAACAAACGATACCACAGAAGCTCATATCTTCTAACTTGTGTGTACCTCTATGTGTATATATATATACATACTTGACATTCCAAAACCAACAAACAACAGGTTCGGATATATATATATGCCTGACATTGTTTCAGACTTATATTCGCATATAGTGGAGTAAGCCACCTTGTATATATAATGATTGGAAGTGCCCTGCCCAACCTTGTCCACAGTCAGCAGAATATGTGTTGTTGCAGCCTCGTGCCAGGTGCTCATGTGGGTGCCGGCTCAATGGTGAGGCATGGTGCCATCCGCTACAGGCGGACTGGTATCAAGAATGTTTCCAAACAGCAGCTCAAAGACAGTATTCCTGGCTTGTTTTTCGACAACTGAGTGAATATATATATAATTATATATATATATAATTATATATATAATTATATATATATATATATAATTATATATATATAGGGCTGGATGTGTGCATGCACATATTTGCAGTGTCCCGGATACAAATATTTGGCCTTCATATGTTTTATAGCTGCATCAACTTCCAGAGACTGATGTTTGACTAAAAATGAGGCTTATATGCACTTGGACAACCGCTTCACTCTTATAGAAATATACATCATGACAATGCACATCAGTGAATTGAAACTGGTGGTTTGACAATCAATGGCCAGTCCTTGTCAATTGTCCAAGCTATTCTGGCTTTCCCCTGGCTCCCTGGGTTCGGTCATTTCCCGAAGCCATGCCTGCATATGGACATGTCCCATCACTGGATATGCTTGTCCAACGCTTGATTGACCTGAGATTGCCGAAGGCTGCTCGGATGTCATGGGGGCAGTATTTTATAGCATCGTCTTGCTGCTACATATATATATGAGATTGCACGTGTACATATATATGTCACTATACATATTATAAGGGTTTGGTGGTACAACAATTGTTGGGTCTTGGGTTCGTATATGTGAGTGACAAAAAGCTTTATAGCGTTCACTATATCTATATCAACATATATATATATCAAATGTTTAGATCTGAAGCCAGGTTCACTGCAATGCAGTTCATATATATGTGGACTTTTTGCTTGGTCTCAAGCTGCTTTGTTCTTACCCCACTGCATATATTAAGCATGAAAATAAATTTAGATATAGATATATATGTGAAACCATCGAGCCATAATGGTAGTGTAACAGGATATTTATAGATGATATGTGTTAAGCTTGGTGCCCATACACAAGTTTACGTCGCACCTCTGCAGGCTTTTGTGTTCATCGTAATCTTGGTCTTCTTCGGGAAATTTCCAGTGGTGGAGAAGGACTCAGGGGTGCAAATATATACATGAGGACCAAAGCCATTTTCATGACCAAATAATATATATATATATATACATATACAGCAACCAACAAAAACCATGCATGCATGCAAGCCCTTTCTGCCAAATATATATATATATATAAGTTTGGTGCATTTATCAAAATGCTGTCATACACACTTCAACTTGTGTTTATCATACACACTTCAACTTGTGTTTATACTTGTTTTTTTAATGGTACACCATGACCACCATGACAAGATTATTTACATATATGCATTATATATATGATGTATATATATATATATTTACATGAAGCCTCTCTCTCTACATGTGCAATTTTATATCCCCCACCATCTTAGCTTTGGTGCAGGACCTCACATACGTTGAGTTCTTCGCTGGGGAGGCAAATGTGTTCAAGTGCATCCGGGCAGATCACAACATGGCCGCAGCTGTTGACATTCGCTTCATGCCCAACATGCCCAACAGTCCAATGGACATACTTACGGATGCAGGATTCCTGTTTTTTGGCAGCTGCAAATTGTTTCTCTTCCATCCTGTATATATTTGGAAAACCCTGCTTTGTTAAGTGGGTTGGTGCAATGAATTTTCTTATTTATTGTAATTGTTTGTCATCCCTGTAATTGTTTGTCATCCCCTTAAATATATATATATTAAATATATATATATATATACATTTCAAATCGATGAACTATAGGGTCCAGCCCAGCAATGTTTTCATATATATATGCATTCACTGGTCGATGTTTTCCACATGCCATCTATATACACCCATCAAAAATGGATCACGTCACACAATGAGCTGATGGTCACTATAGCCTGATGTGCTTAAGGATGTATGGTTTTTCTTGCTTTTGACCCAACATGGTGTTTTTATATATATATAGTGCATGCATGGTCAATGATGCAGGTAACTGCAAACACACAACATGCACACAATACACATGCAACCATATCAGAGAAAAAACCAATGCATGATCAACCATGTCCATGCATGCTTCCCCCTCCTAAGGTTATCAATTTGGTTGATCTTAAATGGGCGCGAAAACGAGCTGTTCGTGCTCTTCGCAACTGTATGCTCGTCTTGGGTCCATGTAAATGTTGCTACATCACGCCGTTCGGTCCTATTGCCCGAGGGTGATTGGGGCAAGCCATATGTCGCTGCAGCTAATGAAATGGTTAGCCGGATCCTTTGCCGAAGTATATATATTACTTTTGGTTGTTTTGCCATCATCGGATTTCTGTAGCTAACTTATCGATCTCATTATACAGATTGAGAAACAAAATGCCGATTCTAAATTATATATAACTTTATGCAGTATGTGGACCCTACAGCTATAATGTTCTGATTCTCCATTCCATCCACTTGGGCCCAGTGACTCTTGTGGAAGTCCAAGGTTTCCTGCCAGCGTCCAGCCCACCCCATCTCACTGTGTTGTATCCCAGGACCGTGCTGCTATGCCTCCTCGTTGTGGCACGAGGAGGATCTTTCTTGGTTGAGCAACCCATGTCAAGCCTTATGAGCAAGTACTTCAGGTTTCAATGGATGGCTGAACAAATCAAAGTATCTTAGTGGATTTGGGACTGCATGCATGTCAATGGCATTTTCTATATTGGAATTAATAATCATGATTGTTTTGCATGTTTGTATATATATATATATATGCTACATACATGAAAGGAGTATATATATATAATGACAAGTTTACTCAAGCATGCTCCATCATATTTCAGAGGATCACACGATGCACTCCCATTGGAACCAACCAATTCTATTCAAATTATATATGTTGTCCAGTTTAGCCAAGGTATACACATTTGGATGGTGGATGGGACAATATGGTGCAGCTTCTCCGAAGCGACACCATGGTTTTAGCAACAATCGCTTCTCATCCCTCCTAGATCTTGGGGTCTATCGCCGAGCTGTCCAAGCCAAACACAAGAAGATTGAAACAGTTCGTCGCTATACCACAAAGGATGGCAAACGTGGATATACTGGAACGAAACACTTGAAGCAGACACAGTTTGGGCCCCAATGTTCATGCATGCTCTCATGCATTTGTATATTGTCATATATAAGACATGAGTTTACATCAATGTTTTGAATTCCCTAGACTATGATATATCTACAGCCTGACCATCCTCCACCCACACTGAGGGTCTACCCTCGGGCCTTTGCTGAACGGATCAAGGAGCTCTTTCCAAAGCTTGTGGCCAATGGGGAGGGCACACCTGCCATTTCCAGGGATCAAGTCCAGTGGGGCTCGGGGGCAAGTGCTTTTGGAAGGATGCCTTGGACTGATTGGCCTGAAGCCATGTTGATTGGCCCACTGCGGTATGCCAGAGGCAATTCAAATTTGAAGTGCCCAGATTTTTGGAAAAGGGAATTTCCTACTGCTTTTGAGATCCTGGCCAAACGAGACCAGGAAGCTCAAAAAGGAAAGGTAAGCGAGCCTTTCCTGCCACCATAAAGGCTTTGGGTGACCCTCAAATCATCACTTGTATATCAAATCCACTACTTTGAGTATATATATTGCGATATACAGGCACTTTGACCCATTGGAACCCCTAGAGTTGGTTAATTTGTGCTGAAATCATCTGAAATGTGCCTTTACAACCTTTACAAGCCTTGGTGGTGACCAAATTGTCATTTTTTGTCAATTTTGGGTCTGGAACCACAGCAAAAATGGGAAGTGTAATTGCACGTAAACAATCAACATGTGGATGTTAAAAGTCGTTCAATTTTAACGAATTTTGGTATCAAAAAAAAAAGCGTTCGAAGGCGTTCAAAAGGCGTTCAAATTACGTTCGAAGGCGTTCAGAGATGTGCAAAATTTACGTAAAAATTGCATTCACAAATCATGTTTTTTTTGGTCCAAATATAGTTGCTTTAACTTTTGTGTTCCAGACCCTTCGAGTACACTATTTTTTTATCGCGGCAGTGGATTTCCATAGCTGGCCCCATGTGGATTCGAATTGTTTCTGCCCAGGGGTTGTCAATTAGGATCGATTCCGTATCCTGAAGTGGATCAAAAGGATTGGTCAATGTAAGTGTTGTGTGCATTCTTCACGACAGGCATGGTCACCATGTGTGCACAAAAAAAGTGCATATAATTTTGATGTTAGTGTCAACTCCATATACATGTATCCATGCACAGGAACCAGTTATGTTCATTGGTGCTGATCGATTTTGTTAATTCTATATACTATCAGCAGCCTTTTGCAATCAGTCAGGGGTTTTAGCGCCATGTCAAGGGAATCCTTCCAGTCCCTGCCCAGCAAGGCTTGGAGTTGCTCAACCCTTGCCCAGGGAATCGAAAAGGCTGCCCAACTTGCCGGGATCAACATCCAGCCTGGGAAATCTCTGGATCCTCAGCAGGCAAGCCTCATGCAGGGGAAGGATGCATATCCTCACAACATGCTGCATGTTATATATATATATATATACATTTTTATGGGTTGCCACTCTGGCGTCCACCATGTGTGCATAGTGCAAAGAATCTGACACCTTGTTTCCCATTGCATGTGCATGCCTTTCTATATCAGGTATATATATATATAAGTGGATGTTTTGCATTTAAACTTAAATGGAATTAAAGGTTTCATGCAAACACATGTTTCCCCATCACGTGTTACTTCAAGCACTTGGCAGGTTCAAGCTATTCTGTCAACCTTGCAGTCGCCACCCCGAGTTTCTTGGCTTGCACAGCCGATTTGTGCATGAGATCACAACCATTTGCTTGAAAGATTGACTCTATCCATTTTCAGTGAATGCATTTTCCTTGTGCACAAATATATATATATATAACCAATGATATATATGTTCATGCAACCCATGATACTGATGCATGTTGGCCCTATCATGTGGAAAGTGTGCACCCCTGCCGCTCTTTGAGGCTGAAGCACCTCCAAGGTCCATGGTGAAGCATGAGGTGCCTTCGCCAAAAGCATCAGCAGTAAGAGTGTCTCGACATTGAAGGGGTACATGGTGCAGCAACGTGTTTATATAAATACAAAGATATATATATATAAGTATTTACACGTGTTCAAATATATATATATTTTTTATATGGTTTACCGAAAAGAATCAGGATGTGTGTATATATGTATATAAGGCATCCCTGTATTCCTTGTTGTGCATGCCTCAAATATATTGTCCCAGATTTGTTCAAATCGGCTTGACTAAGCCTACAGTGGCATCACCTCCGTTGAGCTTACCATCTGGTGTTTACGAGCATGACACTATCCCAGCTGCTCCTTGTCTCCATTTATAGGTTCGTTTGTTTCATCCACTTTCAACTCTGTGGATTATTTTTTTTTTTTTATGATCAGTGTTGGTCAATTGCATGGGTTTTGATCTTAATGTTCAATCTGGTTCGATACAAGGAACTCCCAGTACCTGAAAAGACCCTTACATCTGCAGCATTGGCATCGACAGCTGCACCAATGATGACAGCAAGAAGGACCTCCCCGACACCATCATCTTATGTAGCTTCAGCGCCATCCACCCCGCTGCCAAGCCCTGTGATGACCCCAGAACAGATTGCTTTGATCACCCAGACTGTGCCCTGGCATTGCATGTGCATATGATTCATATATAAACTCATTTGTCCACATACCTATCTAAAACAGACCATGTGAAATTACAAACAAATAGTGCATGCTACACGTAAACACATATATATATATATATACACTGCATATATACATGTGCTATGTATTTATAAAACTATATATATATGCAATTCATGAATTCATGGTATAGCCTTGTCACTCATGCATTTTTGTCATGACTTGTTACTTTGATTAATCTCGCAGTGGCAGATATATATATACATCTATATATATATATGCATGTTCTCCACCCAGGCTACCCATATAGTATATACTCAATCGGTTATGTCCATCCCCAGGTAGCAGCTCAGCAATCAGCTCAGCAAGATGCACTGATGTCAAAGATTGCTGAGTTGGAGGGGAAGCTTGCAAACCAACGGGCTCCATCCCAGGACACGGAGGCACAGGACAAACTCTTGAAGGCACTGGAGCGTGTGAATGAACTTGAGAAAATGATCCAGGAGAAAAAGGACAAGGCACAGGAACCTGAAGATGATGATATCGATGAACATGAGTCTGAAGCTGACAATTCAGATGACTGCATTGTCACCATGGATGGGCGCAAAGTTCTTGGGATGAAATTATATAAGAGATTATGCTGCCCCATGTTGCCTGCATTCTGGTTCCATCCCTAACATGTACAACATATCCCTATATGTATGCACAGTTCATTATGGGTCATGCATGGTTGTCACTCCTGTCCTGACCTCCATGGTGCTGATCTTGCTATCATTATATATATATATAGTCTATATATATATGCGTATACGTGATGGCTCCCACATGTGCCCAAGCAATGTGTCGATCTAAGGTTCAGATTTCCCCAGATGCGCTCCGGATGCGCGTCCGGAGACTTTGTGAACGAAAAGTCTCGGGCAAATGCCATGTTCCTCCTGAGGTCCGAGATGACTATGTCAAAGGGGGGGAGAGCCGTGAAATCATCGAACTTGCCTTGCTTGATGCCCTTGCTAAACACGGGGTGTCGAGGGTGAACTACAAAAAAGTGAAGGCCTCCAGGGATCAAAACATATTCCTGCATGTACATGCATGCATGCACATGATTGTTGTCACCTTGTTGATTTTGTAAAGAAACCATGCACCATTTAGATGCGTATACAAATATATATATATATATAACATGGATGTTTCAAAGTAGTCCCAAAAGTATAGGACACTGTTACATGAAATCCTTCCTGATCCCCCTGCAGAAAGAGTTCATTACCCGCATCCAAGTGATCAAGGAACGAATGTCTGAGAAATCCAAAGAGACGTGGGGCCGATGGATGACGGAGGAAAGGATGAGGAAGGATAAAGATTTGAACTTGAGCAACAAGAGCATCCTAGCCATCAAAGCGTTTTGCGACAAATTTCCAGAGACCCACAAGAGGCCAGACTGAGAAAAATCAATGTTTCAAAATTGACATGGATCTATGACATAGCAGGGGTCAGCTTCATATTTGGGGGCATGATCAGGAACTGGAAGTATGATGATCGTGTCTCCGAGTACTTTGTCGTCGTTGAGGACAAGGCATCGGAAAAGCAGGCAGAGTTGGATCGCCAACGGGAGACGACTGAACATGATGTTTCTTGTCAAGAAGGCATGTCAGGGATCACATTCAGGGTGTATATATGCACATGTATGCACAAACAGGTATAATCTTCAAGAGTCACACAAGCTTCACTCAACATGGGCACTTGGGTATATACATATACACATATATACTATATATATATATGTATATTTATTTATTTATTTGAAGACAATTGAACATCAATAATATGCCCACACACCCATACATTCATATAAAGAAATCAATACCCAAAGGCCAGAGGTGGGAAAAAAAAAAAAAACATATATATATATATGTCAAAATCCAAGTCAGAGCTTCACAGCTAAGGATGAAGTGGCTGACAAGCCCCCAGCCGGACCGTCCAAGACATCGGTTGGTTTGCCAAGCTCTACTCCGACACCAGAGGCTTTGGGTGACAAGGCCTGCCCACCTACCAACAAATTCCACATGCTGTATGCATGTGCATCTATATGCATGCATGTATATATATATATATATGAGAAGGGTGTCTCACCATATGGAATCCTAAACATGCGATGCATGCCATGCCCCAAGTGGCCTCCAATCCTCCACAGCTGCTGCCACTGTCAGCCTGTGCCGGAGCTTGAGCGCTACATGGACACGATGAATGCCAAGATCGGCTTGGTTGGAAAACTCATCAAAGACTTGAATGACAAAATCCAGCCATCCACGCCAGAGAGTGGCAAGTTACATGCCTAGAATTATTGCCATGCCAACATGTCAAACAGATATAAAATATCAGTATATATATATATATATCCATGCAAACAGTACAACCCTCAAGCCAAAAGAAATACCAAATTGTGTCTTTCAGAACTCAAGGTTATCACCTATTGTAGGTTTCTGTCATCCAAGCTTCAAAACTACCCCAAGCGGCAAATGTTCTACCAAGGTTGGCTTCTGACTTAAGCAATCTCAAGGTGAAGTTTCAGGAATCTTTCAAGAAGTTTGGGGCCTTCGTCACAGAGATGAAGATGGAGCTCAAGGATGGGACTCAGCAGGGGGATCGACTGACTGAGTCTCTGGCCAGCATTTAGTGATATGGTTTCTGTGGTGTTGTGTGGTGGTTTCCTGGTGGATGCATTTGCAGAATACAGTACAAACTCATTTGGTGACTGTTGGGTCACATCATCCCCAAAGATTATGTATGCACCAATCAAAATTACGACATCAATACCATTCGATGTAAACATGATACATATATATGAATACATGTACATGCACATGTACACAATTATATATAGATATTTATACACATGTATATATATATATATATAAATATTATATATATATATATATGCCCATGTCTCAGGATTGATCCATTATTTCATTCTGTATCGAAGACTTTTCCATATATCAAACATGCATGGTCATGCATGGGGCCCTGTGGCTTCACTGATTTTCTGCAATGGGATTGATTGCAATGGAGACTGATTACAACGACGAAAGTTCTGCCTGGCTACAAGAGCTCATCAACTACAATCGTTCACAGGCTAGGGTGAGATATATGCTGTGCTTGTTTATTGTGCAAATTTCGATTTGTTTTGATTAGGTGTATATATATATATATATAGCATGAATATATATATATAGTATATATGTATTCATAAATATATATATATATATGTTGTGTCATTTGTTTTCTTCCTCTCTAGGCTATGAGTCTCCGAGAACTGTGATGCTTGAATCACCTTTGAATTCAACATTTGCTGAGTCCATGATGCATTGCATATATATATATATATATCTACATATAAATATATGTTTGCAGGTTCATGGTGGATATATGTTGATACCATTTGGTGAAAATTTCCATGTCCCCAGCGCCAAATCAACCCTGGGTCATCCGGCAGGATACTCGCAGTGAAGCAGGGCCTTCCATGGCAACGATGATTTGTGCAGGCTACAACAGCTTTCCGGGTTGGCTTGCATGGATTCTCACATCATCACTATATTGATTTTCAATTGATTAGGATCATGCAGCTATATAATTTTTATATGTGCATGTACATTGACTGCATATACATGCACATGCATGTAAATATATATACAATTATACAATTGTATTTACATATAAATTTGCATAATTTCACATAACAACAGACAACAACAGACAATCACAAATATTGTTGACATATACCTTCTATATACCACTATATACCTTCTCACCCCAACTTTGTGCTGCAAGGCCCTCCTGCCACCTCCTTTGTGCCAGCCTCTTCTGGCAAGTCTCGACTGTGGTCGCAGACCTTGGATGATGATGTTTTGCAACTTGAGCGGACATTGCAGGCATTTGAGGCAATCGATAGGGATCACCGATTGAGTTTCAGCCTACCTCGAAAAAGGTCTTTACCTAGAGCAATCATGAGGCATGTCTTTGAAGTTACCGACAGCATCCTTGAGAGACACTACCCTTTGATTTACAAATTTGGCTATTGCCATTGTGCGCACACGCGCTTCTACAACAAAAAATTTGGCTATATCTCCGATCCATATGACAAATGGGAGCACTTAAAGGTGTTGTTTGTCTCAGCAGAGCCTGTTGCACCTGGTTTTGTGGAAGCCTCTTTGATACAGAGACACAAAGGACTCTAGTCTATATTGCAAGTTCTTTTTTATGCAACATTTTGGTTTTTGTTACAAAGATGAATACTCAGAGTCTTTGTTATATCTTGTTTTTGTATTCTTGGTCTGTTACACAAGCCATGTGCCATACTGCCCCCTGCTACTTAGGAAGCTCAGGCTGCCGCAACGAGAAGGACGGTGGCGAAACCATCGATGGATCTCAACCTGGGCCATTCATGGTCTACATTGTGTATAAGTCATTCAAGGTGACGCGCTGATGCCAACATGCGCAAATTTGGGAATAAAAAGAAACGGTCAGCTCACCCCACTTGGTCATTCATAGAATGCATGGTCAAATGGGCAATCTTTTCAACACTAAGGCTTAAGGATGAGATCACCAATGAAAAGAACATCGTGAGACAGCTGATTCTTGTTTGCATGTCCCTCTCTATATTTATATATGCACAAAAATGCACGTTTTGATTCATATATATTCATGTCAACAAGATGCATATATTGCAGACCTGCATAGAGTGACATGCTGTCATGCATGCTTGTGATATATATATACATGCATGCAAATGAATGCTTTTGACTGTATGCATTGGTTCAGTCGATTCCTGTGTTAATATTTTCAATGTTTTTTGAACACCCTGCTTATGCATAATGCTTGCATGCATTGTATTTCTGTTGGTGTTTGCATGTGTGTCCACATAGATGCAAATCCTGCCCCCTCAACTTAGGTGCACTGACTGCATCGCTCTTGAGAACGACCAGAAGCACGATGCTCATACACAAATGAATGCTGTTTTCTGGGGTTAAATTCATGTTTCAATGCTTTCAATATATATATATATGCATGCATGATTACATATTTATATATATATATATATGCACAAGGTTCAGCGATGTCGCAAGTTTCACCCATGCAAATGTCTTGATTCAAAAGCTTGGTACCCCAGGGGTATCAGAGGTATCCCATTCCTGTCCTACTTCAGGTCACTCATCAAAGATGCCAAGAAAAATGGACCGGAGAAGCCCACCCCCAAGGGGAAGGCCAAGGCAAAGGCGAGTAGCAAAAAGCCCAAGGCCAAAAAGGCCAAAGAGGCCAAAGTGCCGAAAAAGACTCCCAAGGGCAAAATGCTCAAGCGCAGGGCTGCTGAGGAAGCAGGTAACGGTGAATGTGCTGAGCCTCCGGCCAAGCCATCCCGTCGTCGCAGGAAGGGTGCCTGAATGGCATTGAGAATCCATGATCGTCGGCAATTGTGATTGCCTCATGTTGCATGAACATATTTTCACATCTATACAGTATATATAGTGTTTCCATCTTTTGTTTTCATCAAATCGTTTTATAATTGTCAAGCTGACTTCTTGGATCGAAACTTCTTTGGGGGTGCCACATGTGGAGAACCACATGTGTTGATCAGGAGATCATCCCAAAATTTTGTGGGTCTGCTGCCGTTCACTTGCATTCCAGCACGAAGCTGTATCGGGGTGCTTAGGGTGAAGGGAGCTCACACTACATACTTTAATCTTAAAGCCAGCAGTGGTGTTCATGGTGACCACTCCAGAGCTAGAGCTACATGTGTGAAAATGGGCTTCGGCGTCGTGCGCAGTTGATCCTTGAGATTATTCATTTTGAGACCCATGCACAGCTTCAATGCACTTTATGTGGTGTCAAAACAGGTCGACCCATGAATAAAGCTAGATAGATTGACTGACAGATATACAAATATAAAATAAATATGTATAAATAAATATATATATATATATATATAATATGTATATAGCATGACATTTGTATATATATACATATATACATATATATATATATATACATACATGTATAATTTTACATATATACATATATATATATATATATACATACATACATACATACATACATACATACATACATACATACATACATACATACCATACATACCATACATACCATACATACCATACATACCATACATAACATACATACATACATA
>Ga0126342_10015255_pt1 | contig 13479 bp, 15 predicted proteins | sample Cyp1metagenome_FD_92528 | JGI IMG/M metagenome (GOLD analysis project Ga0126342, IMG submission 92528) | Coral microbial communities from Lord Howe Island, Old Settlement Bay, Australia - Cyphastrea 1 metagenome | ecosystem: Host-associated > Invertebrates > Cnidaria > Coral ...
GCCCTAGGTATCCTAGATGTACCTAGTGAGGCCCGGATGGTTCTTCCCTCCGACTTGGAAGCCAGCTCTTTGTCTGGTGGCACCTTGGAAAGGTGCACCAAGTCGCATCAACATATGGCGAATTGTTTATATAATATATTAGTAAAAATCGTAGTATACATATATATGTACATTGCTTGATTTTAATCAATAATGTATATATATATATATACATCCTGGAGAACCCACCTCCGAGAATTTCTAAGTGAATCACGTTTTCTAGGAGATTCAGTCGATTTCAACGTTTCCCTCCATTTCCCAACGGCCACAACACACCCAACTGATCCCAACTGTGGCTCACACTATCATGAAGTTCCTGGTGGAGCTCCTTTTCATCATCTCGCTGAAGCTGAATGCTTTTTGGCTGCATTGCGGGTGAATTGCAACCTGTACATCCCTAAAGTTTTCCGCATAGCCCCTATGGATTGACTAGCACCATGGCAAGAGCGAACAACTTTAGACACTCTTCCTATATAATCCTCGTCAGTCCAGCAGCATGTCGCTACTGGGGAAAGTACATATGGTCCATGAGGATGCAGCTGCAGGGCAATTTCGTAAAGCATATGCAACTTTGGTCTCAACTTAAAAAGTTTTTGACCAGTGCCATGTGCCATTGAGGCTAATTGGCTGTAGCCCTCCTTACGTGTCAAATTTGTTTCCCTTTAAGGAGCCATGAAGTAGCAAATCCCAAATCATTAAATTTCAAAAGTTTAAAACAAAACTAAACCAGCACAGGAACACAAACACGCATTGCATATTCTTGAGCTTGTAGAGCATCATTCGCAGGAAGAAAAATTCCATTGGAGTACAGGATGTCGAAGAACATGTTCACACATTGGATGGTGTATCTCATTGTTTCCATCTCTGGTGTCTCACACTCCTAAGCCGGTATTTGGCTAGGTCACTGAACAAATGATGTATATCCATAATTTGGGGAACATTAAGAAACTATTAGTTGTCATACCCAGTAGCCATATCCATCAATAACTTCTCCAACCACCTGCAAACCACGGCCGTGTCATGGCCCTTGCCACCCAAGCTGGTCGGGAAGTCAGAGCTCCTAAGCAAACAAAGTGGAAGGCTGTTAGGAAGGTGAAAAGCATATGAGCCACATGGGCTATACAAACAAAAAACATGGGGAAAAACAGTAAATACATATTTGTCACCAAAGATTCGATGTCATTCCCATTTTTTTTAGACACCATTCATCACACGAGTTGTATCGTTTTTGTTCATGGCAATACTCCTGAAACATGCTGTATGCCACACGTAGTCGTTCATCAAAAGCAAGGCGTCCAAACTTATCGAGTCGAGCTAGCCAAACAATGATCGATGCGGCGAGGTCAGCCCCAAAACCAATGTGAAAGCTGTGAACCAGATCTGGTTTGATTCTTTCAGGAGTGCATCCAGGAACGATTGAAAAGACATTGCCATCAGATTTGAAAGGTGATGGTCCCGGTCTCCCACCAGGACCCCTCCAAGCAGCATCGCTGTCAAATCGGTACCATTCCTCTGGGGATTCTGTAGGTATGAGGAGGGCATAAATAAATATGATTTCCCCAATCATATGCAGTTATAGTATATATATATATATATATACAATTGTTTATGTTATATAAGTGGTTCGCTATGGGGTATGGATCAAACAAACTTTGAAAACATTTGGGATTTGGTATTGGCCCTGGTCCTCACCAGTGCAAAGGTGGCACACCCTCTTTGAGGTAAAGCCGGTTTCCAAATTGAAAGCCTCAATTTGCCATAAATGAAAACAGAAGCAAACCCAGGTATGTACTTAATAGATATTATGTCCAAAAACCTTTCCACTTGCACAACCGAACCAAGTGACCTTTCTCAGGTAAGGCCAGTCGCCTTTGCCGGCGATCCAGACCAACCTGATCGTCTTGCCACCCACCTCAGGGGCGTGTGAGAAAGGTGCGCAACCAGTGTTTTGGACTTATGGGAACCATGGGCGCATATCATATATTTTGGAACCCCAGCCTGAACACCTTCGTGAAAAAGTGAATGCAATTGTTTGGCCCATTCAGTGTTAATGTCACGCAATGTCTTCTCACCATCGTACAGTTTGGAGGAGATGCAAGTGAACAGCATTCGGGATGTAAAGCTGTGCCTTCGTTTTAGTGATCGACCATTATGAAAAATGACTTAAACTCCCCTTAAGAATGTGAAAGGATACCGTAGCATCATGTTTCTTGAAGGGTGGTAGGAACCTTACTTGAAGCTAAAACCAGGCAATCAAAGTAAAACCATAAATCTCGTCGTCCAGACACCCGGAAGTGTTCGTAGTGAAGGGCCCAAGGTGTGAAATTACAAATTGAAATGATTGCACCATGAATGCTTGGGAACACAATCCTCTTCCTTCGTCACCATGGGTCATGATTGGAATGCATAGTGAAAGATCGAGGTCTGGCATCTCATATATGGGATGGCCCCCGTCAAACCCTTTGTACGTTGCCCAAAACCAAGAAAACAATCTTCTCCAGTTGTGTTCTTCTTCCACATCGAAGCCACCAAACATAATTGGAGAAAAAGATGTAGCCAACGTTGACACCCAAGACCGTAGGGAAAAGCATGGCCAGTAAACCGATTTGATTCCAAGTTTTGGTTTCTTCACCTTAATGGTGGTTTTCACCAGTTCCACATCCAAGTCAAGTGTGACACCAGCTTTATGAATGCATCTGCGAAGGTTCCTGTCAACGTTGGACTTGCCCTTCCTCGTAGACGCAATACGACAAAGAAGATGGCCAGCTCCTGGGCAAAAAACATGCATAGGATCAGCATTGGGATGTTGGCTAGCTGGGGGACTGAGCGAAAGAATGACTTGTTGGGGTACTACCATGTCTCAACTGGTCAAAGTAAGTAAGTGCTGCCAAATATCGTTGAGATCCCCTGGACAACATTGCAATCTCAGCAATCCGTGATGTTCTTTTTGCTGTTTCGGCCTTGGATCATGAGTACAGGTCCAAATCCAAATCATTCCAAATGATGTGAACAATCGGAACATATGATGTTTCGGTGACTAGTATCCACATGCATGTCTCAATTGTTTGCAAGGCACCCCAGCGAAGTAGTCCTCCAGAAGTTCCATTGCATGTGCATCATCTTCTCGCAGTTGATCTTGTTCGGTTGGGTCTCCTAGTAGGGCCAATCCATGATTTTTAGAAATTAAGATATAAATTAGTTGCAAGTAGGGATGCACATGAACAATATGCAGTATCAATACATGTCACTATAAGCCCGGCTGGTCCTTGCATAGCAGCAGTGACATAGGCTCTTATGTGTTGACCTGGCCCAGGGAAAGTCGTACCCACCCCCAAACTGCAACCTCATTATGATATCCTTTGATCAAAGGATATCATAATGATATTTATAAGGTCGATGGCATTTGATGGCAGAAGGGGTGACGTAAAGAATCCCTTTCTTTTCCCCGAGATTTGTCAAGCGGCGCTGAACTCCCAAAAGCACTCAGTTGGTGCAGGACATGGCGTTTAAGAACACCCATCCAAACCCTCGAAGGCTACTTGTTGATCAATCCCATACCGAAACAAATTCTGACATCACACAATCATATATGAGGATTCAATTTGGGGTAACTATAGGTCTGCAATAAGATATGATCACTTCTTAGCCGTGGCCTTGGCCTTCTTGGCCTTCTTACTGGGTCGAGAAGTTGAAACACTGGGCTCTTCCCCATCCGGTGCCACCGGTTCCACCGGTGCTGGGCGCTTGCTGGATACCTTCCTCTTAGGTGCAGGCGTCAACGGCTTCGATGCACTGCTCTTCGCTTTGGCCTTTGGCTTGCTGCTCTTCAAGGCCCTGCGGTCACTGGTTATTGAATGATAGGCATTAAACCGTTTTTTTGTGTGATACATGATTGGATGGAATACTTAATTTCTTGATTGGGCCTGGCACGGCTCATCATGTTGTTAACTCGCACATCCATCTTGGTGCACTCGACATAGATGTCACGTAGCTCAGATTTCTGGGCTTCCTGCAGGAGTAGCGGGTAGTTGAACCCTATGTGGATGTTGAGGCAACAAGGTGGCATATATAATATTAACTCCCAAAAAACTTCAAGGTTGACTGACGACCCCATGGATACAAGTTTCAGCCAGGGAGCCGTTGGTGCCAAAATACCACAGCTCGCTTCCTGAAACTTCACCAGCTTGTCGAAAACATCGAAGTAGTTCGTGCGGTCATTGGCAAGTTGCTTCAACATCCTCGGCAAATTGGTTGAGGTGCTATGGGGTAAGTAAACCTATGGCCATGGCAACAGATCCGATATAGGCCCATGTAAGCCCCAATGCCGAGACACTCTTGACTTCGTGGAGTTTGTAGGCTCTGGAGCCTCTCCTGCGACAATGTTCAGGTTCAGAAACTATATATATCTCTGGAATACAGCATCTAATATAATATTGTTACATCTTATATATTGTGATATCATGTCCTTCTGTTCATCGATTTTGTCCATCTTCTTGCCCATCTCATCGATGTACTGGGAAATGTAGCCTCATGAAAGATTTTTAAGATATCATATATATCATCGAGACAATCCATGACAGATTAGGGCTCATATTTGTCATTTAGAGGCAAGAAACAGTAGGGGTCTTGGTTTTGGTGCACCATGGGGAGGCTTGCCAGCTTCGCCGCGGCAGCACTCTGAGCTGCCACCGAATTGGTGGCTTCACCATTGGATCCTCGCCTTGGTGAGCCGGTGGTGAAGGGATGTTGGGGAACCTGGGGCATAAGTGCCTAACAAACATATGTGCCAACTGTTGTCAAAGATAGCCTAGTGGCAGCATAGCCTGCTCTGCACTAAGATCGCCAAACTCAAGCAAAGTTCCATTGGGATCTTCAACCTCCATTGTTCCACTCCCCTCAGCCTCCTTTCTCCGGGTGTTGGTGAAAGAATAATTGCTATCCGTTGGGATCTTAAATTCATCTTCACCGTGGACTTCGTTCTTCCGACACAAGTTGCGAGCCATAGCCCACTGTTTGGCGTGGCCAATCATTGACCTAAGCCCATGGTAAGAATCCACCATTTGGATATTATGGGTTTGACAACAGTAGTATGGCTAGGTTTGGATATTATGACTTTCATTGATATATAACGAATGGCAGCTAGGTTCGGGGCTCTGTCCACCCCAATTTCTTCAGTGAGATATCGGTATGCCATCCACCCAACACTTCGTTCTTCTCTTCATCCATCACAAGTTGCTTGACCTTCACTTCCATGGCAGAAAATGAATGGCCCTCCTTCTTGAAGATCTCTGCCAATTGGTCTCCTCAGCCACGGCTTAGCAAGAAGGACTGGTGATATATCCTTTGGAACCCATAACAAGTGGCTTATGTTGCAATGGCGTATGTGCCGTATGTCTAGTTTTGCTATTCTTAATGCGGATATGATGCGCTTGTGTTTGTCTTTGAACATGTCCAGCACTGCCGCGCTGGCGCTACCCTTTCCACTTGAAGGGTTGCAGTACCTTTTCAACCTTATCAGGTCACTTGTGAAATCTGCCCTACTCATGTGTATGCTGGCAATAAGCATTCAAGCATCACATACATACACAGACAGCAGACAAAACCAAGCAACTTCCAGTACATCCCATCATCATAGATGCTAACAGGTTTGCTCGCTGGCTTCTGCTGGGGCTGCTGGACCGGTGCTGGTTGCTTCGGTGCTGAAACATCGGGAACCGAGGGTGCTGGGCCCTTTGGGGAGGTTGCTGATGATTCAAGCTCTAGGCGTGTCGGAGGGCAACTGGCACTTTCAAGACCCTGCCCCCAACCATCATTGACATCATAGGCTTCTGCAGGGGATGGTGACGGAACATATGATGATGGCACTGAGTGGTGTCGCTTTCCTTGGTAGTTCTTTCGCATTGTTTCGGCATCAGGGGTGGGAGCACAGGGTGAGGCCAAAGGCACACGTTCAGGACAACCTGGAACAAAGAGCCCTGCCGCCTTTGGCATCGCAAAGAGGTCACCTAAGATATGTGCATATATGAGATCACTTGATTCAGCATCATGTGGGCAAATATAACAAAACCATGGATCATATAATATATCTAAACATATCGACGGTATATCTTACATATAGTCAAATCACGAGCTCCACTCCCAGGGGATCCACCGCTCTCAAGTCCAAGTTGTCGTGTCAGATTTGCACAAGCCGCCATAGCATCCTTACAGGAAAGCCATTGATGAAAGGGCTGACCACAACTGTGAAATATATTATTCAACCTATCATAAACTATTCATATGCATCTTCAGGCCTCAACAAATTGGAGCCGTGTAGGCATATCCAACTCCTGTGTGCAACCAAGGAACTCTGATGCGAGCTTCGATCGCTTCTTCAGAAGCATTAGAGGAGAGACCCGCAAAACGGAGGCCTTCATTTAGAGTAGCCGTGGACACCCTTTCACTAGAGGCAGCCATGGTTAGGTCAAACTACCAATCTTCCAAGTCTTCGGATGAGCCACTGCCGGCGATTTGAAGTGATTAATGATGTGCAATGTCATGTGCATGCTCTATCATGCTCTTAGGCTACATTTTGTACATCAATCAGATCATATCAGATCGTTTTTTTTGTCATATGGCTAAATGGACGATCTTCGGCATGAATTTCGCCAGGCTACACACAGCATATGCAGGTTTCTGAAAAAGGCAAACTACGTCTTTTCTGGATTTGCGGGATTTTGCGGGTTTTTGACGGATTTTTGCGCTTTTTTGCGGGATTTTTGCGGGTAAACCTTGACGTTTTTTTTTGGTCCCAAATGGTTTCTGCATATGCTGTGGTGATTTTCAAGGCAATTTTGGGTGACACGATGCAAAAATTACGATTCACCGCTGTCTCCTCCCAAGGATTCCATAGAAAATGGGTCTGGGTCGCTCACATTAGATCATCTTGATCAAGATCAAACCACCCCTATGGAGTACAAGTCAAACAGGTCCCCTCTGTGCATCCAGGTTGCTGATTGAAGAGCTGTAGTGAAATCCCCCATAGTGCTTTTCCAGGCAGGTGGCACACAAAGGTTTTTGTTGTACCACAAGTACATGTAACATTCACGAAGTTTTGCGTCTGGCCATGTGTCTTTCATTGGCAAACTTTGGAACAATTTCAACTCTGAGTCGTACTTGGTCAAATCATATTTCTGTCTCAAGGTCGGCTGTGGGTTCTTGTACGTGTTGTTCTTTTTCATAAGTCCAACCAAGCATCGTCCCAGGCCTTTGGGGTATTCCCTTAGTACGGAAGAGTTGACGATCTTTTAACTGGTTCATGATCACCTTAAAGCTAAAACACATTCCAATTGTAATGCAATTGACATTTGTGAGAGTTGAAAACAAGTATATACTGAGTATCTCACTGAGTACCCTTCAACTCTTTTGAGCCACAAAAGCCATAAGAACCATCCCGCTTCTTGTATTTCCCTCAGAAGTCACCAGGAACACATGTGGGGTTGATGTTGGGTTGATCTAGAATCTAGCCCTCATAGAAGTATGCAACTAGCTGGGAACAGAACGCGTGGTCTTGATGGTGGCCTTTTTCTCTTTGGTAGTTTTCTTCATCTTCCCTTTGTCCTGGGTTGTTCCAGTTGGGGTATGGTATACATACAATTCATATGAACATTCATGATTCCGGGTGCATTTTGAGCTGAGATATGGGCCAGCCCAGAAACCAAAAACCTCCGGACACTCCAAACAGTAGTTCGCTTGGGGCTCTTGGATCCATGGTGAAGCATCCAGAAGTTGTTGCGGAAGACCTCACAGCCAACAAATGACATTGCAATCGATCTATGTATGTACGGATCTTTTTATGTTTGTCGCCAGCTGCATGCCAATAATTTTTGATGAGGAGCTAGGGCAACCCTATTGAAGATCCATGCAAGCCGTGGGTGGTTGGGGAAAACGTCGCTAGATCCAACTGGCTGCTCGCATAGGAACACTGCATGGACCGCCAGGCTGACTAACATCAGAATGGCCAACCTGCAGGAACATCCAGTTATGATATCAAATATAAACCTATATATGCATATGTCCATATTCCAAACTGATATGGAAATGAAATTAAATGGATGGGCCTGGATATCATACAATTGGCCGTTGCTACAAACTCCCTGGTCATATCTCCAAAGCAATTGATGGAACTCCGCAATGATGAACCTCTACTGATTCGTGTCCAAGACCCGCAGACAGGAGCCATCAAATGCAGAGCTCCTGCACAACTTTGAAGGGCAAGAACAATTGCCAGCCTCAGGACGGCAAATGGGGTAGAGGAAGGTATGGTGTGGGATATTCAAACCCAGTAGCCCTGATGCATGTCATAGACATGTGTGACCTGCATGATTGAGATTAGGAACACGAAGCCGGGTGCACTGAGAAAGTCCATGCTTCTCACAATCGTTTATCTCATAAGAAGCAACACGGTGTCCAGGGCTATTGTTGAACACATTGGACACATGTGCTTTCCCTGCAAAGTACTCCACCATGGTATACTTAGGATTCAGATCCACGTTGGAAGTCCAGCCAAGCAGGAGCACAATTCCAAGTAGGACCTTATATGATCGACCGGTTTGTCTTCTGGCGCATGTGATGGTCACACATAAACTCATTGGACAATCCCTGACAATTGGCAATTAATAAGGCACGTGCTTTAGGTGCCCCCATGGAAGCCAAGTTGAACACTACGCTATCCCGTCGTTTCACCACCATGGCTGTGGCTTCACACGGCAAGGAGCTTGAATCGCACTCTGCGGGTGAATCCACATGCTATATATTTTGTGGCAACTTGGACCAACTTAGAACTGACCGGGTTTCAGTGCAAGCGGCTTCCAACCCCTACCCCTAAGAAACATGCCAGTCTCACTGGATGAAGCAGCTCTGGTAGCAAACCGCTCAGAGTGAAAGTAACTTGGCATAGGGCATCGTAGATATCACCTGCGCGAGGGATGATCATCAGGAATCAACAAAACTATATCGGGGGAATGCCGAGGGATGTTGAGGATTGCATCCGATCAAAGTGCAGTACATGTACATCATATACATACGACATTTATAATGCTATGTACTGATCATACCATAAACATTTACATGCGCATTTGGTTGTTTGCAGCTCAAACTTGGACAACACATTTTTGACCGATGTCAACGTGTCCACTGCCAAGGCTAGGTTGTATGAAACGGACGCCGCACACTAGCATGAAAGATTGGCTTGTCAAGCCCCATGTGCTCAGTTTTTAAGGCACTCCCCCAACTTTGGACAAGCTATGGGTGCTATGGTGTGGGAAGCTGTTTCAGCCCAGCATTTCTGGTACCCAAGAAACGGCGATCTTTGAGATCAAAAAGTCAGTCTGTCTCAGCGTACGCCTTAGATATGCCCCGGCGATGTAGGTCGCAAGTGGGGAGGTAAACTGATATATGGGTCAAACATACTTGCATGACATTGCACAGAATGGCAAAACATATATAATTGCAAACAATGTGCCTTCTTGGCTGCAGCCTTTTTTTCTTCGACTGTTCCTGCTGTGCTCTTGTATACTCTGTGGTAGGCTGCTGACTTCCTGCTGTATCTCTTCTTCCTCTCTGCCTTCTGTTCTGCCTTGCCCAGGGCTGCAACTGGTAAGTCTTGCTCCTTGGCAGCAGCAACCTTGCGACGGTTCTTGGCTGGCTGCTTCTTTGCCTTCTTCGGACTGCAATCTTTCTTCTGCTGCGCTTTCTTGCTAGATTTCTTGTTCTTGCTGCCCTTGTCAACATCATCTACCTGGCTCTTTTTGGTTCCCTTCTTGCGCTTGTGACCTTTGCTGGGTTCTTTGCAGTGGTCGGCATCATCGGGGCCATGCGTTGCTTCCATTTTTTTCTCTTCCTCTTCACCTTCATTGTTGTCCTCCTCTTTGTGGTTTTCCTCCTCAGCCTTCAGTCGCTTTCCCTTTTGCTCCTTAAGGTACTCATGCATCCTTGCAGATGGTGTCTTTGCGCTGCTGCTGGAAGCTTCTGCTGCTGTCTTTGATTTCGTTGACTTGTTTGCTTTGCTGCTCTGCATTTTTGCTTTGGCCGTAGTACCTTTGCTATCCTTGTTGTTGTTGTTCTCATCGTCAACCTTGTCACCTTTTGGTTTGCGACCTCTCTTCTTGGGGGGGCACTGCATGTCTGGGCTGATGCAAGGCGTAGTTCCCCAGGATGAGGGCTTGACCGGGATATCCTTTGGCTCTGCATTGACTGCATTGTTCGTGGGCTCTACCTGACATGTCTTCTTTGTCTTCTGCAATTCCTGCTGGCTCATCCATATGCTGGCTTTTACATCTAAGGTGGTTGAGGCTCGCCCATGTGGTGGAAGTGCTGTTGGCCGGGCTTTGGCAAAGATGTCAGTCATGTGCTGCTTGATAGGCACGTCGTGGCCAGGGGGTACAATCAACCTCTTGACTGTCGGCTGGGGATCCTTGCTTGTGTCTTTGCTGCTCTGTGGTTCATTGCTTACGTTCTTGGCTTCGCATCCTGGATCCTCTTCATCTGTTGTTGGGTTGGCCTTTGTCTTCTGATCCTGCACCTTCTCCATGCTAGTGACCACAGTTGCATCTAGTGTGTTTTGGTCTCCTTCCTTTGTCGGTTTTGGGTCCTCAACGAGCAGGGTTGATTCTACCTCTTCAATCTTTGCTAAGATCTCACAAGTTGCAACGGGGCTGCTTGGGCTGGTTGGGCTGCTGTGCTCATTGCCTTGGGTTTGGGATCCCCAAGGCTGGGTTTCCACGTTGTCAGCGCCATAGCCTTAGCTATGTACCCACACACACACTGATGTATGCACAGGCACGACACATAAACTAAACACATCCTGCAACAACACAGTGCGCATACAGATATCACGAGTTTCTCCAAGTAACCATGCTTTGGGCTAAACACAGCCACGCGTTTTCGGTGAGCATCAAGTTGGAACTCTTTCAACAACGCCAAGTTCTTTAGTTGGCTTTGAAGTTCACATAAGAGCTGCAACTTGGCCATCTTCTGATTCTCAACTTTTGGAGGGGTCTCATTCAGAACTGCTGGGCCTCCCAAAAGTGGCCAGAAACTGGAAAACCACCAAGCATATGGAGTCACATAATGATGTTGGATGAAATGGGATAATATTGGTTGATGTTGGGTGTTGTCGGATGAACCGGTGATGACATCAGTTACATGTGATACATGTGGATTACATAGATACACAGCCTCAACACCACAGCATTCAACAGCCCAATGGTTGTGCACCTTTCGGGGGTGGTGTCACCAAATCAGACGCTGCAGGTGAGGCAACTCTTGAAGAGCATCCTGGCTGCTCTCCAAGATCTTTGGCCTTAGTCAGGAGGGGTTTTGGAAGAATGGCAACCCCTTTCAACCCGGGCCAAAAAATTGTAGTTATTGGAGAAGTCTCAAGCCCGCATATAGTAAAATTAAATCATGGCACCTCTGCGGTTTCTGGCTGAACATGATCCGCTGTTCTGGAAGAAGGAACATGGTCAGCATCTTCCAAACCTTGGCTACGTCATCCATTGATTCATTCAATACCCCATAGTCCCTATTGCTGAAGAAAAGTGCATATCATCAAACTATGCAGTTGGGAAACATGGGTCATCCTCACATTCATCTTCGGATTCCCAAGCTTCTTCACACTGATCATCAACTCGCTCCTCTTCCGACATCTCAGAGGGACCATACAAACATAAGTCAACCCCAGTAGATGCTAGGAGACGTCGGATAGCAGGTTCTCTGGGTAGATGAGTTCTACGGACCACATCGTTGTACAACGTCATACACTTTCGCAAGAACCATGCCTGCATGTGGATGACCCCACCTTAGATGCTGTATAGATGAGCATGGACAAGCTATATGATGAAACTATAGTAAAATATCAAATACAAATTCTTTGACACAATACGGCCATGCCACTGTCCATAGGCACAGAAATGAAGTTGTAGAAACTGTCAAGGTGTTGGTAAACCGCTGGCACCGAAACCCGTGAACCCACGTGCTGAATTGCAAGACTCAAGATCTTCTCGTTCTGCACCAAGGAGTCACGGCTGATGAATTTGCCATTCACGGAAACCTGGATGGATGCTGCGCGGCCGATGCTCGGCTGGAAGGGTTGAATGCAATCGTGGACGTGGATTGGACGTGGATAACACCCTATGTAGCCAAGGGACAGCTTCCATTTTCCTTCCCTTTAATCTGATGGACTCTTCCTGTTCCCATGCCCTAGCTAAGTCAGTCGTCATTGCGACGACTGCAATCTTTCACGCTGAGCCAGACTTCTATAATGCGTGTACATCCAACCACATGTGCAATTGATAGTTCAAATTTCAAACCCCGGGCTCCATATAAATATAGTTGACCTTTATGGCATGTCATCCTATGTAGGTGAATATGCATAGGGCTTATTTCTGGGCTTACAAGGTGAAGACAATCCTGCAGCCACGCATGGCTGGGGAAAGGAGGCACCATCCATTTCCACTGAAGTAGTTGCATAGCTTGTTCATGAGGTCCATGTCATAGAAACCTGAGACGCTTCAAGGCAGCGGTCATGTCCATATCTCCATTGCAAACATTTATGGGTATATGTCTCAAAATGGTGCCTTTTTTTGCTTATAAAGGGACATTTGGGGACCCAAAAAGGGCACCATTTTGAGACATATACCCATATTAGTGGGTTCAACTTACATATATCTGGTGGAGGTTCATGCATAAATATAATATGTTTGGATGTTCCATGCCAACAGTTTTCAATTCAAATTATGGTTTGGGGGTGTGATCTAGTTGCAGCTGGGCAACCACCCAAGCGCAAACAGCACAGCGCAAAGGCATCATGGCTTTCCTCAAAAGCACGGTTGGAGATTCGGGATCAAATGAATAGGAGGGAACCCCACAGCCCAATGAAACTGCATGGCATCAAAAACATCGTTTGACTACCATGCCCAAATAGACATCCCCACGAGCTCATGTATTAATCCAAGATTCATTTTCAGGGGTGCAGCCAAGCCGTGGAACTTGAGCTCAGGAATTCAGCAAGATCGAGTTTGCTGCGCACCAGCTGGCACACACCTGCCCCTTTATGATTATGTAGGCCATCAAATTGTGATATACTGGGATTAATCTGCATGTTATCATGAGTATTCTGAATATATATATATATATATATGCATTTCTCAGCGATTTTGGCCCATTTCTAGGAGATTAAGTGAAATCAGTAGTTTTGGTCCATTTCCCAACGATTATATGAGAAGAACAGTGAACTACGAAGTCCACGAGATATTCCATGGATTTGGAAGATCCAGGATATATATTTTATAATTATAGTTATATTGTATTATATAATTAAATGAACCGTAGAATGATACACTGGCCACGACAATGGGGCTCCCCACACCGCACAGCAGCTCCGGTGTTGAACCAGACTCC
>Ga0126342_10015256_pt1 | contig 13479 bp, 12 predicted proteins | sample Cyp1metagenome_FD_92528 | JGI IMG/M metagenome (GOLD analysis project Ga0126342, IMG submission 92528) | Coral microbial communities from Lord Howe Island, Old Settlement Bay, Australia - Cyphastrea 1 metagenome | ecosystem: Host-associated > Invertebrates > Cnidaria > Coral ...
CATCAGATGTCTCCATCCAACGAAGACGCATCTGTTGCACAGTGATATGGATTGGGGACGCTCAATCCACGTACCTGCTCAATCTTTTTCATTTTCGTCCATGGCCACCGGCTAAGCCAAGAAAAGGCATGTCGTTTTTCAACATTTCCAACATTTTCAACTTTTTCAAACCAACCTTCAACTTGATTTCAGTACGGTTTCCGTAATCTGTCAGGGAAGTCAACTTGCTTCCAACCAGGGCTATGGAGAAGCTCCGTTTTGACTCTTACTCGAGTCTACTCTCTAACTCAATCCTGTCAGGTTTACTGAAGTGTTTTTGCACGTGCGATGCATTCCACATCAATAATTCGATAAGATGTTTCTGAGCAAGTGTGTGTGCAAGGTTCCTTTTTTGTAACCTTTCATGACAAGTGGCCAGGGCCCAGTGAACCAGTGTTATTGCTTAACAAAACTGGAGTTTATATAAGCTGTTATTGATGCGCATTACTAGAGGCTGGCAATGGAGATGCTTGATCAGAGGGTGAAGACCCCCTTGGCCAAGACAGCAGAGTACTTCCAGAGAATGGAGGGGGATGCCCAGTGTTCAGGAACGGCTGGCTACTTTGAATGAGGCAAGTGAAGGTTGAAACATTGGAGTTTGGTTTCCGAGCAGCAATGAATGAATGTAGATGTTCGTCATCTCGGAAATTTCCCATGAAAGTGCTGAACTGTGTACTGTTAGATATTGGCTCAGTGTTGATTGAGTTTTATGATTGTTTGAAGCTTGATTGCAAGCAATCATGCTCTTGCGGATTTCGGGGATGAAACCCTGCAGACATTTGGATTCTCAATTCAGTTGCCACTTGCCGGGAAGATTTGGCAATGTGTTACCAGCCTCAATGTGGATCAAAGGCCCGATCATTTCCAAGAGCGACTCTTGACTTGATTGTGCTGCATCCCATGGAATTTGACTTGACATGATACTACCTTTCAAATCACCATTGAAGCCTTGATTTGGTCATGATTTTGTACATGAGTCAAGTGAGCCGCATCTTGGTTCAATCTTAATTTAATCTATCCTCAATCATTATGCATTGCCTGGGGCCAAAGGATATACTAGTAACTAGACAGGCTGTTTCAATGAGCTATTCGATTTTGTGCGATTGCGCTCTGGGTGATGGGCAGCTGGTGTTCTTGCACAGTGGATTCTTTTTGACTCTGCGTGCAACATTTTCTGGGAGTGCGGCTGTGGTTGGCTGAACCTTTTAATACCAAGTGAATCGGCATTGTTTCTCAATTGCCTGTCAAGTGTGCCCAGCGAAGTCTTGTAGAAATTCACCCGGCCTTGAGATTCAGGTTTCATGGAACATTTGTCATTTGAATGGTGCAAGGCTGCTTGTAGGCAAGGGTGTCACATTGTGATGTCATCGACATTGCACAGTTTTGCCAGTGGATGGAAAAGTTCTAGTGACTTAGTTGCACTAGCCAAATTGTGCTGGCCTTTCATACCTCATTTTTGCCTTGGGCCATTGGCATTCAGCAGGTGTAGCCATTGCATGGGGCATGTGGCGCCCTCAATTCTTGACTGCCTGCCAGCCAAGAAAATTCACTGTTTATTGTTCAAACTTTCACTTGCCACTTGACAACAAAAACATGTCAATTAATTGCAGTGGTGGTTTTGCCTCGCTGCCATGTCTTCGGTGGTAAGCGACTGTCAGTCCAAATGGGACAAGTGTATGTATACCATGATTTGCAACTCAGATATACATGTGAATTCATCATGAATTACAGTTTTCATACTTGCTCTTGCTTCGACAAACTGCATGCTGTGTGTCTTGAGGGATTTGAAAAGGATTGTATACTTGGGTGTGCTTACTTACCTGGCTTCACTGTGCACTGCCTGCTCACTTCCGAGGTGATCACTTGTATCTTCAGCCCTGTCAGGCCAGGGTCCAATAACCTGTGATTGTGCAACCCTCTTCCAAATCTTGTATTTTCAGCTGATTTCAACAGACTAGGCTTGCCACTTGATTGCCACTTGAGATTGCCACTTGTCACTTGGTTGCCACTTGAATTTATGGCGCAGAGAATAAGGCATTTGCCCAAGTGTAGCTGCCAAGTGCCAGGGTTCCACCACTCAGCCCAGGATGCCCAGCCATAAGGATGATGGCCGCCAAACTGCAGCAGAGATTTTGCAGCTACATCGTGCACGGCCAGGCAATTTTTCTGCTGCGCAAGTGCACAAGAGGAGAAGGCTGTTGATGGGTTCAGTAGCTAGTCATGGTTGGCAATTATTTTCAAGTGATTGAGATCAAACTACAAACAGTCTAATTGGAACAGAGTTCAATAAGTTCAAGCTGTGGCAATCTGCGCTTCTGGTTGTTATTAGTTGCAATAGTTATTTGTCTTCCAGTGGTCCAATCACTTGGAACAATCAAGGTGCACCCATCTGCCCACCGCCTTGCTGATGCAATTGGGCATGTGTTGACTCAGCTTGATCCATCAAGTGCTCACTTGAAAGCTGGTTCCACTTGCAAGCAGAAAGCAGTTGTTCCAGCTTCAGGGAAGGACATGGCAAGTGCTGACAAGCACCAGGGCAGTCGCAGTTCGAAGCCAGTGGGGGCAGATAGTCTGGAGCAGCAGGATGAAGAGGAGGAACTTTTTGAACTGAATCCGTTGGTGTACAACTAGTGATCAAGTGTCAAGTGTTTTCCGGAAAATGGAAGACGTTTGCTTTTGCATGTTAATTTACCAAGTGCATTCACACTGATGTGATTCCATCCAGTGTTTGGCAGGAGCACCGGCTTTAGAGGTTGCATGCGATCATTATTTTTGAACAGTTTCACGGATGTTGTAACATGGTTGAACATTGTTTTGGTGCTGACACAGTTGCTTTAGCCATTGAACTCATGTCATAGCAAAATAAAAAAGTACAGGTGGAATGCAAGCCTCGAAGCTGCCAGTCAGTGCCACTTGTTCTTCTCCAGCGTGTGCAATTTTCCAAATATTTGCAAGTGATGGTGTTTGCCATGCGTCATGACGGCCTGGAGCAATCAAATCACACCCTACATTTTGTAAAGTACAAATCAAATCACGGGGTCTTGGCAATAACTGGACACTTCACTTTGTTCAGTGTTTGCATGGCCCATTGTGTAAACTTGCGCTGTGGACTGAGGTGATGTGACTGATGCGGTGCAGCACCAAGTGTTCATGCCAATGTAGTTTTGGTAATGAGCTGCAGTGATGTTGCAAGTGCCACTACTTTCTTAATATTCACTTGCCATGAGCCTTTTTTCGGTTTGTTATGGCAAGCCACTGTGCCACTTTCACTTGCCAAGTGCCACTTGCTAGTTGTTTTCTTCTTAAAGTGTTCCTCAAGCTCTGCATGTGCATGTCTAAGGCAAGAAGTAGCCCCATCTTGGAGAAAATTGACAACGAAGGCACATCATGAACCACTGCACATCGAAAGGTATTCATGTATTGGCTTTTCATGATACTGTTTCACTGATGGAAAACCATGTTGAGTTGGATTGAACTTCCAGTGCAGTGTGTGTGTGCAGCAACATTTTGTTGGATCAATTGAGAACGGTGCAGCCACGTCAGACAATGGAAAAGTAACAGGCGTGCAAAGATTCCAAAGGACAAACATACACAAAAATGATTTCAACAGATTTGCAAGGTGCACATTTTCTAAAAATACATGAAAAATCCAAATTTTAATTTTGCCTGTCGTCCAGTGCACTTGCCGCTGCATGGCAAACCAGTTCCCAACACACTTCTGTGGCTTCGGAATACCTGCCACGAGATCGAACTGCTCTGCACAGTGGGAGGATCCTTTTCCTCATTACATGTGAATTTATTGCGTGCAGTGCTTTGCACATATGACAATTCTTCTCTTCATTCATTTCATGTTTCAGGCTATGTCATGTTGTGAACCACTTGGGACAAGCTGAGGAAAGGGCAGCAAGCTTCTTTCCAGCACTTGTGTGTTTAGATTGAATCAAGGTCGAAATCTCACCAGACTGCTTTACAGTGGTGCTTGCTGCTGCTGCCATTCATGGTGGACAAAACTGCAACTGTTCAAATCCTCACTCAGCCTTAGGCACTCTACTTGCTGGGTCTTTTTGGACCCCAAAGCAGCCAGGGGCGAGCTGTCACTTGCCTAGTGGTTTGACTTCTTGTCAGTCATGGAAAGTGCAGACATGTGATTGCCATTGCCACTTGTCAACCTTTTTGAGTTTAGGTTAAGTGTGTCTTGCCCTTCCTTTTTGTAATCAACTGATCAACTGAATAGCTCAGGAAGAACATCGGTGACGCTCGGAGCAATATCAGAAATCTCGAAGGGCACACCATCAGCACCATCAAATCAGCAATTGGAGAGCAGCTTGTTTACATGTTTTGCCAATTCAAGGTAAAAAAATTGAATGAGCTGAATCATGTTTGACACAGTTTTCACGCAATATGCACATAACAGGATATTGGGTGAAATGATATTGCTCCTTGCTCCAAGATCACTTGACAAACAGCTCCGAGAAGAGCGAAACAAGCCAGCGGAAGTGATGGAGCTGGACAAGCCAGTGCCAGTGACAGTGGAGGAAAAGACGGAGATGGCGGAAACTACAAGTGAAGAGTTTCAGCTATTTTCAAAAATCTCGAATCATGTCAGCTGGGGCTTCAGCTTGAAGTACTGCCCTGGCAACTGTATGTTTTTAGTTTGTTGCTGTGCCAAGGAGATGGTCGAAGTGACCATTGCAGATGGTGAGATGGTCTTGCGGCCAAAGCAAGTGGCAATTGCCGGGTATCCCATCTTCAAGCAATTCGAGGCTCAAAAAAGTTCAGGGGGCAAATATGATGCAAATTCTTTTGGTGAATGCTTTTTTTGCATTTTAATTAAAGGTGCTGTGTATTTTTGAATTGAATAATTTATGGAGTTTTCTTGGCTTCATTCCAGGGCACTTGCTTCATCGATGGGGTTGAGCTCAAGTCCTTCAAGGACATTCCACTTGTGGCAGACCACCTTGCAGACTCACCAGAGCACAACTTGCAGAGATCACTCTCTGACTGGAATCTTGACTGTGCTAAGTGCAAAAAAAGATTCGACTTTGCATCCAGTGTCAATGTTCTGATTAAATTAATTAAGTGCCGTTTTGATTACATTGCCAGTCAGTTGCTGCTTTCATTGTATCAAGGCAACACAAGGGCGGCAGGCTCTCAAAGGAACCAGGCCTTCACCCAGTGCGCCAGAAAGATGTCACTTGACAAAGTTGGGATGCTGATCAGTTGTGCATTCACTTTCTTTTCACTTTGTGCAATTTGAAATCACTTGCTAGAATATGAGCCGATGAGGTGCTCAGCCACCCTGATGCCAAGTGCCTGGTCTTTGAGATCCTTCGCCAGCCACACCAGTTGATCAGGTTGTGCTGGAAAATGCATTGTATTAATATAATTCTTTGAAAACAAGTTCATAGCTTAACTTTTTTGGTGTCTAAAGGACAAATTGAAATCCTCCTTTATTGTTTGACTTGGAGGTTGACCTGCTTGAACTGCTGGCAACGAACGATCACTGTGACGTTGCTCTTGGATGGCTGGCTCTCTGTTCTTTGGTCAAAACAGGTCACAGTCTGCTTTCATGCCCAGTTGATGTTGATATGCAGTTGATGTCACAGTCTGCAATGATTTTTCTTCTTTCCCAGTTTCGCTGGTCGCTAAGGGGCTCGGCTGCCAAGTGATGTGCCCTGTGCAGAGTCTACATCGGCGACCTGGATGGGCGGCCTTCAAGGTGATCAGGTATTTGGGTGGTGGTGGGCCGAACCTTGGATCAATTTAATTGCAATTGATTGCCACTTTCCACAGTCACTTGCCAAGTGTTGCTTATGTCATGTCATGTTTGTGTTTTCAATTGAAGCATTTCTTTGCCACTGTCTCAGGGCTGTTGGGGAGATGTGCGCTGAGATGGAGCATGTTGGCAGCTCCGACTGCTGGGTTTCCAGCATTACCAGTGGGCACGAGATCTGGGCAAAGGGAGCTTGTATACCCAAAGCCGGGGCTACTTGGTTCAAGCTGCAGTTGTAAGATTTGTTCTGTGCTGCTTCAACAAGTGATAGTTGCTTTGAAGATTTTTTTGTGCCAAGGGATGCAATGCTCGAGAATGTGATCGATGAGTTGCAACAGTTGGAGAAGGCCTTGAGCGAACCAGTGCAGAAGAAGGCGGGTTAGGCTTTTTTATCTAAGGTGGATTTCATTAACCAAATTGCCCGGTGCCCAGTGAAACATGACAATAAATTTGACAATGCACAGGCGCAGCAAGAGGATGACTCAGTTGGTGCAAGTGATGCTGCTGCATCAGAACCAGCTGCACCAGTGGCAGAACCAAAGCCTTCTTCCACCTTGCCCTCAAAGGCCAACAAAATCCCACCCAGCCCGACAACACCTGCAGCAGCGGAGAGTTTCAAACAACCCCCACCAGCACTTGTGGCCCAGTTGAAAAGACAACAGGATGCAGCATCAGCCCGCCACCCAAGGCAATGCCAACAGCCAGTGCACCAGCAGCAGCCAGTGTACCACCTCTGCCTCCACCACCCAAGGAGGCCAGCGCACCAGCAGCCAGCGCCAGTGCACCAGCTCAGCCAGTGCCCAGTGCAGCACCGGCTCAACCACCAGTGCCAGTGCCAGATACCACCCCATGAGACCCAGTGATGTACCTCACATTGCCTTAATGTTCTGTTTGTCATGCTTTTTTGGATGACTTGGCAGACAGCAAACATTGCTATCTTTCTGTGGTGTGAATCAGCATTGCTATCTTTCTTGTGGCTATCATTTTGAAATTGCAAGCAGTTCTGTCTGGCTCAGGGCGGAAATCCTTGAGGATTGCGAGATGGCTGAATATGTGGTCACAGCCTTCTTTGAACTGGGCAACCTTGATGGTGGTAGAGTGCGTCAAGTGAAGGTCCTGTCCTTCAGCTGCAATTTTTACACTGACACAAAAAAGCATTGAGTTAGTTCACTTATTTACATCCTTGTTTGGTTTCCATTATTTCATTTTTTCTCATTAGCCATTGATTGCTTGAGGAGCCGCTTGCTCTTCAAGAAGGACAAGGCGATCGACAATTGGTTGATGAGGGCTGTCCGACCCTTGCCTGCATAATTAGTGAATTACAGTAAAGTCAAGAGCCTTGCTTGCCAAGGGACACTTGAACTGATGATGTGCTATCCTACTGAAGTTTGCCAGCATGGCTGTGTCTCGCATGGACTTAATTGAGTATGCAAACATTGGATTCTTATTCTTGTTTATCCAGCACTGCCTCCATCATTGTTGAATAATTTTGAAAATTTGACGATCTGAAACACGTGAGCTGCGGCTGCCACCAGGCGCGAACTGCCCTTCATCGTCGGCTGCAGCCGCTTTACACGAAAAAACACAAGGTTTCGCACTTAGGCTTCCTCCCCGAAACAAACCCCATGCATGCATTCCTGCAGCCATTGCACGCGTCTTACAACCAAAGATTCCAAAACACCATGCATAACTGCAATGTGCAGGAACACGCGAAACACATCGAAGCAGCCGATACCCCGAGCCGTGGCCGAACCCAGCCCGCACCGGCCTCACACACGAGCTGCCCTTCATCACTGGTGAAAGCCACTTTACACAAAAAACACAGGGTTTCGCGCTCTGGCTTCCTCCCCAACACAAGTCCCATGCAAGATTCCTGCAGCCACTACAATGCGTTTTGCACCACTTCTATACCGCTTCTCTAAGTCACCATGTCCCTAAGTCACCACTTCTCTCAGGCACCACTTTCCAAAGTCACCACTTCCCTTAAGTCACCACTTCCCTAAGTCACCATTTCCCAAAGTCATCAGGGTGGGATGTCTAGTGATGTGAGATATTGTTGCGTGATATATTGCAGTGTAATGTCTTGTTGTGCGATGTAGTATTGTCAAGTGATGTATTGTTTTGAATGTGTTTTTATGTGCTGTATTGTTGTGTGATATATTGTTAGTTTAGGTAACACATTGTTGCGTGATGTATTTGTATGTGATGTATGGTTATGTGATGTATTGCTGTGTGATGTATTGTTATGTGAGGTATTGGTACTGCATGATACTTCATCCGTAACTCGGAAGATTGCTTCCCAACTTCCTTTGGTGATTTTTTGTCGAATGAATGGTGCGCGTGGTGGGTATATTTCAATATCATGGTCCGTTGCTTAGTTGTTGCTTTTAGATCTAATGTCATTGTAAATCTGTTTGTGATTAATTCTACAAGTTTGATACGGTTTTTACCTTTGAACTACACTTTGTGGTGATATTCCGTTAACTTTTGTGCCTCCTTCACCCTTTTATTTCTGTGCTAGTGTAGTTTGAGAAACTGTATTGGTTGAATCCTTCGCTTCTTGGGCCGCCAGCTCTTGGCCTTTTGGTTAGGCCCCACTACCAGAGAGTGTTGCGTTGTTGTTGTTGTTGTTGCTGCTGTTGTTTTTGTTGTTGTTTTTTGTTGTTGTCGTCGTCGTCGTCGTTGTTGCACTCCTGTTGAATATACACTGTTTATCATCATGGTCGGCAGAGGGCACGGGCCGTGGCAGTGAGTCCCGCATACTGAAATATCGCATTGCTTCGTTTAGGAAAGCAAGGACTGAAATGATTTAATTGAAAGCAATGACACAACCAGACCAATACCGCAATTTTGTTTTCCTGCAATTATGGAGGAACTTGAAGGGTTAGAGGCTTAGCCAAAAGAATAAACCCCTCACTACTCCAGCCCAGTTCCCATGGCATCTAAAGCATCTATAATATGACAAGGGGCAGGGGCGAAAAACATCAATTCCTTCCCAACCCCCTTCTCTAGATGCCTTGGGGGATGAGAGGCTGGGCAAACAGTTGGTGAGGTTTGGTGCCTAGATTTTAGAACATTCAACGGTCAACATGAGTAACCAGCGCACTCAACCAAGTAGATTCTAGAATGTGGATGTCCTAAATGGGTAGTTCCCCACATTGACGTGTGGGGTTTTTGTTTTTAGTTCTGTATCCGCGCCTCTTCTTCCTCCTCCCGTCCTCCTCCTCCTCCTCCTCACTCACTCACTCACTCACCCACCCACCCACGCACTCACTCACTCACTCACCCACCCACCCACCCACCCACTCACTCACCCACCCACCTGACCACTCACTCACTCACTCACTCACCCGCCCGCCCGCACGCACGCACTCAATCACTCACTCACATTTTGATTCACTCACCTGTGCATGCACATACATACATACATACATACATACATACATACACACACTTGAGAAGTCATGTTTGACATTTCGTCTTTAGTGTCTGTTGTCCATTTGTAATGGCAGCAAAGGCATCGCTTAGTCTGTGAGCTAAGCTTACCGGGTTAAAAAATTGATGTTTGGGTTGGCACCCAAGCTGCGCACGACGGTGCCCATGGCGTGCCTGCAGGTACGTTTACACAACCAATGGTGAGTGTCTTCGTTGGCGCAAGACGCACCAAAGGTTCTTGCGCCCCCCGCAAAATAAAAATAAAAACGTGAAAACTTGTCATTTTCCTTCTTTCTAGACTCACCTGCAAGCTGAACTTGCTTCTCCATTTCGCTGACTTCGCCATTCAAAGACTCAAGGTCCTTTTGGCTTTCAGCCACCCCTGCGGATAAAAACGTGAAAACCTTAGAGACAGGCGTGGACACACACACACACAAAAACTCACCCACCATCACCCCTCCATCACTCTTATACTTCCTCTTCCCTTCGTCCTTTTCTATGCTCAGTCTAAGTCTAGAGAAGTTGGTAACATGTGGGGTTATCCGGTCCTATAATTTTTGATAAAGCTGTCCATCATCCCTTTATGCTGAATATCCCCAAGTTAAAACCCGAGGCTGCGCAAAAACCGGTGTGGATCCACATAGCGTCGCTTTCCGTTCCATCCATAGAGACATTGTGGCCTGAAATGCCTTTTGCAGGAAGGCTTTTCCGCACTGCAGAACCAAAGTATATTTGCATGATTGCATGAGTTCTGGGCGTAATATTGGGTGAAGCAAGCGCGAACAAATATCGGGGGGAGCCCCATGCCGGAGAGCTGCCACACACGGCGCCCTGACCTGTCCTCGGAAAGCTCAGGTGGCCGGACTTCATCCTCTGATGGGTCTTCAAAATCCAATTCCTGAAGATCTGGATTGCGACATTGCCCATGCTCAGTCCGAAGGCAGCAGGTTCAAAACATGTTGGAACAGAAGCTAAACCTCTTGCGGAGACAAAGCCGCGCCAAATGACTGAATGAACAGCCGCGCTGTCCCTAGAGCGGAACTAGCTCACAATAGCCACCCAGAACACTTTGCCAAGGAGCATAGGAGCCATCGCTGATCTCTAAATTTTCGCCATCGCTTTCCACGCTTCCATCCTTCAAACGGTGGGCGGTCTCTTACCAGTCTTGGTTCCCGTGAATATATCCGCAAAGGAAAGTCAAGGGCAGCAATGCTTCAATAGATTTCGCACAAGCAATGACAGTTCAAGGGCAGCCGCGCTCTTGCTTTGAGCCACAGCCTGCCTCAAAGTCATCCGGGTACTCCTCCTGTCTGGGCACAGAGGGGAAAGGCTTCGATGTCCCACATTGATGGCGTTTTTTTGGGTTGCGCTAGTTAATGTCTTGCCCCATGTTCCCTTGTGGCATATAATTCTTTGACCGCTTGCAGGTTTGGCGACCGACAGGCATCTTTGACCCGGCGCGTTACCAAAGACAATACCTGGGCCAGGTTAAGAACAAAATTATAAAAACTGGGGCAATTACTTTTTGCTTTCCAACGTCTTGGCAAATTCACGCGGTCGGAAACTTGGGGCAAGGGATTGCAGTCCCACGGGCGGTTATGGCAATGGTCCTCGCTGCGCGTTGTGTGGCGCAGCCGGTGCACAAAGCCGCTCGCGTGCTCCATCTGAAAGGGTGGCAGGATGGACGATGTGCAGCATGCTCAATCGCAGGGCTTGGTGCATCTCAATGTTCCTGGCCTGTGCTGGCAGGGGCCCCGTGAGCAACTGCACGGCGCCTACAAGTGGCGGCGACGTCAAAGCGCTGCGCAGGGTACTCCGCTGGGTTGGGTCCTGTCAGGCAAAGGCATTGCATGTTAAGCGAGCAAATCAAAACTGGTTCAAAGACTGAAGTATCACTGGCCTGAGGAGGTAAGCCTGCTGGTCTGCTGCGGCGACAAGCTAGAATCCTAAAATGCAACAAGCGTTGGTCCTTAACCAGCAGGCCTTCAACCAGCCCCTGCAGACTTGCAGATGGAAGAGGCTCTGGGGTACAGCTGACAATGCGAAAGGCGACCTTGCAGTGGAGCAAACACGCCCAACCACGAAAAAACATGAAAAACAACTTCCTCCAAGAGCCCAATCAAAAATGCATCGAACTTGGCAAGCATGTCTGTCCCATCTAGCTCTTCAACTTGATCTGGCGCCGGTTTGCGTAGGGCGTGCCTGGCAGATATTGCTTCCGCGAAAAGGTGGTGCCAGCATGGCGGCTTCATAGATGGTCACGCCAAAACTCCACACATCCGAGGCATACGAATACCTTGGCAGGAGAACTGCCGCGTCTCTCCAAAATATAAGCCAAGAAGGGTCAACCAAATTCGCGTCGCCAGGACAAAGTGGGTTTTGTATCGCTAGACAAGGACAATTCATAACCCTATAGCCAAGCGACGGCTCTTGGTTCACAATCTCTGGACTTAGATTAGAGAGGCGAGCCGCAGCAAGTCTTCGCAAATTTTTGCCTTGCAACAAACCCGCAAAGTTGCGGCAGGAACCCATGTGGACGCGCTTCTAGCGTCCCTTTCCAACCCCAAAAATTCCAACGCGCTGCTTTGCCTTTCGGCGCCGACGCCAACCATTTGAGAAAGACACCGCGGACGCTTTCTGCCGGTTTGGGTTCTAAATCTTGATTTTGGACCGGCGCTAAGCAAGCACATTGCAGCTGATTTCAAGCAATTTTGAAAATGCTAATGACGAGCTACCTTCGTGGCCTTTGGCTCTGCATTGAAAAATGCGTTTTCCATTTCACGTAAGAACTTTTCGTATTTGGTTCTCATCAGCGTCCAAAAGAATCCAAGGCATGGCGTCAAGCTTTCAGCGCTCGGGTACAGAATCAAAAGAACGCACCGCAAATTCAAAAACCACTGATTGGTAACTTCACTTAGCCATGGATGGGCATCATCTGCATTGCATTCTGGGCGATGAGCCGGCTACGACACAGCTGAGGAACTCATCTAATGCGCAGGAAATGCCAAAATCTCCAAGCAGTAAATCTCCTCCTAAGGGGCCGGATTGCAAAACAAAACGTCAAAGAGAGAAAGAAAAGGCTCTGGCATCAAAAAGCCGAACGTGAAGACTTCGAACCATCGCTGACAAAAACATCACGGCAAACCCTTTTCATGTATATACAAAATCCATGATCCTGCAAAGTCTTGGCATGCTGCAGCCAAAAGGTTCCAACCAACATGTGAGCGCCAATGGCACATCGCGCGCGAAACTGTGACAGATCCGTTTGACCGTCTCCTGTCGATCTGAAGAAGCAGTTCTCAGGCTTCACATCCCGATGAAGCACCCCGTGGAGATGGCAATGCTGCAAAGCCAAGCCAATCTGCGCCGCCCACCTCGCCAGCTCATCAACGCAACGTTTTGGGAGGACTAAGAAAATACAAAGGAACGCGTTTCAAGATGTATAGCGCAAAACGCGCGCTCTTGAGTACTCAGCCGCTGGCAGACAGACAAGGGCACGCGTGAAGTAAATGTCTGGAAGCGTTGTGGAAAAAAGCGCGTGCGTCCACACTGGCCAAAAAAACAGATCAGAAGCGGTCGACGTGGCATTGTGCTGTTATCATTGCAGATGTTATTGCGGGGTCTGCAAAGACGCAAGAGGAAACCACTTTCAATAATACAATTAATAAACTGTAAGGGAGGAAGGGCTTTGGCAATGGTGCATGTGTGGATTTGGTAAGGCGCCGACTGCAACTTTGGGCAGCTGGGGGCCATAGAGCCGTATATGCGATTTGATGCATGGAACACTGGACATTCACCCCAAGCGAGCATGGGCCTAAATTGGATCCGCAAGGTGACTGAGGCGCCCTCGCACTGCACCCTACTAGAGCAAAACATCTTGGCTAGAGGCGCGATTTCCCACATCAAACCAAAACAATCTATCTATCTATCTATATATATATATTCGAAGGAAGTTTAGAAGTCAAACTTCCGACAATATGGACAGTGACAGATGAAAAGCAGAGCAGGGAAGAGGCAGAGAGAAGAGAAAGATAAGAAGAAAGAAGAGTAGAAGAGAAAGAGTAAGAAGAAAGAAGATGCAGATGCGAGAAAAGGTAGGAAAGTCTCGAAACACTGTGTTTTTCCAATGATTTGGGGCTCCGGAGGGTCGAAAAGTAGGCTCGCTAAAGCGGCAGGTGCGGAGCCAGCTGGCCAGATGAGAGATGAAAAATTGCACGCCGTTGTGGCGCGAA
>Ga0126342_10015257_pt1 | contig 13479 bp, 16 predicted proteins | sample Cyp1metagenome_FD_92528 | JGI IMG/M metagenome (GOLD analysis project Ga0126342, IMG submission 92528) | Coral microbial communities from Lord Howe Island, Old Settlement Bay, Australia - Cyphastrea 1 metagenome | ecosystem: Host-associated > Invertebrates > Cnidaria > Coral ...
AGATTGCCAAGGAAAACAACGAGGTGTCATTGGGACGCGACTTTAGTTGTTGGAGCCCATAACATTGGGACGCAACTTTAGTTGTTGGAACCCATATCCACCTGGTTTGTAGCCTCCCGTAGGGAATATCGAAATGAGAGTCTCAACATGAGCAACAACTGTTCGCCAAATCGTCACCTTCGCCCATATCGACACCTACGATGCAATAAGTAATATTAAGATAGTAAGTAACATCCCCATTATTGTCCATTATTGTTACTTAGGGGAGGATATCCCATTAATACTGGACTTACATCAGTTAACATTATTAAGTAATAGGAAAGGTGCCAGTCCCAGCGACAGCAGTTGACATTCATGGACACGTTCGTTGGATTCACCCAGGTTCATTGCTTCATAGTCAACATCTTTGTGGCGATTCATAGTGAGTCATTAATTCGTCATGTATTGAAACATATTGAACCACTCCTTCCGCATCAACTTATTGTAGAATATTATAGAAATACTTCATGGCGATTAGTCTTATGGTGATCCCTGCATCTTTCAGGTACCATGCGTGGGACATGGCCCGCGAAAAGTCATCAACGAGTCACAAAGGAATTCACTGGTACCTCAGAATTCTTCGAAGGTTTTGTTACCCTCTGTTTATTTAACAGTTCGCCATGGAAAATCACAGCTATGTTAAATAACCAGAGGGTATTTTTTTTGGACCACCCCAACAAAAATTGGACACGGAAATCCATGGAAATCCACACGCAAGTCATCATCCCATGAACATCCACACGGCGGGTGACAGGCGCTTTCCCATCTCATTATATTCGTTGGTTGACAGGTTTCCTTATTGTGGGATATGATATTAAGTAAATGTAAGTCTCGTATGTATATATATATATATATTATTATATATTATATACTATATATTATATATGTCATATATATATATATATGTATTATATAATATATTATATTATATTATATTATATATTGTATTATATATTATATTATATTATGTTATATATTATATTATATATTATATTATATATTATATTATATATTATATATTATATTATATATTATATATTATATTATATATTATATATTATATTATATTATATATATATTAACCAATCAACCAGGGGGATAGTTTTCATGGCAGGTTCAGACCCGGCTGTCAGACTCAACCTGCTTGGAAGATGTCTAAGAGCGTCATGGCACAACGCACAGCGCGCAGTGTCTGGTGTGTCTGGTGACAGCTGGTTGTAGCTAGTGACGGGTGGCTACAGGGGATCCACGGATTATTTAACAGTTTGCGAACTGGAAAATGGTCCGTTGATAGATGATTGATGGTGATTTGCTCTTCTTTCAAATGGTGACTTTCCGTAGCTATGTTAAATTGCCAGAGGGTAACAGATGCTTCAAAGAAGGGCAAAAAAGAGGAAAAGTGGTGTGCTGTGATGACTGTGTCTGCCTGATATGTCCCGAATGCGTGAAAAAACATCAGAAAAATGAACTATCGTAACTATCATCAGCTAGAAGTGATGCACACGAACGCAGGACATTCAATGGTGCCACCTGTGTCGGCAAGTCGCTTGAGCCGTTGTGTTACCAAACATGTTTCAAGATTCTCAAGATTGTCCGGGTACTGAGTTCAGTCAGATTTAAGAAACGTTCTCTTAATTCAGTAGACCAAAATTCAATAAGAACCAGGGAAATCAGATTGATAAATTCTATGTTTTTGCCTCCATCAATAAAAAACCATCAAAGTCAGGATGTCTGTACGCTATCATCCCACAGTGGAGGACATGCGGAAAGAATCTGTCAGCCGTTCTGCCGACGGTCAGCGCATCTGAGTCATGGAGCTGGGGAGCACGGAGCAATGGAGGAGGTATCTGAATTATTCATAATTATACAATGTGGGGCCCCCAAGATAGCTAAGTTGGTTTATAACTCCAATTTCACTATGGTTTATGGTACTTATAATTATAGTTATGGGGGTTTATAAACCAACTTATAACTGGGGGGCCCCACATTGTAGTCATCCCCAAATAGATGGAATATGGTATATCATAGAAATTTGATGGTGATTTACTTAAACCGATCTATTTGAATTCTATTTGGGGATTACTATATTCTAAATTGTTATCTGAATGGATATCTGAATGGCTCCTATTGGTATCTGAATTGGTATCTAAATATGATCATCCAATATCAATATGGATAATTGCATGCAATAACTAACCATTGACAGTGTTTTTGCAGGTACTTGTTTCGGAACATTTTGTCTGCATCTTAAGCTAGACACATGTACTTGCACAAGGCAATCAGCGAATCCACGAGAATGATGCTATAGCTCACCACTGTTTGGTAAACAGACCAACCAAACTTGCGATGGATGCACATTTGTTTTTTTCTTTGTTAAGCCTATTGCTCGCCGAACCGTCAATGGAAAACACATCTTGTGCCTTCACATGGCAAACTGGTCTCATGCGTCTTCAGCATGGTACATCGTGGGTTGATGGACACCCAGACATCGTCTAAGAAGCGCTCCCACTGCTGGCACGGTATATCACGATATGTTGACACAAAAAACGTTGGCAACTGACTTGTCAATTCATTCTGACGGGTGCCTTGCCCATCTTGCCCTGGACATCACATATGTGACTGCAGGGCAAAAATGAGCTCTCAGGGCATCATTGAACGATCCAAATTTCAGTCTCCGCAACCTTCTTTGAAGTTGCGGGGAAAAAGAAACATATTAATATGGCTTTGCCTGAAAATTACGAGGACACCCCAAACATGTGGCGGTTGATCATCATATTTCCCATTGACTTATACGAGCTGTTTGGAGGCAACTCCACTTTTTTTTGGACTATCCCACGCGTCCACAGGCAAAATGCCACCAAGCAAGTTGTGGCATACCATGACCACTCAGCGGACATTGTTGAAGGGATCCAATCCCTGCGCAACTAATTACTCTCCGACATTCATATTAAACACTCCCAATATCAATTATAAAAGCCAGGGTTTAGTATGGGATGAAATCACATTGGGACCATACAATGAGTGTTTTTTTTGTTCGATTGGGGTATGAGATTCAATGGTAGGAGCTGACAAAGCGCTTAATCTGTTGGCTGATTCGGTTGTGTAGCATTGCCCGTCTCCACATCGTTGCCTCTGCGAAAGGGCCGGGCCAGATGGGGCAACTCCCAACATTAAACGGGAATCATTTTCCTCCATTTATCACCCCGGACTAAGTTCAATTTGGCTGGTTGAAGTAAAGAATCATTAATAATCATTTCGCTGAACTATGGAATCATCTATAATTACAAAAAACATGAAATAAATTCTAAAACACACACTTACTACAGTAGCTGACGGTTCTAACCCTCCTGAAAAAAAAAGTTTCATTGGGGGTCATCATCCAAAATAGGATGGGAAAAGAACAACGCCCCAAGATGTGAAACCAGCAATGAGTTTACTGCTCAAACTTAAGCCCTTCACTAGTACCCTATGGTCCATTTATAGATTTATGATAATTTACCTATTAAAAATAGTGATTTTAACCGTAAACGGTTAAATAACCAAAATGGTAAACCTAATACACCAAGGTTTACCCGGGAGAACTCCCAATCTGCTTGGTGGTTTGAACATGTTTGAACGGGCAGCAAGGAATGAAGCAGGCCCTGGATTTTTTTTTGAACTAGTTATGGTACCATGGTACTAATCTATAGTTATACTATGTTATACTTCATCATTATTGTACCATACTTACAATGTGGCCCCCCCCAGTTATAAGTTGGTTTATAAACCCCCATAACTATAGTTCTTTGCGTACCATAAACCATAGTGAAATTGGAGTTATAAACCAACTTAGCTATCTTGGGGGCCGGGGGCCCCACATTGTACCTTAATGTGGGTAACATAATGCCATGTTTATCATGCCCCCAGTCACCATTTTTATAGGTGGTATGTTTACCATTCCCAGTCATGGCTGGTAAAAATGACATTGTTTCATTGCCAATCTTAGATACCCTGCAAAAAAAAAACTTTGCTGGTGAACGTAGATATTCTCATTGATACCAAACGACTAGTTAGGATTAGTTTGTATCCATCCAGTCGATTGACCTAGTATAGACTAACATAACTATGGAAAATCACAATTTTTCATGGGTAAATCAACTATAGATGGGGTATTTTCAATAGCTATTTTGACATTACCAGAGGCTTAAAGACATTGTTTTACCCACGGCTTAGCATCCGCTGGTCATGCGAGGTGCATCCGCTGGAAACGCTGGATTTTGCAGAGCCAACAGCCATGCAGCTTCTATGATTCCCATGTTGGATAACTACATAACAAGCCAAAAGGCAAAAGAAAAAACCATGATTCACCACTATGTTAGGAGGATTTTTGACTTTTCCAGATCTTTTTGGGGGTTACTGATAAAATTACGCTTCCACATTGAACCAGCTGGAACCCAACCATGCTTCACCACCCAACCTGCGTTGCCTGCGCCGGCCGACACTTCCACCTCAGCTGCTGAAACCCCCTGCATCATGAGATATTCATAAAACATCTGGTTGTTTAACATAGCCCATATGCTCCATGGTGCTGGATATTTATCAACATTTACCTTCAAAATCATCCAGTTTTGTAGGTAAATATACCATACATAGAGCATCTGGGGAGCTATAGAAGTCATGACCCATCGAAATCGATGATTTATGATTACAGTATAATTATATTACCAGTATTCCCTTCTGCAGGAGACCACCCTCATCCGGTGGAGACGAAGGAACACAGAAAATTTTGTTTGGCAAAATTTGGGATCAGAAAAAGGCGCGGATGTTGAAGCCATGAAAATTGGATAGCTTCCCCACTCATGAAGCACACTGATGACAATGGGGGATGTTGAAGCTAACCTAACATTAGCCATACCCAGATGGGAATCGGTGTGATGTCTTTCATATGAAACGCTATTGCCTTGCAGGCATCTGTCTGCCCATGTGCATCTGCTGAGCAAGGCTTCTCTGTGCGACTGTGCAAATTATACGTAGCCACCTTCTGGCAGTCCGCCAAGTCCGCATCATGCATGTAGAGAATGATGTGCCATGTACATTGCCAATCTTAGATACCCTGCAAAAAAATGATTAATTTGCTGGTTAGTAGATATTCCCGTTGATACCAAAAGACTAAAGGATTAAAGTATCCATCTAAGATTGACCTAGGTATAGACTTGAATATCAAACATTCAACACCCATGTTTTTCGTCTAGTGAAGCGACACGAAGATTTGGTCTGATGTGATGAACCATTGAACATCCACCATGAGTTGATTGGCCATTCAAATCTCCAGTTCAGGGACTTTCCTGCTTATCATGTTCGAACATAGATGTCCTTTTCCCATTGGTTGGTTGATTTTCATAGAGGGGTTTGAAGGTTTACCCCTTTAACAACAGCTAAATGATGATAGATGATATACCAATCCGGCCCAAACCTATTTTTACCGAAAGGACATTATTGAAATTGCTATTATAACTATATATTTAGTTAATGGCTTTATACACCAACGAATCTCCAGTTCAGACAGGTTTCCTGCTTGTCATGTTCGAATATCTTTGATTACCACAATGTGGGGCCCCCCAGTTATAAGTTGGTTTATAAACCCCCATAACTATAGTTCTTTGCGTACCATAAACCATAGTGAAATTGGAGTTATGTGCACCAACTTAGCTATCGAAAACGGGGGCCCCACATTGCAGAGGCGAGTTGCCCGGCGCCATCCATACCGAGGGACTGCTTCAATATCAGGCTCCGGGTTCGGCGGGTTCGGAGGGTCCGGCGGGTCCACCTTCAACAGTAGTCTTCGTTGGAAATCAAAGATGCCAGCTACAATGTGGGGCCCCCAAGATAGCGTTCAGTTGCCTTATAAGTGGCTGAATTCTATGGTTTATAGTAGATATAACGAACTAGTTAATAGGGTTTATAAACCAATTTATAACTGGGGTGCACCACTTTGTATGATAGAAAATAAACCTAAACATATTCGAAAACCCTTCAGGAAACACACGTTTTTGGCCAAAAATGCCACAACAACTGGTTACTGGTCTACTCGGTTATGGAATGCCTTAAATTGCAAGAGGTTTCACCTACCTCTAATGTAGTGTCACATCCATGGGTACTCGGAATCTTCCATTGAGATCACTTTCTGTGTAATTTCGCGCCAAGGAACGGATTAATATTCGTCAACGCATTTGTTCCAAGCAGATCCAAGAGCCAATGAACCGAACACGATTCGGTATTAAAATCCAAGATCTTCAAATTGCAACTTCCATGGCATATATAATATATGTGAAGTTGAGTCTATATCATCCGAAAACAACTGAAACAGGTCCCTTTAAAAAAAAAAAAACGAAAAACCAGTCCCTTCACAGCTTGAGGCCCTGTCCTGGCGTCTGATCCTTACCTTAGGCGGAGATTTGGTCGATTTATGAATATCCATACCTATGCCTATGCTCCATGGTGCTGGTATATTTACCTACAAAACTGGGTGATTTTTAGGGCAAATGTTGGCAAATGTTGGTCAATATTCCAGCACCATGGTTCGCATATGGGATAGGTGAGGTCGTTCAATATCATGATATTATATGAGGTATAGCCTTAGCTTCCAAACCCTACAAATTTGTAGGGCATAGACTGAAACCGTGGGTTTACCAGTGATTATGTTTGAACCCCTTGGTTCTATTGCAAGCTCGCTGAATTCAGCCTTACCGGTCAGGATTTCACATCTATCTATACATCAGTAGAGGAAGATCTGATTTGTACGGACGATTCAAGCCGCAAGCCGTGTGCAACGCCGTGCCCATGTCCGTGCCCATGGTTTTTTGAAGAATCCAAAGTTGGGTGGTAAACCTCGGGCACCCGCCATTTAAAACATGGTTTGGAAGCCCTTGGAACTGTTAAAAATTGGATATGGTTTTGTCTTCGTTGTGTTTGGGCTTGTGTTTGGGCGTCCACGACCCATGAACTGGATAGAGATGTGACATTCTTAGAGGAGCTGCAGGATGTAGAAACTATGAGAACGTCGGTGCACATTGTCGTGAATTTTGGTAACTCGAGCAACCATTGGTTTTGTCTTAAAGCCTTGGGTTTTAAGTGCCAGCATACGAATTTTAAGCGGGTTTGAAGGGTCAAGGTAAATACACTATATAATATTCGTTTAAAAAAACATCTTGGAGATGTATCTCGAGGCTTTGAAAACCACTGAGATTATTAGCACTACTTACACTGGCTATCAGTGGACATGATCTCCCACTCTTGATTCCTGGCAATGGTAGATAAAAACCCTGAAAAACACCAGAATGGATCCCCATCTTCTGCTACAATAGGTTTTTTTTAGTATACGTAGGCCGCGTAGGCTGTGATCTTGGAAGGAACATGACCAGACTGTTTTGTGGCCAAGGCACCACCTTGATCCTGTGCTTCTGTTCTTTCACTTCGGCCAAGTAGACCTGCTTCGGCCCAAGAAATTCCCTTTAAATCCCATTAACTCACCATGAGATTCCCTTCAAATCCCATTAACTCACAAATTCCCACTTTAAACCCTATGAAGTCGTCACCTTTTTTTCTCCACCCCTTTCGGTCTGACTATGCCTGGATCTCGCTTCCTAACTCCTCGGAGAGTGCGTCGCAAAGCGTGGAGACCTACACAGCTCCACGGAGAAAAACGGTCGATTTTACCAATCATGGGGATTTCATGGGGTTCACATAGGATTTTATGGTCTTTTATGGGGATTTCAGAGGAATTTTCTATGGACTTTATGAGGATTTTAGAGGAATTTTATAGACTCTTCATAGGAATTTATGGACTTTTATGGTGATTTTAGAGGAATTTTATGGACTTGTATGGGGATTTTATGATGATTTTATGGGATTTTCATAGGATTTTATGGACTTTTATGGGGATTTTAGAGGAATTTTATGGACTTTTATGGAGATTTTAGAGGAATTTTATGGACCTTTATGGGGATTTTAGAGGAATTTTATGGACTTGTATGGGGATTTTATGGTGATTTTATGGGATTTTCATGGGATTTTATGGACAAAATCATGGAGATGTCATGCGATTTGAATGGGAATTTCAGGGGAGTTCACCGCCGGAGCCGAAAGTCATCGGTGATGACATGGCCGGGATCGGATTGAAAATTGCTGTTTGAAAATGGGTGTGCCCCCGAAAAAACCTATATTTTTAAGCTGGAAAATGGTGATTACCATCTGGCTATTTGTTACATAGCCATGGAAAGATCCAGCCATTTTTTAATAGGTAAACCATCTATTTCGATTAGGGCCATCGAAAAACCATGGCGAATTGTTAGTCATAACCAGAGGGTAAACATCAAGTAACTGGGATCGTTTGGGATACACTCTGGTAAAAATACAGAAAACTATGGGAAATCACCATTGTTTATGGAAAACTTACTATTTCTATGGCCATTTTCAATAGCAGACTGTTTGTTCACCAGAGGGTATCAATAACATATATAATTAGACATTATAAATTACTAGGGTCTGAGATATAGGGTACTGATATACTGTCGAATATATGACATCATAACAGATATACTCATTGCCAATCTTAGATAGCCTGCAAAAAATAGACCAAATTATTTGCTGGTGAACGTAGATATTCCCATACCAAAAGACTAGTTAGGATTAGTTTGTATCCATCTAAGATGAACCGATTAACCTAGTAGTGTATATTGCTAGATACAGACATATAAAGATTTAATGTCATGTGGACATGGACTTTTATGGTGATTTTATGGGATGTTCATGGGATTTTATGGACTCTTCATAGGAATTTATGGACTTTTATGGACTTGTATGTTTTATGGGGATTTTATGGGATGTTCATGGGATTTTATGGACAAAATCATGGACATGTCATGGGATTTTAACGGGAGGCGACACTTGGTGACTTGGTGAACGGTGCGAGCAATGAGCGTCGCATAGCAATGTTACGCATAGCAATTGGTCAATACCTTAAATATATTGGATGATTACTTAGTACTATATCATCCATTTATGGTTTTTCCATCTAAACATATATAAACAATCCATTTTTGGGTACCTCCATCTATGTAAACCCCCATATACCTACTTACAAGCCATGTATTGGGCTCGAGATATGTGACTGACGAAGAAAATCAATCCCAAGGCCCAGCGTTGGCCAAGGTGTGGCCACATCGTAGATAGCTAAGTCGGTTTTTGAACTCAACCATCAATGGGAATTCCAGGATCCTAAAATGGAGGTACGTTAGTACCATATAAGGCCATATTTTAGGGGGATATCCCCTTACATAGGCCTGAAAACTAGGCCTTGTATATGGTAGGTACATCCAATTTAGGATCCTGAAATTCCCATTGATATATTGGATGATCACTTGGTAATATATCTCTAAATATATTTGGTAAATATATCACTAATAAATCACTAAATAATATAATATTGGATGATACTTAGTACCCTCACCTTGATTTCCAATTTGTTACGCACCAATAGATGTGGAAAACCCACCAATTCTAGATCCTTTTCCTAGGGAAGCCATGATTTTTACTTTTTACACATCTATGTTGGTTTACCCTAGGGTAACTGGTAGATATATTACCCTCCGGTAAATTAACAGCTCGACCCTGGCAGTTGTCGGGGTTGGAAGACTGGTTTCCACTAAACATGGTTTATTTTCAGGGTCAAACTGTTAATTTACCAGAGTTCACGCGGAGCTCACACAGGGTTCAGGTTCACTGGGGGTTTCCTAAGTCATAGGGGTACCCCCAGTCATCATCCAGTTATAGATGGATGTTTCATATAATAAACCTTCCAGCGATAAAGGGCTTAGCCCCATTTATGGAAACCTCCATCTGGTCAATGGGTTTATAAACCAACACACATAACTTCGTCAATGGGAATTTCAGGATCCTAAACTGGAGGTACCTACCATATATAAGGCCTAGTTTTCAGGCCTATGTAAGTGAATATCACCACAATTCATATGGCCTGACTTATATGGTACGTTTACACGTTTACGTACCTCCAGGCCTGTTGGATCCTGAAGATCTCCCATTGATGGATTGGGGCCTCACCCTGTAGGGATTTAGAACAAAAAAGCAGCTGAAGAGTATCGTTTCCCTCCCTTATTTTAAAGGATGACTTAAATCTTCAAAGTCTTCACTCATGACCAAAGTTGACCCAGAAAAATATCAAAGTGAACTGTTGAGTACAAGAAATCATTGAAGTTGTCATTCGAGGATCTACATCCATTCGCAGGATGGGGATTTCAACATCCATCAAACTTGGGAAACAAATCCTCCAGCATTGATACAGAACATGGCTGGAAAGAATGACCCAGGAAAGACCATGGCGAGGTTTCAAGGATCAACATGGAGAGTTCAACTCTCAATATGATGCGGATTCTGGTCATATTTTATCATTAAATTTACAGGTTGGTAAATGGTCACTGTTTTTAGATATCACCCAACTGTTGGGGATATTAAAATTATTATCTCCAACAGATACTTGAAAGTGATGTGAAACAAATCCCCAACATGGGAGATTGACCAAACCCTGTTCAATGGATAGTGTGAAACACCTCTACAGATTGGCGATGTCCGTCCGAAAATGGGACAAATCATGGTCCAAGCTGGGGGCTGTACCCTCTGGTAAAAATACAAAAAAAATGGAAAATCATCATTTTTTCATGGGAAAACTCACTATTTCTATGGCCATGTTTGGCAATTTTCAGTAGCTTCTTGTATGTTTACCTGTTTACCAGAGGGTAGTTCTGCACCCAAGTTCCGCATCACAGCTGTGATGGACAAGACATTGATTGAAAGAACCCCGCAGTTTCACGGCATTTGTCGATGATGTCCCCATGAAAACTATTGCAGGCCTATCCTCATTTATTGCATGCTTTTTTTGCCCGGCTTTGGATGGGCATATCCTCATAGATAGATTTACTTATCTCTCCTAAAATTCCAAAAGCACTGACTTTTAATAAAACACCAAGTACTTGTCACTGCTAGCATGGCCCGTCAAAGCGCGTACATAACCCCCTAGAACAGCTGATCAACAACGGTTTGGTCACTGCTCATTGGAGGAGATAGGTTAAGATAGGCTAAAACCTATTAATATTAATATATATATATATATATATACACCTTTTGGTTATTTAACATAGCCATGGTTTTTCGATGGCCCTAATCGAAATAGATGGTTTACCGTTCTTAAAAATGGATGGATCTTTCCATGGCGAACTGTTAGCCATAACCAGATGGATCTGTGAAAGCCATGGCCGACCAAGGTTTTGACACATGACGCCATTTCTTGTTTGATGAAATCCCCAGAGGATGAGGGCCCCGTTGGTTGCCGCGTTCAGTTGCCTTATTTTTGTGGCTGAATTCTATAATTTATGGTAGATATAACGAACTAGTTAATGATGGTTATAATGGTTTATAACCAATAAACATCACTGGGAGGCCCCATTCTGCAGTAATGTTCCATTGCGTATTCCATTAGTCTCCCATCGTATGCAGTTGTATCCCCAGTTGAATGACGATTAAACCCAGATATGTTGTGTATATACTGCTGGTTATGTCATACATATTAGTTACCCTCTGGTAAACATACAGAAAACTATGGGAAATCACCATTTTTAATGGGAAAATCCACTATAAATGGTCATTTTCAATAGCTAACTGTTAGTTTACCAGAGGGTATAATATGGTTATGGGTCAAAACGCCGGTACTCTAGATACCATCAAATAGCTGGTCAATGGATGGAAAAATTCCCCAGTCATATTATGGCAAGGTTTTGACTGTTTTGACCCATCCCTATATCTGGTCATAACCCAGGTTCCTAGTCATATATCATATATATATATATATATATAAACTGTAGTTATAGTTATATTTCATTCGGATATAAGCTGGTTATATCTACTTATACACGTCAATCACATCAAAAAACACCACAGATCTGCTCGTTTTCCCCCGGTATCTTGGCTTCCCAAGGCGCCTTTTCCATGGCATTTAGTGCCATACAGCCGCTGCATGTGACCAGCCCTCCACCAATGAAGCACAGCCCCAATCCTGATGGAAAAAACACGGGTTTTCCATTGAAATTTGATCTTGGTATCTGAGAAATTTCAAGGAAAACCAAGAACAATTGGATGGTTCATGATCATTTTCGCAAATTGACATTTTTGGGTATACCGTGGTATACCCCATTCTTGAAGAAGTCTGTTTTTTTAAATTCAAGTCAGTAGCTATTAACAACCCGAAAGCACCACCTGGGTTTGCCACTAGGGTACCGGGATCCCCCTCAAAATTGTCATTTCAATAGGAAAACACGCTGATAAACCATAGACTTTGGGCTTCTAAATGTTTAAATGTCGATCTGTTCCCAATTTTCTCATGACCAGATATGGAGGTTTCCGAAAAATTGAGGGACCAAATCATCCGAGCCATGGATGACCATTTGAGATTTTACAATGTGGAGCCCCCCAGTGATGTGAATGTTGGTTTAGATTCGCCCCCATAACAATAGTTATTTGCGTACCATAAACCATAGTTGTTGGAGTTATTTGCACCAACTTGGCTATCTTGGGGGCCCCACATTGTAGTATTAAAACCCATGCTCACTTGGGGATCCCGCATTTTGAGGAAACCCCCATATATTTCCCATGTGCCACCAGCTATAGCTGTATCTCCCGGTAATTTTAAGGACCGTCCTGTGGCCAAGGCAACCACGAAGACCATGGTGGCTTCATTGTTCAAAGTGAAGAAGCTCACTGAGAGAGTTGGATGGGTCGGGATTCGGGATGCAACAAAAGAATTACAAACACATCGAGTTGGATGGGTGGGACTCATGGGATTTCACTGGGATCAGCTGGCGATTTTATGGGAATATTTATGAGATGTGCTGGGGATTCCATGGGGTTTTATGGTGATTTACCAACATTTTTCAACAAAAGGAGATCTATGGAAAACAAGGGATGATTTATCCACGACTCAAACATGGCTAGCGGAACATGCCTTTTTTCGAAATGGAAATCTTGATGCTACAATCACGGGAGGGTAAAGTCAAATTCTCATTGCATTATATCGCATTATGTTGCTTTGATAATTCATTGTTTATTGACCTAGCAGCTCCAGCACGCAGCACGCGCAACGCTGAGTGCTAGCACGCAGGTTCGTCACGCAGTGGGTTTTTAGCATTGTGACAAAAAACATGTAAATGCATTTAACTAGATCCGAAAAAAAACATCCATACAAATTCTAGACCTTAAAGGGCTAGTAAATCGCAAGTTCGAAACGCATTGGGTTTTATCATCCTATTCATACCTCGGTGCATTTACTTTTCTGTTAAAAAAAACATCCGGTGACGTGCGAATATCTGCCTGACGTCCGGATGCATTTTGCGCTTC
>Ga0126342_10015258_pt1 | contig 13478 bp, 12 predicted proteins | sample Cyp1metagenome_FD_92528 | JGI IMG/M metagenome (GOLD analysis project Ga0126342, IMG submission 92528) | Coral microbial communities from Lord Howe Island, Old Settlement Bay, Australia - Cyphastrea 1 metagenome | ecosystem: Host-associated > Invertebrates > Cnidaria > Coral ...
ATGCCAGATAGAATGCCAGATAGAATGCCAGAAGATATGTCAGAATATATGCCAGAAGATATGCCAGATAGAATGCCAGAAGATATGTCAGATAGAATGCCAGAAGATATGCCAGATAGAATGTCAGAAGATTTGCCAGAAGATATGCCAGAACATATGCCAGAAGTTATGCCAGATAGAATGCCAGATAGCATTCCAGAAGATATGCCAGATAGAATGCCAGAAGATTTGCCAGTAAGAAAATGATAGAAAATGTATAAATGTCATGGTGGGGATCACACGAAGTAAAGTAATTTAGGAGGTTCAATGGGTAATTACATAGATTTTTATGGATTATGTCTGACTATGTACTATATGTGCTGGGTTTTCACGATGGTATGTTATTTGATTGAGTCTAATGGAATTTCACGGTGATGAAATGGTGGTGAAATGGTGATCTCATGAGACTGAACGGAGATTTCATGGTGATTTCCATGGGATAGAATGGGACGAACTATGGAGAACTCTTCAAGGTCGTGCCCTCCCAGAAAATGTTTCTTAGTTTATAAATATTATTAATTTTACATATATATATATATATCTATCTAATATCCATTAACTACAGATATATCTATAGTGTAAACCCAAGTTATTGGAGTTATAAACTGGCACCACCTTGTATTGTATGGTGGTTCATACTCATTTGCCAATATGTTCATTTACAGACCCATTTCATGAACCCAATGCCAATGGATATCGCCATTTCCGATGTCGACAAGTTAATTTTGTCTGGCGGGCAAATACCTTCAGAAAGCAGTGAGGGGCTTAGCTCCTTAGGAATCTCAAAGCTGGAATGGTCGTTTACCCTCTGGTAATTTAACATAGCTATGGAAAATCACCATTTTTAATGGGTAAATCCACTATAAATGACCATTTTCAATAGCTATGTTAGTTTACCAGAGGGTATATGTGTTTCATTTGTTCCATTTTTATGTTATTTGAAGTTGCCACTTATCTTCGGAATAAGTGAGCAGATTTTTCGCCATGCAGTTCACCAAATTTTCGGCCACTGCGGCCAGGCAACACGGCTACTTCTGAAGACTGATGGAAGATCCGAAGGGAAACAAATTACCATTAATTACCTTTGTCTTTTCAAGAAATTCAGGTTTTGAAGAAACGCTTGCTGTTACCGTTTACCCTCTGGTATTATGTTTTCTTCAATGGAAACACACACACCATACCATGGATTTTCAGAATGAACGTCTCCATCTGTAGATGATTTTCCGTTGCCACGTTTGATTATGGGACGCCCATGGTTTCCGCTCAGGCTGCCGTGTGGACTCCACGTGGGCCCGACATGATATCGGTGGTTGGGGAGCCCGGGGTACTGTATTAAAGATTAATGATTTTCCATCTAGTTATGTTTGTTTACCCGAGGGTATAAAATGGTATAATATTTACAATATAATCACCACTGTGAATCGGAGAAATGGAGAATATCTTTATGGTTGTGGTTTGTTAACCCATTCCAGTATAAGGGTGAATCGGATTATATCTGGCGATTGATGGGATGGACAAAACAAAAACACAAGGTGCCGCGCGACATTGCGGGAAAACAATGGGAATCCGTAGGAAAACCACCAGTGCACGGTCCTGACTGCAGTGCTGCATAGAATCCAGAAAGTGGGGGCATTCGACACTACGATAATATTTCATGGGGGTATGGACAAAGCCACATGTTACTGAAATAGCTCAACATACAGCACATGTTAGAATAATAGAATAGACCCCAGTTTGGTATAGATATGTATAGATTAATTATAGATGATTATATTACAAGAACGTGGGGTTGCCACATGTTCCCACATGTTAGGATAGAATCGTAAGATATCATAAGACTTCCCTGGAAGATATTCTAATGTGGTAAACCCAATAATAAACCATCCCCCAAATCAGCAATTTACCCTCTGGTTATTTAACATAGCCATGGAAAATCACCATTTTAATAGGTAAACACAGGTAAACCATCTATAAATGGACCATTTTCCATGGCTATGTTAAATAACCAGAGGGCCAGAGGGTATGTTTTTTTTTTGAAATGTATTTTTACGGGTTGAAGAAACCATCCCCAAATGATTCAGAGTTCTCTTAGGGATTTACCACATGGAAAACCCTCGTCATCACCCTTGAGGTGAAGCAACTGCCGGCTGCTGAGCTGGTGGCATTTTCCAAAGCCTTGGTGGTCCGCCTCCTCAGGGCTTCCGCCAAACCCGGTTTTCGTGGCTTCGGTTCCATCACGGCTTTTCCAAGCTCTGAGTAAGCTGAAGTGGTGTGTTTTGAGATGATTGAAGTACTTTTGTGAGTTAGGGTAAACAAAATTTTACTCTCTACCTGGACAATCCAGGGGACGCAAAGGATTCCAACACCACTTACAGGGACCATTATATCAAACTTACCTGGGGGATTCCAATGGGGATAGATTACCCAACAATTCCAGTCGTACCTTAATTTAATCCATTGCAAGTCATGTGGTAAATCTGTATAATCTCTATCGTAGAATGAGAAGTTGGTGGTTCATATCCAACTGTAGCGGTCAATGTGAATCAACATGTGACCCCTATCAAATCACCCAGTCATGATTTGGACATTGGTTAAATAAATATGAAGCTTTGAGGGGAACCACACCAAAAGGGTCGCGTTTCGGGTGAAGTAGAAACCATCTAAATCCAACTGTTTCCAGGTGTTGTTTCCTTGTGAGTATTCTCGGGGTCACAAGAGGACACAACCGGACACAGCAGATCCTTTGGCAGGGCCTTTTTGTGGTATATGTCCATGTCAATGCGCGTGTGGATTTGGGCTTTCCATAAATGGAGGTATCCCAAAATGGTTGGTAATGGAAAATCATGGAAAATCGTATGTAAATGATTTTAAATGGATTATTTGGGAGTACCCCTACTTTAGGACACCTCCATATATGGACCCTTCATTGATTCACTGTTCAAGTTCGGGGTGGGAAAAGGTTGCATAATTCCATTATTGACATATGACTCTGACCTCTGACGCGGACAAACGATGTGTTCTTGTTGTCTTTGTATCCATTTCTGCTACGCCGTCGCATTGCAAGAACATTAAAACAATAAAGCATCGAAGTTCCGTACATAGCATTCGTTCCGCCATAGTAAATATGCAGCCCACAGAAACCCCATGGTGGAATGATCGGAGATCACGGGGCAGGATCGCTATGACTATCCACGCGAGCGCCTCAATTGCGAAAGATGGCTTACACAGGTGCGGCGGCGCAATTTTATGTGGTCATATGACGGTCATATGGTGGCAGTGGGGAGGTAACCGACAAAGATATGGAGGGAGTAAGTCAGCTGCAATATTGTGATAGGGCCGATAGGGATAGGGTGGGCGGTATGTGATATACAAGCAACAACATGATTAGCCTGTCGTGAATTGCGGGACACGCCCGCATAGAAAAAAGTATCAGATTATGACTCTTGGGGAAGTACCCCCTGATTCATAAGCTATAGCTGGTTGGTGGTTTCAAACATCTTTTATTTTCCATAATATATGGGATCATCCTTCCATTAACTTTCATATGTTTCAAGATGTTTAAAACCACCAAGCAGCTATAGTTTATGAATCCGGGGTTGACATTCGTATTCAATGATACATTTTTTGGTTGGCAGATTTGGAGGTTTTTTCCGGCCATCAAAGTTTGGAAACCGAGGCAGTGACCGTTTAACATGCTGGGGGTGTTTTTACACATTTGAAAAACATACGGCAATCATGGCTAGCTGGAAGAAATCCGAACTAAATGCAGGCTTTTTTATGGAAAATCATCCGCAAACGAAAACATTGTCCAGCAAGTCATGTTTGATTACCAGAGGGATAAACTCAGTGAGTTTGATTCGTATTGATATAGACTATAGATCGAAGACAGAAGTGGACCATAAAGAGTGCCATGGTCAAAACATGATTTGTAGATCGTTTGTGTTCCACAACCAGGGATGGTCATCCCTCATTTTCATGGGGTTAATGTACCAAGTATACCAGCTGTATCAGGAATCCCATCAAAAATGGATGACAGTGGATTACCATAAAGTTGTGTTGAAAACATGGCGAAGATATGGATGACAGTAGGCTCATTTGTCAATGGGAGATCTCCAGGATCCTAAAATGGAGGTACGTTAGTACCATATTTTTGGCCATATTTTGGGGGTATATCCCCTGAAATTTAGGCCTTACACAGGCCTTATATATGGGTGGTACCTCCATTTTCGGATCCTGAAATTCCTATTGAATTTGAATTTGCATGGTAAATGGTATAATTACTGTAATTTGTTTTCCATTACCCAGTTGTTCGTTCCAGGTGCGAATTCGACGATCTCGGAACAGGACGAAATCCAATCCTTACCAATCGTACAACCCCATTGATTAGCAACTATCATTTTTGATATGTTTGGGTGGCTTGAAACCACCAAGTTTGGCACTGTTTCTATATAGTTATGTGCTGCTTATATCAATGATTTGCTGCTTAAGGTCACCTGAATCGGAGTACTTGTCGGAATTCTATGGGTATAAAAGCCATCCATATGATAGTTGTATATCACTTCAGAACCTAAATGACACTGATCTCTGGAACCTCTCGAACCTCTTGACCCGTAATGGCAGTGATCGTCAAGTCGTCCACGTGTTGCAACTCATGTGGATCTATGGGTGACACGAATATGGGTCGTAGGGGTCATAGCTATGTCCGATCTTCAAAAATGGATGGTGTTCAGATCTTCAAAATTACCAAGTTGGGGTTTTCATTCATGTTCAATTCTAAACATGGGTAATGGGTTCTAAGTAGTGTTTTCGTTTCATCTAACATACGTAACTAATCGTAACTATAGATGTATTTCATCAGCATTAACCCAACAGTTACATATGCCTTCCTGCAAGGTGGTGCCCCATGGTTTGCTAAGTTGGTGCAAATAACTCTTTATGGTAGATATCTTTATATTAATTATCTATACTATTCCTATGGTTTATAAAGCAATGTATAACTGGGGGGGCACCCCCTACCGTGTTTTTCTGATGAATAGATGTGGAAACTGCCTCCATTTGTAGATCATTCTCCGACACGGGGGTTTCCCATGGCCATCGCGGCCATCGGTGCCAACCGCAGATCTTGGAGCATGGGTCGCATGCGGTGATCGACTCCGAAGCCTTCAGGGAGGAAGTGAGGTGCGGTTGGGGATTCCCAACGAATTCAACCCACGTGGATTGGGAAATCACGGGAAATCCCCAGATTTTTTCTTCAAAAAGCTGGTAGCCGCTACAGGTAAACTGTTTTTAAACTCATGGAAAATCATCAGCATTTTCAATAGCTTTTTGTTACCATGGAGGGTGTTTCACCTCAGGTCGTCAAACACATTGACTTCGATGAATTTAGGAATTCCAATGGCGATGGTTGAGAATCTATAGGCAAATGCATGTCTGATTACTTAAAGGACACGCCGCCATGGGCGGCCCCTCTGAGAAAATATAATATAGGAAAATGGATATACAGCATACATATATATAATCTGGTTGGTGGTTTCAAATATTTTTTTATTTTCCATAATATATGGGATAATCCTTCCCATTGACTAATATGTTTCAAGATGATTAAAACCATCAAACAATATAATATACATATATATATATATATGTAACCATATTTTTTTTTTTAAAAAAAAAGTGCATTGGACAGAGTCCATTGGATGCAGTGGATCCGGGGGTATGTTTTTCTTTGTTTGTTCTTAAGCTAAGTTTCAGCCTGTTTTCTTGCGCAAGAAACTGTCCACATGGTTGACATTGTTGATACCAAGTTGCTAGGATGTGTTGAAACAACATTTTTGCCACCTGAGCCATGATAGTGGATGATAAAACATCCAGTATTATGTAGCCAAACAATGTGGAGTATTAGCAAGAAGTAAGTGGGCTATCACCAGCAGATTGAATGGACATTGCATGACATCACCAGAAATAGTAGGTATAAAGCTTTCCAAATTAATCTGCTTGGTGCTTGCAATTATCATTAGTCATGTTCTATCCTAGCCTGGTTGAATGATGATCCCGATGATACCTAACTGGTGAGGTCCTAGTAAGTACGCTTTGATATATGGGCCACAACCTTAGTCAAGACACGGGCACAAGTGGAATGGTCATCTGAGCTGGGAACTCTAGCCACGCTCTGAAATCATGATCAATGACGTGCTTTCAAATTCTTCCATCACCAAATTATGCTGATCAAACCAACCTTTTTTCTTCGCTTAATCGGCCAATATCTATATTGATTCCATTCCTCCACTCCATCCCTTCTCTTTCTACCAGTCCAATGGCAAGTGGTCAATGTAACGCTACATGTCTATGCATATACAGATATTGTAGCATGGTTATTTGTGCATGCATGTATATAGATATGTGCCATTTGTTCCGTTATATATAAATAATATTAAATAATACATACATACGTACATACATGCTGACATACGTATGTATTACGTACATTGTACGTATGTACGTACATGTCATGTTTTAGTTTCGACATGACAAACGACATGGCTAAAATGTGACCATCGTCTTCATGTGTTTTTCATTGGGACGGACACACGAACTAAATATGTTTACCCTTGTCATATAGAAATTATCCCATTGTTCCCAAACAGCTTTCAAGTGGATATGTGATGCAAACAAGTCAGTAGAGACCGACAACATTCCCATATCCAATCTATATACTCCAAATGGAGTGAACGGCCCCGTCAAAACATGTTTTGCAACACTGTTTGGTTTTGGTGAGATATATGTTTGCCAATGGTTGCGTTCAGAGTGCGTTTGATTTCATGCATTTTTTATGTTTTGTCTTAGTCAAACTTAGTTAACTTGGCCTGACACATTCAAGTGGCACTCCTTCCTGGTCTGCCTGGTTCAAACATCACATGGAGCCCGAGACGCGCGTGGCAAGTGAGGCGCTCCTGGTGTCGCGATCCCAAATCTCCAGAAAACTGGTTCTCATGCAGGATGGTGCCCCCCAGTGATGGAACGTTGGTTTATAAATCCCATGGTTAAACTATAGTTATATCATGTTATATCTGCCATAAACCATAGTGAAATTGGAGTTATTTGCACCAACTTAGCTAACGAACTGGGGCACCACCTTGTGGTCTTCTGGAGTTATACCATGTTTAGCTAAACAGTCAGGTACGACCATAGGAAGTCCGAGAGACTAACCGAGCTGGGCCCAGGCCTTCAAGTTATGTTTTTGTTTTAATGGATGCTAGATGCTTTGATATACCATGTGCTCTGTTGGTAAGCATGATATGAACATATATGAACCATTCTTCATTCTCCTGGTCAAGCTAACCTTCGAATGAGGTAACCACTTGGGACACCATGAGAACATCGATTGAATATGATTGAATGTTGCAGCTGGGAGTCTCCTGACACATGCTGATAGTTATTTGTTAGATGGTGTTTGTCCGAAAATATCCACCCCAAATCGGAATGTACCAAATGGTAACGGAAGTGGGAAAAGGATGATGACCCCATTGTCAGACAATCTCTTGTGAGATGTGTACATACATACACCATGTAGTAGAGATATATCTATAGGGTATTATACTAGACATGTAACCTACATGTTGTAGGTTCCAACCATTACATACAAACCAAATCTAAACCTAGTATATAAACCAAAACATGTACTATTTATACATGGATTACAACGTGCTTGGCTTATGAAGAAACAACCTGTTTCCGCTTGGCGCTAGGTGTCACTGGATGGCGCCAACGACCTGGCTGACGTGTGCCCTGGATCTGTGAAGCTACTTGGAGATTTTCTAAGTCATGGAGGTACCCTGAAATCGTCCAACATTTGACTTCTTTTTCGTAGTGAAAACCATGGTGACACTGAGGGACCCATTTTAGGACACCTCCACTAAAAGGATGTGCATTCCAGGAATTGGACACGTGATACGCTTGGGATGAGGGTAGCCCTGTTGGTTTATTTCACGAATATTTCATCAGGGTTTATGGTAGAATTATGGTAGATATATATCGAAAAGACATGAATTGGCAAAATGGATTTATAATCCGACTGACGTAACAGGAAAGGCCCACGTGTTTTTTTGGTTCGCTTTTACAATACAATTTCAGATCATAGCACATGGAATTGTGAAGTCGAGCAGTGACAGTGGCCCTTGGATCGTGGCTGTATAGATTAGTAATAGAATTTTGTATCGATCACTCATGATTATATAATTATATAATAATTATATAATTATATATTACATTTTGGGATATGCCCTAGCAACATATTTAGTAAAATCACGCCAATAGTATACTGGTTGGTGGTTTGGAACATGAATTTTATGACTTTCCATATATTGGGAATTTCATCATCCCAACTGACGAACTCCATGATTTTTCAGAGGGGTAGGCTCAACCACCAACCAGATGTCAGTACTTAGATGGGCCATGGGATTAGCGATTCCTGGTTAGTAACTGGGGATTTGTTACCCCCTATATCCCAATCCACTTACTAACCAGTTAACTAACTCCATGGCCCATCTAAGTACATGTCATTCCTTGCGTTTCGCACAGCCCGCGCAGGTCACTGGCGCCACCGGCGCCGCTAGGTCTACATGGCACGGAACCTCGGTGGGTTCGTTGAGGCTCGTTGCACTTCTAAGGACACAATGGATTCAAAATATCTTCAAAATAGTTTCATGTTGTATCATGTTGATTCAATTCATGTTGATTGGATTCAGAAGCATTTTTTGTTTGGATTACCCATATTGGTGTAGAGGGACACTTGATGACTTGGTGTTTGATTCACGTTGAATCCATGGAAGAGCAAGGAATCCTTGATGATTTCATGAGTCAATCTCCCAGTTGACACATGGAAAACCAATGGACTTCTCCTTGGAACACCAATTTTTCACAGCATCTACAACTGGTTGCTTTTTTCAATGTTTTTGAAGCGCCCACGCTCCGGCATGAAGGCCTTCAAACATTGGGTAAACACAGCCAAACTGACGCCTTTTGGGGCCCTGCGCGCATCACCGCCATCATCAACATATAACAACAGCAAGCATTTGAGCTTGGATTTGTTTTCTACATGTCTTTTTTGACATGTTGCATTTGACACAGATACGCTTCTCTAAACAGAGGGACGTTATGCACAGCAAACTTTACACAGAGCAGTTTTGTGCGCACATGCTCTTACACAGGTTTTTTATGCACAGGGCAGCTTTTACACACATACGCCTCTACAAACAGAGGCTTTCACACAAAGAGGCTTTTACACTCGGAAACTTTTACACACCGATGCACCAAGATGCTTGTGCACAGCGCAGCATTTACGCCCAGGCCCCTTTACACACAGACGCTTTTACACACAGAAGCTTCTACACAGAGAAATCTTTGCACAGAACAGCTTTTACACAAAGAAGTTTTCCTCTCCCCCGCCCCCAAAACCCCAAAAAAGGCAAATAGTTTTTTCCCGTTCCTGCCGTTTCCCTTCCAGATAACGAATGCTGTAATGGACGACACTGAGATATCCAGGTTTCTTTGTTTGTCCTTCGGGTTCCCATTCAGCATTCTACGGGACACCATGCTCGACCCTTTTTTACAGACAGACGCCGCTATGCACAGCAGCCTTTACACAGAAGCTTTTATCCGCACATGTTCTTACACAGAGAGGTTTGTGCACAGAGAAACTTTTATACGCAGACGGTCGCAGCTCTTCGGCCGAACCTGCAGTGTTGCTGTTTGAACACCTGTCCGTCATTTTTGCTTCCTACCTTTTGTGTTCCCCTTCCCAAGTTATATTTACATGTATCTGTATTTACATAATTGGTGTAGTAGTACCCCCACTTTGGAATATCTGAAATTATTCTGAGGTGGGACTCCTAGGACCCTCAAGGTTGGGAAGATATAAAATAGATATTGATAGATGTGGGCGCCTGTTGAGGCCACACATGCACTCAAGCGCGCCTGACACAGCCCATGGCAATCCACAGAATGCATCCTGGGGCTTTCGGCGAACGCGGAACGTATGCGATGTAGCACTTAAAATATGACATCAACTGTTGAATACTGTGCAAGAGTAAAATTGTAAGTTATAAGTTATATGTGTTAAAGTGAAGACTGTATAGTGAAAAAAATGAAAATATTTCTTACTTACATGTTTTAACTTGAAACTGTTCAGTTTTCTTTGGTGTTATTTTATAAAGTGAGCGACATGTCACTAAGTTTTTTTTTTAGTGTAAACTGCCTGTACTAGTAGGTTATTCACTTAAGTCGTTCATTATCAAACAAGTGTTATCTTCATACGAATCATGTCTTGATGCATGTGTTACGGCATATTCAAAAGTTAAGTTCTCATGACTCCTAATTAATGACCTTAATCAAGTGCTATCAGTTATCAAAACAAACCAATCACTAGTTTTCAATGCCTATTTATTTGCTGCCTATCTGAATCTGCTTCGCTAAAAAGAATGATTATACATATTATTGCAGCACAGCCTCCCATCATACCGTATAGACGGTATGCAGTAAACTAACATAGCTATTGAAAATGGCCATTTATAGTGGATTTACCCATTAAAAATGGTGATTATCCATAGTTACGTTAGTTTACCAGAGGGTAACGAGAGTAATGCAAAACAAACAACACCAACACCAATCCACACACAGTTTCGCAGCAAACAGGTGACGGTATGCCGTAAATGATGATATTCAGCATGTGGCCAATGTGGCCGAGGTTTGTTGGCGAATTGGAAAAAGCTAGTAGCAGGTAGTACTTATTTAATTCAGATTTTAAGATGTTTTTGTTTGCTACTCTGAAGTTTTAAAACAACCTTATTCGTATCCCCACTGAAAAAGCCCCTGCAACGTATCGTGATGGAATCACTGAACTAAACACACAGTGCTCCACCATTGAACCATCCAAAACCCAGTTTTAATCAATGCACTTGGAAACAAGCATCGGGTCCAACATCAAGGCCACTCAGTTTGTGGCTGACCTTTCTAAAATTTTCTAAAATCAACCCATACCAAGCAGTACAGTTGATAAATTGCTGTGTGGGCAAATTTGCCATGTCTGGCTGGATTTTGGCAGATATAGGTTCTGAAAAATAATTTGGGATAAGCATCAGGTTCTGAACAACCGTGCCCGCATGTAAATGCATCAGACTCGGTTGAAATTATATATATATGTAACATATATATATATTTATACTATGTTTTGATATGCATATACTCGAGCTATGGTGAATTTATGGTTTCGTCCATCCATTTCAATTTTTCGCCACAGAAGGCCCAGTCGTAGACGCCGCCGTTGCCGCCGAGGTTCAATACAAGATCCTGGGCCCAGGCATCCAGCCGGCGAGCCAGACGCCGGTCCTTGGGCGAGACCGCGAAGAAAGGAGGAAAGCGTTGATGGTTGGTGAATGGCTGGTATATGTTGGTATAGTGGTTTTACAGTTGGCAAAAAAAAAAGGGATGGATAAATACAGGATGGTGCCCCCCAGTTATAAGCTGGTTTATAAACCCCATTAACTATAGTTTTATCTGCCATAAACCATAGTTATTGGACTTATAAACCAACTTAGCTAACTGTGGGGCACCACCTTGTAGTGGGAAAACGGTTTGGAAAATGCTGGCAGATGGATGTGAATGGATGGCAGATCCTGTGGGCAGTAGCTGGAGGTTCACTGGGTGATCTGGGTGTCAAAGTGCCAATGGATGTGCCGATATATGTATGATAACATATATATAACAGGTTGTTTTTGTTTGAATATCTGACATATATATATATATATGATATATGGTTCACTGTATATAACAGGTTGTCTCCGACTCTGACTTGTTTGGTGTATTTTTCAAAATAGTTTGGAATGAATCGGTCATTCTGACTCCTCAGACCATGGTAAAGATTCGAACCAGTTGAGCAGTGAGTGATTCTGAACGTGAAAAAAAACATGTTTCTTGAAATCCGCCGATTCTTAAATTCAACATGGATAGGTATACCTATGAGTAACGGATAGTAGTATATCTTAAATTACATCCATGAATCAACAATGTTTCTGAGTAGGTATACCACCAACCAGATGGGAGTGTCACATTTATCGATGATTTACCCTCAAAGATAGCAATGGGATATGTTCCTGGTCGGTGGTTTGGAACATGTTTGAATGTTTCCATATATTGGAAGTAATCATCCCAACGGACTTTAATTTTTCAGAGGGGTATGTATACCACCAACCAGTATATTTTGAAAAATCCGAAAACTATAGTTCAGAACCTCCTGATGTTTGGGTTTCCAAAAGCTATACCCTCCGACCGGTGGAAGCGTCACAGCCTCCCAGGTTGAAACGGAACTGCGGGTTCTCAACTCTACCGAGGCTGGTACCGACTGGATTTCACCCGAATCCATTGGTGCAGACTGTGCATATAAACTGTCAAAATATGGTTGGTTTATGTTGATTTACCCTCTAGTAAATAAACGCAGACCCTGAAAATCACCCATGTTTAATGGAAACTAATCTTCCAACCCCTATCTGCCAGGGTCTATGTTAATTTACTGGTGGGTATTGCTTTACCAATATGTTGTAAATATGTAGCCAGCCAAGAATGGGAATTCTCCGGTGAATGTGCGGATTTGACCGGCCAGCACTTTTGAATTTGACCAGCAAAAAATCCAGGTGGTTAAACTGTACAAGGTGGTGCCCCATAGTTAGCTAAGTTGTTTGATAACTCCCATAACTATGGTTTATGGCAGATATATGCAGATATAACTATAGTTAATGGGGTTTATAAACCAACTTATAACTGGGGCGCACTATCCTGTAGCAGAAATGACGATTCAAGCAGCAAACATGAGGACTTTACCCTGCGACATTGGTGTTTTGGCCGAGCATCATGTGGATTTTTGCTACATCCTTCAGGGTGTCTCTGAAAATGGAATGTCCCTAAATCATCCTAAATCCACTCACTGGTTGATCATCATAATTTCCTGTTAGGATGGCTGCAGAGGTATCTTCCATTTTCAGACACAGCCATATTAATTTAATCCACTGACTTCAAATATCTTCAAATGATCAACATGCTAAACTTTATGCGGATCACTCTCGGAGAGATCCAACGTATGGTCGTTGCCAAAAATATGAATTTGATGGGATCGGCTGGGATCCACGGCGCGTGGCCATTGTGGATGGCTAAGTCAAATTTGTTCAGAAGCGGTATCCCCAGAAACATCAGGAACTCAAAGTAGCTATAAACAATTGGTGAATATATGTGAATATCCTCAATTTATGGGGACTTATGACTTATATGGGTTAACATACCAGTTTTGATGCGTCAATGGAGTGTCTAGGTACTGTGATTCAATGGAAAAGTCCTCCATCTGTACTTTTCCCAGTTATAAACCTCATAAAACCATGTAATCAATGGCCATTTCA
>Ga0126342_10015259_pt1 | contig 13478 bp, 14 predicted proteins | sample Cyp1metagenome_FD_92528 | JGI IMG/M metagenome (GOLD analysis project Ga0126342, IMG submission 92528) | Coral microbial communities from Lord Howe Island, Old Settlement Bay, Australia - Cyphastrea 1 metagenome | ecosystem: Host-associated > Invertebrates > Cnidaria > Coral ...
CATCATCTATGACCCTGAGCACAGCTGGTGGCGTGACCCATCAGATTCGACAGCAAACTTTGGAAAAGTTGCTCCTGGAGGGTGGGTGGGGTTTCATTACCTCACAGTGCAACCGAGTGTTTGGTCAACTATCAGAAGGGCCCACAGCCCACTGGCACTCAACGCTTTGCCCTTTTGGCAAGCATGGGCGACTTTCATTGTTGCAGGGATCGGTACAGCTGCATGGTTGTTGTTGTTTGATCAATCTGCTATTCATCACTTGTCAGTTCCAGTGTCTTGCGCACCGAGTGGCTGAGTAGTTTCGTTCAAAGTTGGTGAGAAACAAAGCAGCGATTCCTTCGTTTGATGTGGCGAATTCCTGCGAATTCCTATTGGGCCAGCATTTGTATTCGTTCGTTCGATCGTTACATCCTCCACTTAATCATTCCCAAGGAAGTCAGACAGTAGTGGCTTCCGGATAGTCTTTGTTTGTTGCACCATGTTGCACCAACCATTGACTATTCCTTTCATCTAGCTTTCGTGTGGAATGTTGCATGCCATGCCACCCCTTAGACCCTTGGACACTGATTTCTTGGTTTTTCTATGCTTCCTTGTCTCAAATCTGTATTGCAGGAATTCGCGGAAGTTCGTGGAGGAAACAAGGCCATTAGACATGGGCCTTGAGGCAAACTGAGATAAAAGGAGAGAGGGACCATCTCCAAGTTGCTGCAGAATGAAATCTATTGCTGCGTGTCCCTCTTTCTATTTCATACCACTAAGGTGCTCGAGTGCACACAAATTGATCTCAAAACACCTGCATCAACGATGCGCTTATGTTTGTTTTTGTCAGTCCGTAGACTTGCCAAAGTCACCTCCATGTCACCTCCAAATGTATGCAGTGCAATGGAAGAGTCAATAGAATGATTCATTCTTGCAAGTTCAAGCTGAAGGGAAGATAGGGGAAGTATGTGCCGTGACGCTATGTTACAGGCATTCAGAGTCACTGTCATTTATTTTTGATGCATGTTTGAGAGTTTGAGCTGGCCAAGTGTTGATGGCAGGCCAGTGTAGGGAGTGAAGGGTAACACGGATTCACAGCATGCACAGGCGCAGACTGAGCCCTACCAGGGCTTCAAGGTGCCACAGATTGCTTCAGCGGAACGGAAACGCTACAATTCCGGATCACGCTTTGAATTGGAGTTGAACAAGGCTTCTGCCGACAATATCGACCATTCCGCATTGGTACCAAAAGGCATCAAAAGGCATCAAAATGTGCCAAAGGTAGAGTCTGGTGACCTGCGCAGTTTGCGGAACTTCAAGGCCGCACTTCCGCTGACTGATTTAAGGCTTTGCCTGGAATGCGCTCCATTCAAAAAACATGTGTGAATAATATCTAATATATATATATATATATCAGCCAGATTAAATGAGGCATTGAGAGAAAAATGGATGAACGCATTTCTACCCAAAACGAGTACAGTGAAACAGAAAAACCAAGCTGTGACTCTTGTTTTGTCGCGTGGGCTTTGGCTACTCAACAAAGAATCTGGGACGGAAAGGCTGAGAGGAAAGTAGGAAAAGATGACTGTTTCTGCGAGAAGAAAGGATGGCCAAGTGCAGCCAAAGATTGCCAGGGGCAGACAACTTCAGACTCTCTTGCAGATGTTGGAGGTGCAAATTGATAGAAGAAAAGCACCTGCAACGCTCTTGCATCCCTTGATGGGAAGCATCATCATTTCATCACAGTTAGAAGACGAATGAAGCTGGTATCATTGCACGTCTTGAGTTTTCTTTTAAGTTTTGAGTTCAGGACCTTGGTTTTGCCTTGTTTTACCATGTTTTTACTTTGGGTTTTACTCGGGTTCCAAGTGGGTTCCGCCGGAGGCAACGGCCACTTGAAGTTCCGGAACAATGAGTCCTCGTCATTGAGTGTCATGAGCTCTCCTGATGCCCTAGCCTTACGCTTTCTCAATTTTCTCAGCTTAGCGGCTTAGCGTCATGCGCTTCGCCTCAGAGGTAGTGACGTAGCGATTTCAAAATTACTGAAGGCAATTTGGTGCAATTTGTGAGTATTGATGATACTAGTAAACAGATATAGATATAAGATTTGTAAGATGATATAAGTAAGTACATATTATATTGTAATATTATATATAATCTATTATGTATATATTCCACTGTTTGGGTTGTCGTGCTTGTAATGTGCAGCAGATGGACTGACTAACCGTGCGACAAACATTCTGGTCACATGCTGCAAGGCAGACAGTGTTACGCCCGAGGGTTGGTCGTCATCAGCTCAGAATTGTTTTGAAAAAGAGATGTAATATATATATACACACACTGTTGTAAACTACTGGCTTTTTGATATTTTTTTGCATTTGATACTATTTGATAGTATTTGGATGTATTTGCGGGAGATCCTTTCAAATACAACCAATATGAATCCGTTTGAATCAATTTGACTCATGTGTGCACATACGGAACCACGCAGAATCCCATGCGAACTTCCGACGTCAGGAGGAAGCCAAAAGATGCAGCTTATGCAGCTCTTAGGCGTGGGCAGCGTGAGGGCATTGCAGCAGAAACAATGACTGTCGCTGGCAAAGACTTGTTTCAATTTGGATGTCTTTAGAATTTGTAGGTCCGAATTGAAACGTCGCAGGTATTTGGGGCTCGTTCCAAGTTCAAAAGGTCATCCCAGCAAACCTGCTGCGATGAAGACCAGTTCTATAGTTGCTTGCGCCTCAGAGTTTGATGCTTCACATATCTTCACAATTCTTCACATAATTTATCATCATTTCACATCGAAAACACACGGAATCAGAAGTACGACATGAGAAGATGAACGAGATAAGCTGAAATTTTCCGCACGAATACGATTGCGATTTACTGTAGTATTTTGATTTGTTGCGATTTACTGTAATACTTTCATTTATATAACTTTATGGTCATAGAATTAAACAACATGTTGGAAGAGAGAAATCCAAGCTGTCCAAATTTACAACCAAAGGCTGTCACCTGTTCACTCAATCAACATCACCAGCTAGATTGGACCGAATTGCTCCCGAATTGCTCTGTACAGTATAGAAGCATGAGAACCGTTGCGTTGTCACAAGCAAAAAGTTTCTCTTCAGAGGAGGAAAAAGGTTTCAAGGTTCAACATGGAGGGACGATGGTCTGATCGACTATGCAGAGCTCTGCATCTAAAGAAAATGTCTCGGAATGGCGACGACCTCGTAATTCTTTTGTCCAAGCATTGCAGCAAACTAGTAGATTTTAGTGTCACAATGTACTGACAGAAAGCACTTCAGTGCATGAATTTTGGTCAATAAGGCAGTCACCCTCTCTAACAGTTCCTTTGCTCACTCAGTCAGTCATTTAGATCATTTAGTAACTATACAGAAAGTGATGACTCATCATGACTTACAATTTGTTATCATATGCTATCTTTGTACCTTCAAAGTCAGTCCTGAGATCAATGAAGATCCTACGGACTTGGTTGCTGTCAGGGGCACTTCCTCGAGCTTGCCTTGTCGATATGTTTCGCCAGCGCTGCCGAATGCAAAGCCCTAGCTGAAGCTGCAACCCTTGAGGACATGGCTCATGCTTCTTGACCAAACTGGCTGTTCTGTTTTTTGCAGAAAATCAATGCACACGCACACACATATTATCTATTCTACTGAACTATACAGGCATTTCTTGTACATGTCCCATTTTGTCCCTATTTGGTAGCAGGAAAGGCAAGCTTTGTTCAGACTTCGAGGGCTAGCAGAGCGTCGATCGGCCCTGTTTGATTCACTGTAAGCCGAGCCCAATACACATTAAACGTGATTGAACCATATTGAACCCGAGTTCTCTATCGCAGAGCATCACCTTGAGGCAGTGCGTGTCAAGGGCAGAAGCTATTTCTGTTTCTGTGAATTTGAAATGCTGAGCCGCACGCCAGGCATGAAGCTGCTGGGTCGCGGAGTGGTGTGGGCCTTAGAGTCATTGATGCTGACAAGTTGGCGCTGACATGTTCTTCGCAGACTGACTCTACTTTTTTATCAGACTTACAGCTTTCCTGTTTTTGCCTTGGAATATTTGACTTGGCATGAAGAGGGCATAAGAGGGCTGATGTGCACAAGACGTATGATCAATGACCCGGAAAAGGGCCGGTCAGCTCTGAGAAAGTCTCTGCCTTGGAAAAAGTTAGACAGAATGCACAAGGGATTGCAGGCAAGACCTGGATGGAATCACACTCATAGTTGGATTGTGCTAGGATCATAGTCACTTTCAACCATAACTTCTGTAGAACGTAACGGAACATATACTATAGAATATTATAGAATAATAGAATCATAGTCACAACATGTATATATAACTGTATATATATATATATTTATATACACGTGTGCTATCATGTGCACATGATATGAAGTGTACTGCACTGTAATATCAACATAACCAATAATGTTGAATGCAAGTATGATACATTTGAGGCACAATAAGAACTATCTTCTAACATGCTATACATATCAGGAGTGTCTGGCCATGCCGGGGCACAACTTTCAAAAAGAGCAGGGACTAGAACAATTCAATGGCTGATGGGAACGTCTGTGAAATGCAGAAGCAATGAAAGATTGAGGTCGCGAGGTGCATCAAGGAATGAGCCAATGGCGTTTGAGATGCCAATGACATGACATGAACGCAGATGAAATCAATGAATCAATGAGACTAAAGAATCAATGCATGATAAATGATGATTGAATAAATGATCAACACCTTTTTGGACATGAAATCGCCCGCGCGCACATCTAGCAATGCCCCGTGCATGCGGTTATTTTCACATGTTTTGAACAAAATCGAGCTCTCGCTACAGATGCAGTAGTCTCGTGCATTTTTTAAGACACCTTTGCCAGATCGAAACCCATACCCGCGGAAACACAGACCTTCCATTGGCAAATTTCAAATGTTGGCCCTTTGGCCACCATACCTATAAGAACACAGTGTTTGCACACTTCCACTGTTTCACACGCAAATGCACACGCTCCTGGACTGTTACTGTGATGTACTGTTTCTACTTACAAACTACTGTTCTGTTTGTGCCTCACATGATGACGTGAACACTGACCATGTCAGTAACTCGGAAGATTGCTACCTAAACTTCGATTGAACGAAAAGCACACTATTTCGAAATTTGATCTCTTGAAATCTCTTGAAGGGAGGCACTGTTTCATACTTTTTTAGTAAAAATATGTAAAAATGACAAGATGTGTTTCAACCCGGGCTAAATTGTGCGCTGTTTGGATATGATGCGGCGTTTTTCTCATGTCCCTGCCCAGCCGATACTGTCAGCTTCGCGCTTTCACAACTAGTGGAATATCACCAAAATAGCACAGGGCGGACTCGGCGCACACGCGCCATGTCAATCAATAGCACATGTCGAGGTCGTGTCTTCTGACCATGATGCCACATTATCTCCAGTTGTTCTGGCATGTTTTGAAACTGTTCTGGCATGTTCTGCTCGGGCATGTTGCGGATTGAGTGCCAAACCCCCGCATTGACACCAAGCAAACTCCGGCTCCAGAGTTTGGCCAGGCAGAGCTCGTTTATGCCTTCTTGGAGGCATCTGCAAACTCAAGGTGAGGCAGAGGATCAGCACGTGACAGACGGAATCCAAAAGCAACGCAGCACCATGCATCACGGAAATCCAAAGCATTCCAAAGTGCCAGTCCTGTCAATTTTTGCAAGTCTGCAGGGGCTTTGCGAGGAAAGAATCTTCATCAAGCATGACGAGGCACGACCCCTAGCCCCGCGCGGCTGCACTGCACAAGTTGAAGAATGACCAGTTTGGGTTTTGGATGTTTTTTGTTTGACTTCTAGCATTCTGTTGACATTCTGAATGCTTCAGAATGCTTCAGAATGCTTCATGGTTTCAAGATGTTTCAAGAAGCCTCTTTAGCTGTGAGAGTTGCGAGTTGTGCGATGTTGTGCGATGTTGTGAGAGCGGTCCGGGCATCAAGTCATGGCACTGAAACAGACACGCAGGTCCCCTCAAGGTGATCTCCGGAACCACAGCCACAGTCCTCCTCGCCAGGCTCTGGTGGGTCATTGTATCATATTGTCATATTGCCATATCTAATATACATAATTATATCATATAAATATATATAGTTATATATAAATATAAATTATAAATATAGATTGTATCGATCATTTCGATCATACTAGTATCGTTTACAGACTGTACAGAGGACAGAATTGTAGACAGATACTAGACTAGTACCGTAATAATCTGCAAATGTCTGAAATGGTAAGTAGTGGTTCATTTCAATGTCTTTGAAACGGTGTTTTGAGATATATACATATGATCATACGATAGAAACTCATATATTGACGCATGTGTATAAACAGATATGCTGTGTGTTCAAAAGAAAGGACATAAACGTTCTTCTACATTCGATGACCGAAATGCATCAAAGTGCCACTGTGGTTGCTTCATGCGCCTTCACCGAAGCAGCGCCAGCAAGGACACAGATGTTTCCAACACTATCCAAGCGGGCCAATACCTGAACAATCTACCGCGACAAGATTCGAATGCGTCGTCTATTCAAAGCACTGATCTCAGAACCTCATTTGAATCTCATGGTTGGGCTGAATATGCTGCAGTGTTGCGTCTTATAATGTCTTATACTAAAGTGTATCGGAGTTGCTACTCTCAAAGCTGAGGTGGCATGAGTTTTCTGAACAGGAGGACTGGGTTTGGCCTCACCCTTACAGAATTGCCACATTCCTTTGCAGCATATTGACAGATCGCGAAAAACCAAGAAGCAGAGCATTCTTTGTTTGCAAAACTTTGAGCTGAGTGGCGTGGCAATGAAATCACATATCGCGCACGGCTTGCTGTTCGTTCCTCTGGCCAGCTATTCGCAGGCCAATGAAATCACATGAAATCATATAAAAACATTTGGGAGCGACATGCCTGGCTTGGCACCTGACGGGCTTTTTGCTGAGGCCGATCGCAATCCGACTTTAGCTCTTCTTCCTTTGCAGACTTCAACCGCAAATATGCGCAGCCTCCCCCAGAGGCCCCAATATGTCCAAGATTGTCCAAGATTGTCCAAGTAGATCCATCAGATCCCCAAAGAACTTGTCACCGGCCCATCGGGAAGGCTGGAGGCAAGGCGGCGCCCACTGGAACAGAGATATCAATGCCTGACGTTGCGCCTGCATTTGTGGAGTTTCTAATTATCACCCTCAAGGGACAGGACCCCGATCTGATATTGGAAATCGCTGGATCGTGAATGCTTGAGTCTAGATTGCAGGTTGACAGTGATGTCAAACTGTGAAAAGATTTCACAAGATGTCAAAAGATGTCAAGCGACGTCAAGAGATGTCCATGATGGAAAAACTGGAGTCTCTGTGACGTCGTCCAATAGTGTGCATAGAAGTTGACGTGGCCGAAACGCTGTAGTCGTTTCAGTGAAGGAGTTGACGAATCAGGGACCGCTCTTGCCACCAATCTCAAAGGCCGGACCGCTCTTGCCACCAATCTCAAAGGCCGACAGGGCAAGAACAAAAAGTGGAAGATTACATGGATGATGGTGTGAAATGGTGTGAAACATGGGCTTCACATGTTCCATACGCAGCACCCGGTCAGGGATCGCATTTTCGATTTTGCATTGGGTTGGGCTACAGACTATAGGTTTGACTTTCTCTCCATCAACTTGCTTTTTCTCTATTTCTTCTATTTGTTCGAACACTTCTCTGAGTAGTTCAAAGGATTTTTGCCCGCGCCCTTTGTTCTCATCCATCTCCATCCTTCTTATGGCTTCCAGCTTCTCGTTGATCGACATGCTTCGACTGCTTTGAGTCCATGTTACGTGCATTAGTAGGCACATGGCCGCATCAAGTTGTTTGCGTGATGAACGACTCCTCAGGGTGGTGGCGGTACCGACTTTGTACTCGACTTGAAGCTCAACAACGACTTTATGAGGTAGCGGCATGCTCGCCAAAGCCAGCTGGATGCCAAATAATTAGGTGGGCGACGCCCAATAGATCCAAATAATAGTGAAACAAGACATTTGTGGAACACTGATCCAGGAATCTCCATGGTTCACCTTGGCCAATGGAGATCGAAAAGACGCATGTCATTGCGAAATGTCAAATTAAAATGATATCAAATGGGTTCAAATGCATGCAAATGGTTTCACCAGTCACCAGTGTTTATCAATTCGTCTTTGTGCAGGCTGATAAATTGCCAAAACCTACCAAAAGCACCCAAAAGCTATCTTAGCATACTTTGGGAATACTTTGCGGATCCACAGCGCTAACAATCGTCCAGGTCCGCAGAGCATCCAGATGATGATGCCGCCTCCGCAGCAGCCTTTAGTCAAGCTCGAACAATTCTATTTTGCAGCCAGAGTCCATCCAAGTCCTGTGAAAACTGTGAGGCCATCACATATCACTCCTACTGTGATGCTCTCTTTGGGAGCAATGGAGAGGAGAGCTAATAGAGCTGATAGAGCTGATGGAGCTGGGAGTTAAGTTGATTAAGCGGTCATGGCCGCCATGGCCTTTTCAGCCAGTTCTCAGCCAGCTCTCAAAGCTGCAATTGTTGCACGTCGGTCCCGTGGTTGTCACAGGAGAAGGAGGCCATCAGTGCCGAGATAGCCAAGGTGGATGGACAGGAGGCAAGGTTTCAAAAAGGAAAAACACGAAACAACACATACCGTTATTCATTACATGTTATTACATATCATTACAGTACTAGTTGTACAACAGTTTCAAAGTTTCACATCGCTTCGTATTCACTACATGAACCAGAAAGGTGCATCCTCTGGCAGGTGGATTTGTAATGAGTTGTACAGATACAAATAATCAGATACACATTTAGAAAGGATAGTATATCATGTACAATTCACATCTCTTCACATGTGAGTCTATGAATTATACCCGCATTTTTTGAAAAGTGAATGATCTATATACGCAAACATATCCGCAATAATGATGTGTATATGCGATATCCTACATGCATTGCATTGCAGTCAAGACAGTTTTTTGGAGGCGAGAAAAAAGAAACATGTATGGAATCATACCTATTCCAGTTGCATTTACTGTTATTTTATTGTTTGTCTATTGCATTGGGATGCATTGCCTATTCCTTAATGTTGAGGATGTTGAGGAATATGTCCTTCCGTTGAAGTTGCTGCCAGGGCAAGCAGACGATTCGCGTTGTATTCAACTCCAAGCAGGGAGCTAATGCAGCTACTGTAATAGTTGTGTGGGTTGGCCACAGTCTGTTGGAGTGCAACCAGTGCAACTAGTGCAACTTGCATGTCTCAAATGTGTTGATCATTTCAAATCATTTCTGATCATGTCTCCCTCATGAATCTATGCCATGCTCCTAGGTGCCTTCGCACCCACAACAAGTGGCAAGCACACCTTTTGGCCCAACAGCGAGCCACAGTCTTGTTTTTTCCGGCGTCCGGATTCAGCATGATTCAACCGGTTGACGCGTGTATCGTTTGTGGACTTTATGATGCTTTATTTTGGCTTTATGAAAGCTGCAAAATTCTACAAATGCCAAGAGTCCGAGAGCCGCTGAGGCACTATTGGACGTTGTAACTGGCAAGCTCAAAGCAGCTGAGCAGTCACTTAAAGCAGAAGACGAGGTGCAGCTGCTAGCATGCTTTGGGGTATTTGAATCGCACAGAATCAATTATTGAAGTTTCATATGTTTCATATTGTCTCATCGTGCATGACGTTTGCATGAAAGCTGCTCCATTGCCATGGCACGTCTATGATGCAGGTGAAGGAAGAGGAGAGAGAGCTTCTGCGTGGATTTCGAAAGATCGTTCGGCGTGAGCAAGGTGAAACTCTGAGCCACACAACGACTCCCAGATCCTGAAGAGTCTCTGAAGAGTCTCTTCAAAGGGATCATTTGTCAAATATATATATATATATAATATACATATAATATGATATATATATTATATAATATTATATATATATATAGTATTAATATATATATATATATATACAATATACATGATAAAACATATCAAACCATGTTATATAATGATTCTTGACGTACTGGTATGTTAACATGTAACGTGGAGCACTTGCTAACTGGATCTGACCGAGATGTGCTGATTGTACCGCATCTTCAGCGGACTGTCTGAACTTTCTGAACATGTTCAGGTGCTGATGAGGTGCAAGCTCCTGTGGAGATATTTGTCGCATCTCCGGCGAAGCCTTATATCAGTGGAATCATTGTGCGAGCTGGACATGCATTTGCTGCAATTGTAGCCAGTTCCGTATGAATCCAAACTCCAGACATTTCGATTTGAAAAACACAGTGCCAGGTCGAACAGAAGCCCAAATTGAGGGCAGAAGCGAAGCAGCTCTGCCAGATTCTCTCGTCACTTAACCAGCATTGAGACTCGTTGGCTTGCTTTGTCTTGCTTTGTCTTGCTTTGCTTTGCTTTGTCTCACTTTGCCATACTTTGTCACTGGTCGCCCGGGGTGAGGTATCCGTGCAAGGATTTTAGTTCCTTCTCAAAGGCAACGCAAGCGGTTGCTGAGGCAGGAAGGAGTTGCTTTGTTCTTCCTTGTTCGACTAGTGACTAGTGTCGTATCATGTCGTATCAATCCTATCAGTACCTTGTTTTTGATGTGTTTTGATATGTTTTGGATCATTGTCTGGATCTGTCTCAAGCATCTTTTCCTGCTCCTATAAGCCCTCAACGCGCGAACTCTCAGAATTCCTGAGGCCTCGCAGGGAACCATACAACGCGTTGTCTCAATGATTTCGCAAAAGTCGGTCAAAAGTAATCCTGGAAGTGGCCTTGGCATGATTAAGCACCAGCCTCACTGCGGATGCAGACACTGACTTGAGAAAACGCATCAGAGCCGATTCAGCTTGGCAGATTTGGCAGACCATTCGCCAGGTCCTGTGCCAGCAGCAGCCTTAGCTTGCAGACCTGCACCGTCACTCTTCGTGATCTAATTGTTATTAAATTGTGCCTCGTGGCCTCGTGATTTCCTCGTGATTTCCTCCTGCTTTTCGTGCATATTGACAAGACATGTTGCTTGCACTCACTATTGCAGTATATTGCAGGATGTTGCAGTTGCTAGTACTGGTAGTAAGTGAAGCATGGTGACATATGGTACTCTGATTTGACTTCTTGATCTTCTTGCATCGTTCAGGAGCTTCTTGAAGGCAGACCTGGAAGTGGTTTAGGAGACTGGCGCTGCAGGGCTCGACTCTCGGAAACAGGGACAAACTGAAAGGACATAGAACGCATAGAATATATCTGGAATATACATGGAATATACATGGAATAACAACATATGTGTCATTTTCCCTGGCATGTACAGTAGTGAACATAGCCACCCAAATCCTATCAATCTGTTATTATGATTTATACTTATTTATTATGTGTTGGATATCGTGTCCTTTTCTAAGGCGCTGTGCACAACTGGACGTAACGCTGGCAAAAACATGCTCGAGACGTCTTTGCCTGAGCCATGCATACCTTTCTGCTATGATCACTGTATGATCACCTTTATACTCACAGTATCTCACAGTTAGACATGGTAATGATTTGCAATCGTGACATGGTGATGGGTGGCTCAAGTCCAAAGGCACTGAAATGGTGCAGTTTCATGTAAGTCATATGTAAGTCATTCGATTCATTAGATTCATTGAGATTCATGTTCGGCGCAAGGGTATGCAACACCTTGATCCAGGCCAACGCAGGTTGTCCTTCTCGGCATGGCGTGGCTGACACGAGGTTCGCTTAGAGCATCTTGGAGCATCTTGGAGCTGCCTGTTCTGAACTATTCTGAACTTGTTTCGATTTTTCTCTGTGCATGCGCTGTGCGTTTGACATTGTTTGACTGCGTTTCCACTTTCAAAGATTTTCCAGTGTGCTTCACAGTGCTTCCGTTCCCTTTGGGTGCTGTGGTCATTGACATGGACTCAAAGTTGCAAGAAATTGTGATATGTTTCAATAATTTTCAATATATACTGGAAGAGGCAATAGATGCTGTGAGGCTACAAGATTGGTTGGTTCTTGCCAGGCTTGCAATTGCCTTCAGAATGGCTGCAGCAAGGTGTGTTCGTTGTCTTGATCACAGAGGCAGGTCTTGCGTGGTCTTGCTGCATAAATTGTTGGTGCATCTTGGAGACATTTGGAGACTTGCGGGGTCCGAACTGCATGAACGGAAGGCAGGTGATTTTGAGGATGTTGGCCAGCACCTCAACAAATTTGGAATCCATGGAATGCCGGAAATCCATGGAAATCTTCTGTAGTTCTGAAGATATGCTGGACCCACTGCGTAAACGGCGTAAACTTTGCTGAGGTCGAGAACTCGAAGCATCCGGAGAAGGAGAAATACGAGAAAAGCTTCGTGCAAAAGGCAGGAAGGATCAAGAAGAAAGATACTCAACACTGCGTTCAGGAAATTTTAGGACTATTTTGATTGATTTCGGTTTTCGGATGCTTTGGGAGCACCGCAGGCATTTCGGACTACCTGATCCACCCGCTGTCATTGGACAGCTTGTCTGCTGTTCTCATCTCAGTTTGCCCCCGTGGCTTTTGGACCCCTTCATAACACAATATGAAAGAGCGGAAAATATGAACAGATTCTATGTCGACTTTATGCGACGATGCACTGTGCCAACTCACGCCCCATGGTGACAAGATTCCTGCAAAAGCATTCGACGAGAAACGGGCGTTGTTATGCTTCTTTGATAGTTCTGATAGTTTCAGTTGACATCACTGCCATGCGCTGCAGGAAGTTCAATCATTTTTTCCGCTCAGGATTAGATATAGAACCTTATGATAGACCTGACAACATTGCCACTGGTATCACCAGGGTCTAATTGATATCGCAACAGTGTCACAGGCGCTACAACATGTCACCTCATGGTCATGGATTCTTACTGTACTATCCCCACCGTATCGTGGAGTGTCACAATGCTGTCGCCGATGTTCGGAACATTCTCATCCATGTAGCAACATTTCACAACATTTCTGTCTGTATCACAGCTCCGTCATCCATCGAATCCATCGAGTGACGGGTTGATAATTTTGGAGTGGATGGAGCAGGTGGTTCGGGCATGTTCGGGCAGGGGTAGACAGCCTAAGTACCCAAAGACAAGTTTTTTTGGCATCATTTACACATCATTTACACATTTTGTGTCTTTAGGTTTGCATGGTGCGCGTTTGTAACGTAAATTTCCGTTTGGTGTTTGGGGACCTCCTGCTTAGGCTTAGATGACCTTATATGTCCTCAAAAAGTTGGCCTGTATCCTCTTTTGCAAGCTAAGCTAAGTTGCAGATTTGAGTGCTAGAACCACTTGCCGCACTGCGTTTCCCGCAAAGCACAGGCGGCCTATAGGTGGGTGTATGTTTAACGTTGTTTTAACATGTTTTAACCCATTGTGTAGAAGCCATTTTCTCAAGGTGCTTCGAATACTCTGAGAGGGGGAGAGAGAGAGAGAGAGA
>Ga0126342_10015260_pt1 | contig 13477 bp, 11 predicted proteins | sample Cyp1metagenome_FD_92528 | JGI IMG/M metagenome (GOLD analysis project Ga0126342, IMG submission 92528) | Coral microbial communities from Lord Howe Island, Old Settlement Bay, Australia - Cyphastrea 1 metagenome | ecosystem: Host-associated > Invertebrates > Cnidaria > Coral ...
CAGATTCCAGCTCAAAAATGCTGCAAAGAGCATGGAAAATGGACAGAACATGCTGCAAACTGTTGCAAATACCGTGGAAAATACAATGGAAAATGAGAGGTTCGAACTCAAAACCGTTGCACACACCGTGGAAATGGCAGTTTCCAGCTCCAAAATGCTGCAAATAGCATGGAAAATGGTGAGAACCGGAAATCCAAAAAAAAAACAAACTAAAAAAAAAAAACCAAACAATTTCCTACCCCTTTTAACCCATCACAAGCAAGTAGTAACCCTCATGTTCCTAAGTCCACCACCTGGGGGTTTCCTATTCACACCCATTGATCAATAATCCTTTTCTTGGGTCCGTATTGATGGTCACATTACTCAATCCTTTTAATGGCTAATGACTCAATAAGATATTACATATCCATTAATCCCAGTCATCAATCCTTCATGGTCATATCTAGTCATATCATCCACTCCATGAGTCCGAGTTGAGACATGGGACATCATGGGACACATATGTCTCACCTTCTCGCACCTCCAACTGTCATCTCTCTTCAAGGACCACCAAGACAGACGTCGTTGCATCGGATCGCGCCCCGAGAAAAAGGGAGGCAGTTGGATCGGCGCGTCGACATGGTGCAGTTGCACCTTAGAGAGTACAGCTGGTGCTTGGACAGTCGTGGGCTTTCCAAGGGTGTAACCCCAAGAAAGATGCAGAAACTGGAAAAGTGCCTTACAAAATAGCGGAAAAATGAACTTTCACTATCTTTCTGGGTCTACTACAGTTTGTTTTTAAGTGCGTCATTTGATGTTATTTCACTTTTGCACCAGAAGTATAGAATGCCAATGGGAAGATCATCAAATATCATAGCTTTCTGGCGCAGGAGATAGTCACTAATCCAACCAGACACGGTGTGGACTATCCCCAGGCACGGTATAGTTTATGGCATTGGCTTGGCTGGGCTAAGCAACTTGGTTACAGTAGTTTCTTAGCAGATCATCACCTCACCCATCCGCAAGCGGTCAAGAAGCTGAGAATTGTGCCAGCAACTGTTGCAGCTTCTGATCCTTCTTCTCTTGCCACAAGGCGTTGCCAGAGTAGCCATGGAGCACCAAAATGCGCATGGCATGCCATGGCTGTAAACAACACAAGGAAGGCACCGCAGGAAGGCAAAAGGGTGATTTGGCTCGAAAGTGCGAGAAAATGATGGGCCTAAAAGGGTACCCTCTGGTAGTTTAACATAGCTATTGAAAATGACCATTTATAGTCATTAAAAATGGTGGTTTTCCATAGTTTTTTGTATGTTTACCAGAGGGTAAACTCAATCCCACCACTTCATGCTCTGACAAAATCGCTTGAAAAAAGGCTGTTTTTTGCAGTGAAATCCTCAGTCTTCGAGGCCCAAGAGTCCTTAAATGATCTGCAAAAACACCCTGCGATTTGGCGTCTGCAGAGATTTCTGAACCATTCGGAATTAGAGTTACTTTGGAATCCGCCAAATCTGTAGGTATGTCTAAGTGTCTCATCTTTTTCTCCAATCACTGAAGTATTCCAACAAAAAACAGTGACTCGCTTCCCCATCAGAAACATTTGAAAGGGTGTGTCCAAGAAGAATACCCCATTGTTCTCCGGCACTGAAACCCACCATCAAAGGGGGGTTGGGATATGCCCCTGCTTTCAAACACGCAACTGTTGACTCTATATCGCGATAGACGTCATTCTGGGTAAATTAAACTATCTCACTCACTAAACATGTGCGGATGATTCCCTTACTAACCATGATTCCAGGGCTCGGTCACGACGTGAGGTCACGAACTAATTTGCCCAGAGAATCATTGTAATCTGTTCTTCTATCCTACTTGGTGGCTCATCCGAATCGTAAGTGGGTTAGTTCACCCCAGTTATAAGTGGATTGACCCGCTCCTTATCCCATGTCAATCACTGGGGTGAACTAACCCACTTACGATTCGTGGGATGTTCGCCACCTATACTAGGCATTGTTGGTGACATTCCTGTGACGCCAACTTGCCAACTTGTTTACCATCAACTTTGCAAACATACAAACCAAAACAGACTATAATTATATATGTGTATATGTATATATATATTATATATATAGAACAAACTGGTACATTTCCCCATCTGGAAAAAAATAGATGGCAAAAAAAGATTGTTCAATTTATCTAGATATTGAGGTTTGAGCAGCTAAAATTTGATCCAAACGACATTCGAAGTTTCCGTCGCTATAGATGGCAAAACATAAGATAGTCCATTTAGATTGCAAAAAAAAAGACATGGCCTAAATGAAACCATCTATCTAGCCTTATGTCGTCATTTACATGTTTACCCAGTTGCCCCTAGGGGCAACTGGTACTAGAACCAGGCGTCCCAACCTGCAGGTGTTGATCCAACTGCTTCACAATCTCGCCCGCCTCCTGCACGAAAAAAATCTTAGATATTCTGTAACCCCCAAAGAGAGAGAAATTGGCAAAATCCGGATCCAAAATAGTCATCAATTGATCCGACTCAATCGCCTAGAATCTGTTCTGCATCTTTTTGTAGACTACAACATTTCTGCATCATGGGGATTCTGCACAGGAAAACGTCAACATGAAACCCCAACCCCAGGCATCGACCTGGCCCGGTCTGGTTCTCCGGTTCCGCGCCTTGAAGAGGAACAGCACTGCATTGACCTACCGGGTCTGTGAATACAGAGATGATTTGATGAGAAGAGACCTGTTTGACTTTCTGGTGCTTAGCAGGGAATGGATGGGAATGGAAGAATGGGATGATTATTACTAGTGATTATGGATCATTCCCTCATTCCCTCATTCCCTGCTAAGAACCAGTAAGTTATTCACCTGTGAATAATAATAAGAATATGTAATAGAGAATCATACAGAGTTTGAGCACATGACGTTTGATATGGTTACATCTGTATACATCTGTTGCATTCAAACTGTACGAAATCAGGCCTACTACGAAAAGAAACGCTCGTGGAGATGATTTACTATTAATTCTTTCCACCATTTACTAATATAGATTGCCAATGTTAAATGGTTTACACTATTTACACCAATGCACCATGGCCGAATCAAAAACATGGATTTAAAAAATATATCTTTCCAAAAATGCCAATGGTGAGTTTCCATTAATATAGCTATGTTAAATTGCCAGCTAAGCTATCGATTATTGCTGTAGAAAAATCTGTACAGAATGCTGGTCATGTTGGGAAGTCTTTGGAGAACTGAAAAAGTCTGCTTCCATAGCTGGCTTCCATAGCCAGATGTGGTTTTCTGAAAAAAATGGATACCAGAATTTTTCTGGCCATTGATTTCAATGTTGAAATGATCATCAAGCACTGGGTCGTGGGGGCATTGATTCGTCTATAGTTCAAAACAAAACCAAACTGTACCCTCTAGTTCATTTCAAACTAGCTATATAATAAATGGATGTACGTGGATCTTCATTCCCCCAAACCATATAGAAAATCATTGGAAATCAGAGTCCTTCGGACATCTTTCCACAAAAACATATGGAAAATCCTCGGGTTTTCACATCTATTTCTGACTTTAATCAATTCCCACACTAGACCATCACCACCCCATACCCGCCATACCCACTGCCACCTCCATGGGCTGTACAGCCTGCAAGTTCTGCGTGAGTTGCGAACAACTGGCTTGCACAAACTGGAAGCCAAGCCTCAGATTTCAAGGGACGGAAAATTTCAAAAAGCACCAGGCTTTACAGGCTATAGGTGTTTTTGTTTCCACTAAATTGTGGGGATATTATTTCTATGTCAAATATTGGGAATTGTTAACCACGCCAAAGATAGGGATTAGCTGCCATAAATAAGGAATTCATACATGGGTTTGACCATAAATCTGTCAAACTCATATAAAAATTGGTGTTTCACTGCAAAGTGTATCGTTCCGATTTGGGCGCACAATCCGTTGTTGGGGCCCCCTAGTTGGAAATTGGTTTATATAGCCCCATCAAACTCTAGTTATATCCCCTAGAACGCCTTGTTACCATAGTGAATCAGTTACTTGGCAGTGTGTCAAAACCTTGTACCCCTTCTGTTCACATCAAAATAGCTGGTTTAGCTGGATGTTCATCCCCCTCAAAATGGTATTAATAGGTATTGATCCATAGCCACTTAGCTAACTATGGGGCCCCTTCCGAGTCGTCCATGCTTCAGTCGATCTTCAACAACAGTCGGCTCCCCGACTGCTCGTCCACCAGGAAAATCCGCCTGGGGAATCCGCGGGATTTTATCTGTGGTGATGCTGTCAAAGCACCAACTGCTTGGTGGTTGAGCCACCTACCTACCCATGATTTATATCCCATTTCTATATGGTTAATATGATGGGAATCCCAGAAAAACAATACCATTAATACCATGAACTATTGAATGTTTAATATGATTAGTTATCTGCTTGGTGGTTGAGCCACCTACCCATCTGAAAAATGATGGACTTCGTCAGTTGGGATGATCATTCCCAACAGAATGGAAAGTCATAAAAATTCATGTTCCAAACCACCAATCAGCCGAAAAAATCCTATGACCAACTCTATGAAAAGTGGGATAAGATTGGGATTTACTAAGAACTATGTTAAACATGGATTATGGATGATTATGGATTTACCGTTCACCAAAAAAAAGAACTATCACCAACTCTATTAAAATTGGGACTTACCAGAGTTGGTGATAGGAATTGATGGTCCAATTTCCTGGTGCGTGATGCTTGAACCATGGCAAACAAACTTCAAAATCATCAAACATGGAGTTGAAGCAGCAAAATGGGGCTAGAATCCAGAAGTGATGGTTGATTGATGTTGAATCGTGCAGTCATGATGGTTTTTCATGGGGATTGCTGTAATCCAATTTTTTGGGAACGGCGTCCTCGAAGCAGTAGGCGCAGTAGGATAAAGATATTAGCTCACTTGAACATGGATTGGTTTGCTGGCGGAGCAACCAACCGGAAGCCATGGTTTGTACCATCAAGTTGATTGGGTCTTGCTGCAGGTTTTGCTGCAGGTTTTCCCATCATTCGTTTCTGGTGGATGAATTTGCCTTGGAAAGATGTCATTGGTGGTGCAGTGGCTTTGCTGATTTTCCCAAAGATATGAAGGTCAATTAGGGCCCCATTTTTATAATCCCATTTTTTGGGGGAATGAAGAAATCTTTGAAACCACCTGTGTTGGGAGAGGTACATGCTTATATCCAGTGTATATATATATATATATATATATGTAATATACGTCCATTACATCCCATCAAGTATCATCCTTGGTCATTGTTCACACATATATCGTCATATATCAATAAATACATTAAATTATAACTACTGAAACAATGATACCACCGGGTACCTCCAATATCCTCCAATTTTGCTGGCTAGATTCACCACAAGCTTTGCTTCTACAACCATAAGCCGCGAAAAAATTCCCATTCTGTAGCTGCTGAAGCATCTTTGATGCACCAAGCTGCTTGTAGATCTTTGCCAAGCTCTTTCTGAATTCCATGAAGGCCACATGCTGCCTGCCAAGCCGCCAAGCCGCCAACCGACAAGTCGCACGACAGTCGCATAAAAAAAATGGGATCTAACGGGAAAGTTGAGGATTGAAACCCGGAAGAAATGATTTAAACATATCTAAACAGCAAAAAAATGTGAATATATGTGAATTGAACCACAAACAAGAGTTGATTTCACCAGTAAAAATGATGAGCAACTCACCATAAATGGTGAGTGAACCACCAAAAAGGTGGATTGGCACTGGATTTCTGTCTGGATCTGGGATTTATCTGAACCAACTTAGAACTGGGATCCTAGGAGTCTACCTGCATAAGAGTTTGCGGGAGGAACGGGAGGAGCGGGAGGAACCTGAAACATGGGAGGCATTTGTTTGCAATGCCATTCGGAAACATCTGGAAACCGACTCATGGACTGGACTTCAGGAAGATTCTGAAGTTCGAGATGTCTTGTTTATTGTGATTGGACTACAGCTGTTGCATTTTGGGCCATTTGAGGCCTGGAATGCCCAGCTTGAGATGGAGATATCCAAGTCCCACGGAACCGTCATAGTCTGGTTGAATACGCACCGACGCACCTGGAACTCTACAACTATATACAACTATCATAATCATGCGATTGGGGTTTACTCTGTTCGAAGCTCCAACTGGCTCATCATGGCTCATCCCAAAAACATAAATCGTCCCACTTTTCGTCCAAGGTGCTCATCATCCTCATAGTCTGGATCCAGATGTCGAAACCTGTGAAGTCACACCCGGACATTTTGGAAGTGGGTTGGACTTGATGGGCTTCTTTGTTGGAGCATAGAAGACGATCAAAATGCTACAAAATGCTATATCATTAGTGGCTACAAGCACAGTACTTAAGTCACATCAGGCGGGAAAAGTCAAATCATCCCCTTGTACATGATAATCTAAATGATTTTAGCTATATTAGTAGCTGTTATGGGATATTAGAATCAAAATACTATTAATCATAATTATTAGTTATTAGTATCTGCAATATGTCACATGTTGTATGTTGATCAAAAATCCCTTTGAAACCAGTTCCTACAAGCCGCTGTGTGCAACCATCAATTCCAGAGATTTTGGGCACTGCTCCAGCTCATCATGCTCATCCATCATTTCTTAGGCTTGAAAAATCATGAAATGTTCCTAGAAATTTTCCCAAGCTACATTGAACATGCTAAACTAGAACATGCTAAACTTTCCATAAGATACCCCATCAGATACCCCATCAGATACCCCAGCCACTCAACCCCGGTGGTTTAGATAGGTGGGATTTTTGGGGTCCTGGAACGTCCCGGAGTGCCGTGATCCCCAGCCACGTTGGATATGCGATTCTCTGAATGATGAGTTGTAAAGTCTGCATCAAGATGGGTCTCACCTGTCAGAGCAGAAAAAAGTAGCAGGGGCTGGTTGAAAACAATGATTGTGGCAAACATGGGGTATGTGTTGAGTTATGCTTCATGAATGCCAATGAATGCATATTCATCCCCAGAATCTAGCCTCGCAATGCAAAAAACACTACTTTTAAACTTTTAGATTATGTTTTTTCGTTTTGCACTTTGCACTGCAAGTGGGGAATTGTCCACTGCCAGGTTAGATCTCAGTTTGCAGACATGATGGGATATGAATCTGAACCTGGCAAGAAGTGGATGCATGACAATCATGACACTCTGAGATAAAGTAACGCAGATGCTGAGAATCAATGGTTTCCACAGGAAATATATAGGAAATGTCTTGCAAATGGACAATTTCAGAATTCCTGTTCCAGTAATTACTACTCACTGATCACATCTGTGTCATTCTATATCCACGATTTGAAGCCACAGAAGTCTTCTTATGTGTTTTTCCATGTGTTTCCCCTATGTTTGTATATCTTGACCTCCACCTGACCTTTTAGAACGTGTAAAAAATAGGCATCGGAAAGTCACCCAGACCCAAAATGACCCAAAAGACTCGAACCTCGTCCAAGCACACAGCGTGGCAGGGCGCCATTTCCATGTCCTTTGCATGCGAACCTTTCACAAAGCTTTTCACCTGACGCCGGTGTGAAGCCACCCGGGCGCTGTTGATGGTGGCTTCAGCCACCATTTTTTTGGAAAGGGGGGAAAAAATGCCATAGGAATTCTGAAATCAAAGCGAATATATGCAATTCATCAACAAAGCATCTGTCTATAATGGTTCTATCAGCTTAATCAAATGCCGATGTGTGCAATGGTTATTATATGTTAATTACAAAATGGTCGTGAACATACCCACTTGGGGTTGAGTTGAGGTTACAAATGGCTATAAACAAGGTTATAAACCCCTTTAAGTTGATATGAAACCGCTAAAACTATAACTGTGGTTACACATGCACTTATAAGTGCAACTGCACTTTCAAGTATGCACGAGTGAATGTGATTCCCCATCTGACGGGTGAATAACGAAATGTACTGTCGACATCGGTCGACAGGCTTCCCGGCTGGTTGGCCCCATCTGCTACCATTGTGGTATTGCAGCACCAACTTACCCCTTGATAACCGGAAAGCATTTCCTGTCACTAGGAAATCTGTAGTTTCAATAGTCAAAACATCTATAGATGGATATGAATGGTGAACTAGTATGCATTCCAAATGAAGGGCAGTTCTTCAAAGCGGCAAATGAGTTGCGGGAACCTTCCAATTGACACTTTGTCGTTCAGGGACTTCCGCAGTCGGACGCGCCTTCACAAAGAACTCCGTCAAGAACGGTTCAACACAAACGCCAATCTGATACCTGAGTTGAGTATCGCATGTATCGCTCAGTCGGCTCATGAAAAGAAAACATGTGACCTGGCTATGGCTCAAGTTTTCAGCACATTCTCACCTAATCTTGGTCCAGGTTCAACCCCAAAAACACAATCGGAATCAAAATCTTTGTCATTAGTTCCTCATCACATTGAGTTTAGTTTCTTAGAACCTCAAAGGTACTGTAGATATTCCCAATTCCCAATTCAAGAATCCGATCGAGCTGGAAGCCGTGAACCAGATTTCTCAGATCAAGATCTTCCCAGTTGGATCCAATCATATACCACTCACCTCATCCGTTCACGTTACCCTCTGGTAAACAAACGTCGCTATTGAAAATGGCCATAGAAATAGTTGATTTACCCATTAATAGCATGGTGATTTTCCATGGCTTTTTGTATTTAGAAACCAGAGGGTAGTTCTGCCGCGAGACTCTTGCGCGAAGAACCACAAAACCAAGGGCATCAACTTGTTGATGGAGTCCCAGGCCACCTGAGGTTCTGAAGGCGAATCTTTCGAAGCCCTGAAGGCCCTGAAGATAATGAAAAAGCGGCCTGGGGCCGCCTGGTACCCCTCTGGTTTCTACATACCAAAAACGATGGGAAATCACATGAAATCAGCATGTTTTTTATGGGTGAATCACCATGTGAATATATGTTTTAATGAGTGAATCGACGAACTAAATGGCAATGTTCAAGTTCGCAAACTGTTAGTTTACCAGAGGATATGTCAGTTTTATGGCTCAGTTTTATAGCCATACTTAGACCTCACATGAATCTTCCGGACTTGTGGTTGCATTACTCAGGGTTTTTTAATTTGGCGAAGACATTACCCACAACTTGTTACCCCACTTTTTCAGGTCACCAATGTAGCATCAAAACAACATCTACGACCCGAAACGACCAAAATCATCCGTTCATCCAACCAATAGGCAATTTCAGAACAATTTCTTCAAATTACGAAGGAAAACCATCCATAAATTGGAAAACCATCCCTCCAAATCATCCATAGATGTCATCCATAATACCATTGGAACATAATCTACGCATATCCATCGAAAAATGAATATGTCTGGATTGTCTTCCATAAATCCATCGAAAAAATCCATATATTCTCAGAAATGTCCATATCATCAAATCATGAGACGCACATCATATATCATATATCTAGATATACAGTGATATACATATACATAATATATAATCATGTGTATATATATATATATATGGTAATATATATATAGATCATATGTGTTTTTCCATATCAATATATAATTATAGATTTTATTATAAATCATCCATTCCATTGGAATATCCATATCATCTACAGTCGTGGATCACCTGCGCCAGTTTGGCATCGGCATCCGTCACGCGCAGATCCACGTAGGCCTCCAGGAGCACCTCGCTGGGAAAGCCCCAGGCATTAGTTGAACAACATTGGATAGCGTAGTTATGCCCAGTTAATACATGTTAATACATGTTAATACTAGATAATTGACCAAATAAGTCTTACCCATTACTAGATGTATACTAGATGTTTCAATTGGGATAATTAAATAACAAATTAGCTGTTTCTTACCCCCGTTAAGAGAACTAAGAGTTGTTGTTTTTGACTCGGGTAGCTGGGGCCATTTTTGGGTTTTATAGCAGGGGCAATGCTGGGGAGAAATCTTACATAGACCCTGCCCCTGGTTCAACAAGTGATTGGAGAACTAGGCTGAATGGGGCTGTATATACGGATAACAGAAAATACCATCGCACTAAATTTATGGGTCAATGCGGCCAATGTCCACAGCAAACTATTTTTTTCATCAAAGTTACCATCTGGTTATCTAACATAGCCATGGAAAATCCCTCATAAATGGAGGTTTATAGCTGGGAAAATCATCTATTTCTATGGGCCATTTTCCATGGCTATGTTAGTCATAACCAGAGGGTACCATATAGGGTCACCAGGTTTCATGCCCAGATCTGCCTCGCCAATGGAATTGATCATCTCCGCTTCCTTCACCAGCAGCCTGAGACGAACTCCGGAAGCAAGAAGAGACACCGAAAAACACGGAAAACGACGTGGCTGGAGGATTTTACCTCAACTCACTTAGCTACAGAGAGCCGATACATACCAATATAGCATAAGTATAGCAGAAGTATCTAACTTATCTGTACTTATCTAACTGTAAACATTTTCACAGTCGCGCACCCAACGGTGCCGCGTCGCGACGTGTGTTGTACCATGAGCTCGGCACTGCTGGGCACCTCCCTGTTGCACACAGGCTTCCAGACCTGTTGGTGAGACGATCAACTGGTCCACCATATGGCTGCAGAATGGTGGAAAGGGTAGGTTGCGTAGATCCCCCAAATTCAACAGCCAGAAAACATGGGGAAAAGCAGTGGATTTACATATGTTTGAGATTAAGAACTTAGGGGATAATTTAATGGTGCGACAGGTGCATTTTCTGGATCCCTTATGATTCTCAATCATGTGCTATTAAGATGTAAAAATATGTTCTTAATATCAATGGATTGGTTTGTTGGGGAAAATCTTAACCGGAAACCCATGGGTTTTTACCATCAGATATAGGGCTTTCCGGTTAAAATTTTCCCATCATCCAATTCTGTGATAATAATTATAATTATAGAACTATACTATGGATCAAATCAAATTATTCTGCACCACCTATGGATAAATCTCCAACTGGATCCATCGATAGCCTGGGTGTTGCCATGCTGGCCATGCCAGGTCCTTGCAACAGCCATCTTGACCAGAAACTGTTGATTTTTAGCAATACCAACCCCAAAGAAGATAGATAATGATAGACAGCTTAAAAGACTATCTAGTAGAATAGACAGATGTAAATTGATATAAAATTGAACCTGGTCTGAATGTGGGGTTTCACACTGGCTATATCCCATATTAATCCCGGCCATATCCCCGCGCCCACTGGGCATCCAAACGAGTAAAGACTTGCAGTTCACTGAGCATCAGCACCTAGGCTGACGATTCCAAACGGCCGAAAAACGACGATTCCAGGGCTCAACTATGACTATGAGCTTTAAACTACATGTTCAACTATCAAACGTAAGGGGATATACTTGGAGAATCTCATGATGATTCACTATAATAATTCATAACCATGTTTAACTATCAAACATAAGGGATCATAAGGGGATATACTTGGATATACTTGGATAATCTCATAATTCACGATCATTGACGTCGCAGCAACGTCGTTATATCTTATCCAGAGGTTTGGGAGGATTCAATGACCATCATCTATTGCGAGGTCCTGCGCCCGTCTTGGATCTGCTTGAGGTTTCCAATGAGAAATCTGCTGTGGCAATCCATGATTTCCATTGATGTCCCCAATAATCCTAATAGACATATATAAAATTATATAAACATGGTGATTTTCCATGGCTATCTATGCTATCTTAGCTATCTTAGCTGCGGCTGTCCACGTCCACATCCAGTCGTTGCCGGTGGTGATTTTCCAACCACAACAAAACGCACCAAGCACCACCTCTGGAAATCTGTTCAGAAAAGCCACCATGTGCCATGGCACGTTTTACCACCCATGGTATCTACCACCATGTACCCTCTGGTAAACATACAAAAAACTATGGAAAGATCCACCATTTTTAATGGGAAAACTCACTATTTCGACTGGGCCATTTTCAATAGCTATGTTAGTCATTACCAGAGGGTATTGACATGTGCGAGGGGATTTCCATAAAAACCTGGATTTTCCCCATTTTTTCCGAAGAAAAATCCCATCAAAAATCGCCTTCGACAGTGCCGACTGACCTTCTTGCTGGCTGGCATCTTTTTGCTGCAAACTGCTGCTAGGCATTCGCATGCCTCCGGGGGAAGTCTGTTGAACACCTCTGTTGGAGTCTGCGGACTTACGTGACGTGTGACACCGTTAAACCGTTAGGAATTGGCATGTTCAATGGATTGGTTTAAGGGAAAATCTACAGGAAACCATGGTTTTTACCATCAAATATAGGGCTTTCCTGTAAATTTTCCCATCATTCAATTCTATGACATGTTCAATCCCGATCAAATGAAATACCCTCTGGTAATTTGTTACGTAGCTATTGGAAATTGCCATAGAAATAGTGGATTTACCCATTAAAAATAGTGATTTTCCATAGTTTTTTGTATGTTTACCAGAGGGTATGAGAATGGAATGTAAACTATATTGATACATATTGATACTATTAATATTGATACACCCCAGGCGCCAAACTGATACCTATTGAATTATTGTCAAAGTGGGTCTTGATGATTTGCAATAGATGATGTGATCAACGACTAGAATAGAGAAGTCCAAAATGCAACCACAAACATCTGATGGACATATGGACATTGTGACTTGATAGTGACTTCCTGTTGTGGGTCTCAAGGCTTAAGTTAACCCCCGTACCCTCTAAATAAGTATCATGGAAATGAAAAGTCTCAATTTTTGAAAACAATTCCAAATCGGGCCGCTTCTATTCTGCTTGTACTGAGGCAGAGGCTTTTGTTGTTGGCTTCTGCGGGGGACTACTGTATTACAGTAGCTACACCCATTCAAATTTGGCCAACTACACTGGTTGGTGGGTTTTTCGCCACCCCTCTGAAAAATGATGGACTTCGTCAGTTGGGATGATGACATGACCCCAATATGATGGGAAAGTCATAAAAAATGGTCCAGTCACCACCAACCAGTATACCATTTTGGGGGGAATGAACATCCACTAGCGGCTTGAGGTGAAAACCAGGCCCGTTCTGACAGAAATGACCTTTCCAGGAATTGCAGTGGCTGTGTCCGGAAAATAAGACATACCCACAAATAGTGCGGGGACCTGGGCGTCTGAAACATATGTTTTTTTCAGGCTCGGCTAACCCATAATATCAATAATATCCGTAATCACCACCGCTAGACCACTATATTTCACCATTTGCCTAGGTGGTGCATGGTCGTCTCGCCTCGTTAGCACTGGGGGAAGCTGTGGTGATCAAACTGCACACGGCACCTCAGCGATTGTAGACAACCACCCATTATGGCAGTTAAAAAAGGGTGTGAAATAGTTTTAGGATTTTTTTTTCAGCAGGTTTGGGATTTTTTTTTGGATTTCTTGGCTGGTACCATTTGCCTAGTGTTTGCAACGGTTTGGAACTTGAATTTGTCATTTTGCA
>Ga0126342_10015261_pt1 | contig 13477 bp, 14 predicted proteins | sample Cyp1metagenome_FD_92528 | JGI IMG/M metagenome (GOLD analysis project Ga0126342, IMG submission 92528) | Coral microbial communities from Lord Howe Island, Old Settlement Bay, Australia - Cyphastrea 1 metagenome | ecosystem: Host-associated > Invertebrates > Cnidaria > Coral ...
AGTTGGTTTTCCTTGGCCAGGGTCTCTGGGGAACATGCTGGTCTGGGAGACCCAAGTGATAGTCACGTTAGTGCTGTAAAATTCGAAAACGCAGAGTTACGTTAAATTACCGGAGGGTACCTACATTGGGATTATTTTAAATTACTTTAGGGGTCAATGTAGGTAAATATTCCATACATGGATCCTCTGGGATATATGGTAGTTATGTGGTTTATAATTATAGGGATATTATGTCATATTCTTGGTGATATAAGGATATAGCAATACAAATTATAGTAATATAACATGGAATATATATATATACATGTATAGTGATTGGATATGATCTTATCAAGCATATTATCACTGATGTGAAAACATCATAAATGGAATATGTGAATATATTAATAATGTTTCATCATAGTGATTAATTTGGAAAAGTCAATGCCATAAAACCTACCGTATGGAGATGATTTATACCACCAATTTAACCATTGAAATGGTGATTTTCAAGATTGCGTATGGCATTGGGTTTACCGTTTACCACATTACTGTCGAAATCTGGGGAATATTATCGGCCATTATGGGGATTTATGCGATCATGATTCCCCTACTCTAGGGATATTCTTGGTGATATAAATATAGTTATAACAATGAATGGGATATGTTCATAGAATATTCATGGGAATTTATAATGGGATGACAAAATAGGATATCGCCACCTTGGTAATCAAAGGTCGCTATCTGGAAAATGCCCGAGCTAAATGGAGGTAAAAAATAACATGGAGAATCGTCGAACTAAATGGTGGGTTTTCCCACGTTTGATTACCAGATCGGGTAACTATGTTTACCCTCTGGTAATTTTACATAGCTATTGAAATTTGCCATTTATAGCTGAATTCCCATTAGACATGTTGATTTTCCATAGCTATGTTAGTTTACTAGAGGGTAACTATGTTTAACTTAGGGTTGTATGAAATTGTCGGGGAAAGTATGGCGGCTGAAAGGACCTGACATGGAAATCATGTGGGTTCAACGGAGTTTGCCGAGCGATGACAGGACCAGGCAGAAGATTGGCTTGGCGCCGTTTGGGCCGCATTAAATCAGCAGAGGCCGCTGGAATCTTTGGATGGGCAAACGGAATAGCCACTGGTAATTGAAGAGTTTGCTATGGAAACCGTGGCACACTTGGTTCTATGATTTCCGTATGATTTACAGGGTGATTTTCCACAGTGAACAAACCAGTGGGTGTGTTTGATCTCCAGGTAGCTCCCACCTTTGTGCTGCTTGAGGAGTCTTGTCGTTTATGCCTTGCCGGGTTTGTTGTTACAGTACATGTTTTTCATAACTTTGCCGGCTACATGCTACATGTACCTTTGCCTTCTAAGATGAATAGCTTGAAACTGTTCACACCAAAAACTGTGGGTCAAACTTCATCAAGACATCGCATGCTATTGAGATTCAGTGGCCATCATCCTGCCTAGTAACAGGCAGTTGTTCGTTTGATAGGGATCACAACCCGAAAGGACAAGTATTGTTTCTGGAGGAATTAACTATATCAATCAGGCAGTTCCAGACTTGTCCAGAATTGATTTCAGGATGTTTAAGGAAACCATTGGGGACTATTTGAAGGATATATAGAATATGTTAATCTATATTTTAATATGATTCAAAAATAACCCTTGGGGACTATTTTAATATTTTAATCTATAGAATATTTAACCATGTCACTTTGCAAAAGTCTTCCACAATCTCCTGGATTTCGCGCCAGGCGTGAGCAGTTGCTGCTGCATCGCAGGGTCAAAGAGGAAGATCAGTGGGTCACTTGGTGTCAAGTCGGAGCGGGCCCAACACGAGTTGTTTCAAGTCACAACCCTCTGAGTCATGGAAAAGTGGACATTTTGGTGGGTTGCCGCAATAACGTTGAATAGTTTCAACCGTTTTGTTTGAACATATATGGTACCCTCTGGTAATTTAACATAGCTATTGAAAATGGCCATTTATAGTGAGTTTTCCCATTAAAAAGGGTGATTTTCCATAGTTATGTTAGTTTGCCAGAGGGTACGCCCCGAATTTGCTGCTGGTGACTCCGTCCCAGGCGAGTCGCTTGCAGGAGCGAACTGAAGCGCTGGTGACTTGGTGGCCCTAAATGTCCCCAGCATGGCAACATTTTAAGCTGTTCTATTTGTTTGGGGATCGCCATGCATGTACCGTCTATATACGGTACACACACACATATATATATATATACACAGTATGTAAATTTTAATATATATATATATAATATTATATATAATATACACACTGTATAATACTGTTTTTAATAGGTAGCTGAATAAAGTTATAGAATCAGTCTGAATGATGGGGATGCTTCTTTGCCGCTCCTCGGCTCTCTTCCATCTTGTTCAACCATACGGGAGATGATGATCCAGCCAAAATCAGAATGCAAAAGGTGGACAACCAAAACGGTGAACAAATATTTCACTAGAAACAAGAAGAATCCCGCTGACCAAACCCCATTTAAGACATAACCATTTCTAGGGTGGTGTTTCAATGTTTAATCATTATAATTATAATTATAATTATAATCATTAAAGTTTAATCCTAAAAATAAATGACGGTGTCTTGTATAGATGTTTTTGCTGGACGGGTGGCTCAAACACCAACCTGTGAATGATCCCACGGGCATATTGTTCGGATCGGAAACCGTCACCTGGTTGGTAGTGGATTGTCACCCTCGCACGTTTGCGGGGATAGAAGGTGAATATGATGTAAAGGATGGTATATGTGGTCTTCTTAGCGCATGAATATCCATCAATCACCATTGCATGATCTAACTGGGCTATACTAGGCTATGATATGCTATGATATCCTGCTGGTTTTGATATGTTTTGATATGATCCATCAGGTTCTATCATCCATCATTCATAACTTGGCTATATGGAGGTTTCATAAAATGGTGGATCCCCAAAACCATAGATTTCAGTACTAAAATTGTCTAATTTTGGATGATTTGGGGGTACCTCCATTTTAGGAAACCTCCAAAATCTAACGGGACTATATCCTCCATAGGCTCCCCGGCGTTTCATCTGATTGCAGTTCCCTACAAACATCTGATTTCCTACCTAGGTCGACGAGCTTGCGGTGCTGGAACGCCAGGCACAACCTCAGAACAGCCCCAACCAGGGGCAGGAGGACAGAATTTCCCTGGTGGAAAAGCCATGGGGAACCCCCCGTTTCGGAAAATGATGTCGAAAAATGGAAGGTGTGTTTTCTACATCTATGTTGAAAGGATGGTACCTTGATGAGAAGAATCTTCGACATTTCAGAAGGTATTATGAGAAGGCTTCTTCCCAATTAATTTTCGTTAACTTGATGGCATCTTCAGAATTTCATGTTGTAAATGCGATGTCCCATGTCGCCCAAGTCATTGTTTAATGGCCCGTTTTCCTTGAGACAACGGTGTAAGAATGATAACAAAATAGATAAAATAGTAATCCATAGTTATCCTCTGGTAATCAAACATTGCTATGGAAAACATAGCTATGGAAAACCTCCCAGTTGCTTCGATGATTTTCCCAGGAGACCCTGCGCACCCTGGCCCTGCTCCAGCAACGACGGAAGACCTTGAAGAAGGACGTCTGGATGGTCCGGTGGTGCTTTGATTCATGGTTTTGCACCCAAACATACGGTGAATTGATGGGTTATGATGGGTTTTACCAGCCAAAAACATGCCAGTGCTTGGGATTTACTTTTGCCAACCAAAAATATACAACATGTGATTGAACTGCCATGCAACGGGGATATCACCTGTTGGATTGGCTGGTGGTTAGAGATATTGGTTCATCTTCCATCCGAACATGGAAATATGATCCTTCAATTCTTAATTAATTTGCCATGATTTTCCATCATCCATGATCATCCATCAATTTCCATCATCTTCCAGCTTCCAAATTCTCAGCAACCACTTTGAAGCCTGGTATCCGGTGCCGCAACCGCTCAGGACCTATCTTCCCACCTTGCCATGAGCCGACATGTACATGGCAAGCTGAAGGATGCCGAAGGCTGGCGATGCGGAACCGGGGAAAGCCTTGGAACAATTTGAAGGGTACAAGGTGGTGTCCATGTTCGTTAGCTAAGTTGGTTGAGAACCCCCGTTATCAATATCTACCACAAATCCCTAGTTCCATGAATAACTATAGTTGCAAACTTAGTTGTACTAGTTATAAACCAACTTCGCGAACTATATGGGGCACCTTGCAGGCACGGATTTTACGTTTTAGCCATGGGGGGAATAGGGTTTGCCCAGCTGAAGCTAAACTGTTTTGAGTATCTGAGATATATGAGATATGCCATCATTGATAAAATTTGTCAAAATGCTGTTGTGCTGCATGTAGAGTTGGGAAACATAATCTGTTTACTCCCATTGATTGAGCGTGCCTCTTTAGGGTGGGACCGTTGGGACCTGATGGGATTTTGCGGGGTCAGATTTGGACTCCCTCAAAGTCGTTTTTTGTTCGAGGAACAACATGCCATATGCACAACATCAAACGAAAAAGAACAACGCCTCACTGTGCAACATTAAGTGTAAAATCATTGTTGTCTTCCCTTTCAGAAAAGGCTGTTGGGCTGTTGGGTCGCCGTTGGCAGGCGAACACAAGCTGCTCTTGGAACAGTTGAGACCTTTGCAGCCTATGTTGCGCGACGGTCGCGAACAGAGTTAACGCCGGAGAGAGCCAAGTGCGGTGCAGTGGCAAAGCCATGTGCCCTTGCAACGCTCGAAAAGAATGAGATCGAAGTAAGCTGGTTGTTTGAAGATACGTTTCATATTGTTATAGTGGGTTTATTTCAGTTTTCTTTGAGATGATGAAGGGCCAAAGATCATTATTGTTTGGATCGGTTGAAAGCACCAACCAGAAACACCCGAAACGAAGTCACCGCACATTGACTCTTCAAAGCCAGCTATTCCTATCGACTTTGGGGTTGACCACCATTGCCCAGCACTTTTTCCTGCTTGGAATTAGAGATGGTATTCTCTCACCATGTTCATCTAGATGTTCATCCATTTTCCATCATGATTCAACTTGATTCTGACTCATGACTTCTTTGAGGCTTTAAAAGGCGCAGACATGAAGCCCGAGCAGATGATGTTGCTGACCCAAGGGGTGCGACGACCTAGAAATCCCAATGGCTGGGGCTACCCCAATAGGCTGGATATAGCTGGATGGTTTATTGTGAATTCATCTGTGAATGGATGATTTGGAGGTTTTGGGAAACGTCCATTAATTTAATAAATCATACTATCAAACTGTCAAAATTGGCAAGCTGCTGACCACCTGAGAAGTCACAGTCATAACGCAAGAATATGCCGTCAACTTCGGGGACTTGTGGAGAAGTACCCAAAGAAACAGCTTGCCAGTAAAAAACAAGAGTTGCCTGCCGGTTGAATTGATGTTTGATCTCGGCTATTAGGACCCAAAAGTGGGCCCGATATCGAATATGGACAAATCCGTTCGATGCCCATTTCTTCGAGGCATGCCATGATTGTTTATATCTCCATTGTTTTGTTGTTTATCCATGTTTCTGGGTAAATTATAACGAGACCCCCACGGTCCAAAACTGGCGGTGGGTTCTTTGGCACGAGCAAAAGGGTAAATTATAACGACCTCACTGTTCTCCCAAACCCTGGAATCATTGTTAGTAAGGGAAATCAATGGAAATCATCCCCAAATGGCCCAACAATTCAGAGACCGGTTCATGTCTATCCATTCGGGCAGGGCATGGGCCGGGAAAGGGTTTTATGAGTGGCCCAACAATTCAGATTAGTGAAATATATTGAAATATGATAATTTACCCAGATGTTTCTCCATCAGGCCTCGTTGGCTGCACCTAGGTCCTGCCTTTGGGCGGTTCGCATCCTGTGGGGATGCCCTTCGGGGGGGATCCAGGATTCGCTAAGTCGGGAAGTCGGACTTCACCCGGTTTCGAATTGAGCAATAGGCTACCCCAAAAAAAGGATGGTTCATCAATGTTCATCAATGTTCATTGTCATATTTTATCCTGTTTTTATCATATTTATCCATTTGACATTGTGACTTTGGGGTGTAAATCCACTTCAAATCCACCACTTTCATCAATTCTCAGACAAACGCAAATATAAAACAACAACTATCCAAGTCAATATATCACCATGAAGTTGCATAAAACGGTTCGACTTCCTTGTTGTTTTTCCCCATGTGTTACCCACCGGTTTTCTCTGTCGGGCACCCAGCCAGGTGGTCACCCGACTTCTGAATTTCTGGGTTTGGCATCTCAGCGGTGTCGTTTCAGCGGTTTCATCACCAGGCTGAAAAGGTCCCCCAAAAAGGTGTTTTTTTGTTTTTTCACAGCCGTTTTGAAGCTCATTTAGAGAATCAGTACCAACAACTGCCAACAACCATGTTATCATGTTGGGGTGATGATGATGGTGATGAAGATGATTATGATGACGTTGGTGGTAATTAGTAACTACTGATGATAGTAGTATAATGGTAGTAATCTACAGGTGTCAATACTTCATAAAACAACTAACGTGGATGTTGGTAAACGTGGCGGTGTCACCGCTGCCAAACATCAGGACAAAAACAGGAAAGATCAAGAAGGTCCAGAAAGCTTTCTGGACCCTGTATTCCTGGTGATGATGATGATGATGATGATGATAACAACGGTGACCCCACCTGCCCGAAACAAGTGGTGTGGCGTTTCGAGGCTCAGTTGCTCGCTGGCGCAGAGAAGGTGTGGGGGATGGCCCTGACTCAGACGAGTTATAGTAATTACTTATAGCAAACTCCAAAAATATGCTACCTGGTACCTGGTTACTAGTATTTTTTTTTGGATTAACCCATATTTTGAGATTCTGGGTAAATTATAACGACCTCACCTTGCAACCTCACCAGAATGATAGTAAGGATAACTATCCCCATTGTGGGCCCTATTTCAGGTTAGTGAAATATTATAATTTACCCAGCATATTAGAGAAACCTGACAACGAACTAGTATAATGAGATAGGATAGGTGGCGCCCCATACTTTGCCATGTTGCCATTAATAACTAGATTAACTCTATATGGTTTATGGTAGATGTATGGAACTAGTCAGTTAATGGGGTTTGTAAACAAACGTATAACTGGTGGGACCACCTTGTGGAAAGCTAAAAAGTCTGTTTAAATAATGGCACAGTTCTGTTTCTATGTTTTGTTTGGTTGCAATGTGCACATACAATTAAAGTATGTTGTACTCGAAACATCCAGGCCCAAGTCCCCCCCTCGATTTTGACATTAGTGTGTATATATATATATATATGTCCTTAAGAGACAAGCATCTGAACGCAAGAAATGTCATCTCATCAGATTGCCAAGTTTACTTGGTACTTCGAGGTGTGGCCTGCGTGGATGTGCACATCCCCTATCCACAATGTTTGGCATCATATCACAGCAGTTGTTATATGCAGTGTCGGTATATCCCCCAAATGTATGATATCATATATATATATATATAATATTTTTATATTTATATATATATCCATTGAATCTATTGTTCCAGATGTCGCCCATTGGTATCCAAAGGAATCTATTGGCGTGTTACCCATAGAAACATGTTGAAACATTGACTGCAATCCCCATTTGCACCATGTAATGCCCCCGCAGCTATACATTATGTGACTGTAGTTGGCTTGCAAACCCCATGAACTACTTCTCAAGACCATAAGCCCCATTGAAAATTCGAATATTTTACATGATTAATGTTCAAAAACCACAGTTTGCCAGCATCAATCAACCTCAATCTCCTCTTGCTGTTGAACTGTCCGATGTGTAGTGGTGAACCCCCCGTTTTTCGTGCCATTTTTTTTCAGGCTCCGGTACTTCCTGCCGATGATATTGCCCAGCTAGCGATGATGGCGTCCATGGTGACTCTTCTCCGACCAAGTCGTGGTCAAAAAGTGGGATTGAACCACCAAAAATGTGGGATTTCACCAATAGAAAACGGGAAAACAATGGAAAACATTGAGACATATTGAGACTTTACCCGCAACATGGACAACATATTATGAACACATGGGATTTAACTTAACCAACAAACAGGGGGATTGATAAACCAACAGTTTGCTGTGGAACATCTCCATTTCTAGAAAAAAGGAATAGCTAATTTGAAATCACGGAAGGGTCTAGGTCATCAAAAGTGCGAGACCGAGATTTAGAGATGTTTGGATGTCAATTGAAGATTTGTCCACTTCAAGGTTCATTGATCCTTGCTGTTCCAGATTCAACGTGCAAAGTCGTGAAAGGTAGAGCCGCCACCAGTCAATCCGCACCAAAGGCTGATTTACAAGTTTGTGCTTCTCATGGGAATCCTGTAGAGCTTCTCCCAACATACCAGTTTTCAAAACAATTTTTTCGGGTTTTGATCTCGAACGAGTCAGGGTTACTGGCGCCTTAGCAAACATCACTGGGGGGCACAACATCCATGGAATGTTCGCCGCCAAGGTGGCGCCTGAGAATGGTCTCATGTTTCATGTGATTGCTCAGAGACTACAGGAGGCGCGGTATGGCGCGGTGTTTTTTTCTCAGCACCCAGCGATTTGCACCACAAAATGGCTGGAGATGAGCTGGTTGAAGGCTGGATCCAGCTTGACTGAAGCTGGTTTTGCCTCCATTGATGCAGCTTTCCCTGGTGGAGTGGCAACCTCAGAAGACAGCATTGTGGAAGATCTGGAACTGCTTAAAGGTGGTTTCAAAAAGTTTCACCGACGCCGACACCTTGAGATGACGAATGTGGGATTCACATGGATTCACCCAATGCCATTTGCATCCATTAAAAAACCATCCCCATTCCATCACCATTTTTATGGGAGCTATGAACCCAATTCCAACCACCATCCCCAGTCATGGTAGGTTTCTGATGGTTTCTGGCAGCCAGGGTTTCATGATGACTATGGCATCACCTTGCAATCCGTTGAAGCTTCTAAGGCTGGACCCAAGTTTCCTGGCAAGGAGCAATTGCTGACCTTCATCGAGGTGCCAAGAAACGAAATGACTGGATGACCAACCAACTATAGTAACTATAGCCACATATATGATATTAGGATATATATATATATATATTAGGTGGGTTCATTAAATGGGAGATCATCTCCCTAGGTTTCGATACTTAAATGAATGAAATCTACAGTAATTTTGGATGATTTGCGGATACCTCCATTTTAGGAAACCATCATACAAAGAAAAAAGTCATAAAAGTCACTGTTTAAAGTTTCGCCCATGTTATGATTTTCGAAAGTGCTCGACATGTTGTTCCAACTCTATGCCCACTGTGATCCTAACTAAAGCTGTTCACATTTGGGAGTTGATAACACCAACCTGATGCATCTGGCCAAGAACATGAACACTCCATTTTGGGGATCTGGGGATGTGAATGTGCTGCAAGATGTTTCCACTAGAGCAACCCCAACATAGTAAAGTCGGAAGCCCTGCAATTTTAGAGGAAACATTGCTTATATCATCCAGGAAACACGTGTCTACCCTTTTCGGGCCCATGATACAAACTCTGGGACCCCCTTTAACAATAGGAAAGCCCCCAACCGGAAGCGGCCATCGTAGAGGAACATGCTGCATCCCTTGGCAATATGTCCGATTCACAGTACTTTCTCCGCTAGGTTAAGGAATCAAAGCATAGACATTGTAAACCAACCGTTCTCCAATGTCGCTTCTTGTTATTGTAAGGCTAGCTGCCGTCATTTCTGATGGCGTCAACTGCTTAAATCCGAATCAGAGTGTCCACTTGTGTGTTTGAAGACACTTTTTTTGGCCCCAACCCAAACAAACACTATATATATATATATAGATGGTTTCAGGAAAAAGAGTGGAAGATCACTCGCCAAGACTCCTTTCTTGAATCAGGTTTTGCTTGTTGGCCCATGAATCCCATGAATGCTCATGACCCCACAATTTCCCACGTTATATAGTCAGTTTTTGGAATTAGATTGGTGTACCAATTTCATCCCGCTAAGAAGTAAATTACACACTTGTTATAATAGCCCCAGAATTTGAGATGCGGAAAGGGTTTGCTTTGCCGATAAATAGTTGAAGTTGATTTTACCAAATGGGTTTGTTTGAAACTAGGGTGCCCCAAATATGAATCTGATGGTTGTCGATCACCATTTTCCCATGAAAACAGTATTTTTCATTGGGCAAAGGTTTTGATACGTCAATCCCTATGTTTGTTGGCTTAAAAGTGTTTAAACTTGCCATGGTTTTTATTGGTGAAACCACATGATGTTCCTATTCCTGTCGGATCTTTGGGTCTCAGATGGGGGAATCCGCAGGAGCTGAAAAGCAAAAAGGCCGAGGAGTCCCAGAGCAAAGCCAAGCTGGTGCCCCATCTCGTGGAGAAAATGGCGGACTTCGCCTTCAAACAACTGATATCTGTTTCCTGTTCGACTGTTTAACTTCATGTTGAACCAACAAAACATTTTTCAGGATTGAACATATATGATATCTCATTTCCAGGTGAACTTTTCGATCTACTTGGGGCTGGAAGTCTCTACAATTTGTAGAAATTTCACAATCATCCCCCAGATTCAGAAGATATATTTTTCCTTGGCAGGTTCTTGCTAAATCCAACGGATCTTGACTCCATGGTAATCTCACCTGGCACTTGCAAAACCACGCTTTCCCCAGAGTCTCGGGATAATTTTCCAATCAAGATGCCATTTAGCCCACGATTTTCCCAAGGCAACTTTTCCCGATGAACGATTCAGCTAAGTTCGATGCTTAAATCGCCTTACAACTGCGATTTACAGATGGGTACAGTGATTTAACCAAGAAATAAAGGTGGTAACTATTTGTGGCTCGTCAATGATGAATCATGTGAATCATGTCTCAAGCCTGTATGTAGCAAACGCCACTAGAATTTCAGCCAACAACGATGGTGACATGATTCCCAAAGATGCACATCCAAACGCACATGGTTTTCTCCGAGAATAGGTTTCTCCTCAATGCACTGGTGTAGTAGTAAACATGCAGACATAGATTTGGAAAATCAACCGGAACCCATGGATTTTCATAGCATTCTTAGTTTAGTGGAGGATAAATCCACCATTGACACGGCCACATGAAAACGCTGACAGAGGAAGGATCTTTGCCCTTCCCAGGTACCTCGGAAAGACCGTTCTCGCAGTCGTTCGCGGCGGAGTCGTTCAGAAAGACGGTCGTGAGCTGCTTAGTTCTTATCATTTCATGGCATTTCCCGAAGCATTTCTTAGCAATTAGCCTCTGGCCATTTAACATCGCCATGGTATAGATGGCCCATTTATGGATGATTTTCCTATTAAAAATGGTGATTTTCCATGGCTATGTTAAATGACCAGATGGTAATCATCTAAATTTAGGGAAATTGATGAAGTTGATATCCTAGCTGAGAAAGTCTTGCAACCTTTGGGAAAACATACGATTAGAATAGCTACAGACTTTGATCCTAGATGATCCTACATATCTTTTTTTTTCAACATGGATCTATTGACTATCAACTGCATGGCAGTTTGATCGAGCTTCAGCGGGTAACTCACCCACTGACCGCCATCGGGAATGGGCCCAGAATATTGCTGTTCAATATTGTACCCAAAAAATGTTTCCCATGGCTGGGAAAACTTACTTGAACCCCCCAGCTTTAGGATGATTTTGGTGTAAAATCACAACGGTTTCCTCTAACCTTGCCCATCAAAAATCCATCCGTTGAATGTGGGGCTGCTATGATCCCGTAGCCCAACTCTATTTCCACCAGGCGTCGAAGATGACGTGAGCGGCACAAAAAACATTCGAGGCACAGATTTCCAAACCATCCTTAGAGGATTCAAAGCCCCAGTGCGACACCAAGGTATTGCATTTTGGAATATTTTTTGTGACCCCTCATAGCGGATGCCCATTGAATATTGCAGGAACCAACCCCTCAAAAAGCGCCCACTGGCATTGCGAAACAAAGCACCCTTTCCGCCAGTCCGCCACACATAGCGAAACAATGCAACAAAAACATGTGGAGAACGAAGGGAAGATCGATGGATGCATTCCACAGAAGGCATTCAAACATCGCGGAGTGCCGGGCGACGCCAAAAAAAATCACTGCGTCCAGCTGCCGGCTGGATCATGCTGTCTTGCCACAGCCAGGGGTCCCACATGTTGGAAAAGAATAGAAAAACAAAAGGCCGTTGAAATGAGTTTGTGTTTTTTTTGTTTTGTTTTTATCATGTTTTATATTTATTTATTTATTTTGTATCATATATCACACACATATTATGATATATATATATGATATTATATATTATGTTATTATGTCATGTTGTATTATATGTAGTACATTATTGTATATATTTCACATCCCAAGTAGACTTTGGGTGAGAAATTGAGCCGTACCATGCCGTACCCAGACCTAGAAATAATCCCATGTTCCTGAAATGAAAGATCATGTTAAAAGATCCCCAAGAACTTACAGATCACATGAGATGCCCACATTTTACTGGAAAGATGGCGAAACGGGATGCGGAAAAGGGTACGACCTTCAGGGGGAGAAGTATGCCGCAGTCAAGGCTCAGAAATCGGATGCCATGTGTCCCCGCACGGTAGCGCGTGCGCGCAAAAGCAGGCATTTTTTTTGGACATTTTGAGGGAGAAGGATGATGATGTCGATGGATGACGATGTCTTTGGTTGGTCGTTCAAATAGAACTTCTATTTTCAACCATAGAATGGGATGATGATTCCCAAGGACATATGTTCAGGGAGTTGAAACATGTTGAAACCATGAGCCCCCTCTCTGCGTAAAACTGCTTTCATTTTCTGTATGAAACTTCGATCTCCGAGCTCTTAGGGGGATAGCCAAACGACGGAGCGGGCCGAGAATCACCCAGAGCACCATGTCGTGCCATTGGCTCAGAGCAGGCCCCACGAGTTTCCCAACTTCCCCGGATCTCAGTCATGGCCCGCTCCATGAGCGTCCTCCCCATGGTGCTGTTGGCGCTGGGCGCCTGGATGTTGAGCTCCTTGACCAGCCAGAGCGGCTTCGTCATGAACAGCGCCACCCCAAGGGGCAGCAAGGTGGCCATGAGGGGATTCAAGGATGACTTCTATGCCTGGAAGGAGACCTTGAGCTCGGAAGATCAGGCACTCTTGCTGAAGCAGGCTCAGAACGCATCTTGGCAGAAAGGAGTGGGCATGTTGGACGCAGACTACAGTAACTAAATCAAACTCTTCATATGATTGAAGTAAATGCACATTGGCATGTCTTCATTAAGGCCACTGGACCACTGGATGCAGCCAACATGGATTGTCTTTCTACAGCCAACACGACACGCCCGGTCCCAGGAGTTCAACAAGAAGTTCCGCGCTTCGGATGAGTTCAAGAAGAGCGTCTCAGAAGACAAGATCGAATCCTTCGGAAAGGTCTTGCAGAAGTTCTTCGACAACGAGCGAGA
>Ga0126342_10015262_pt1 | contig 13476 bp, 15 predicted proteins | sample Cyp1metagenome_FD_92528 | JGI IMG/M metagenome (GOLD analysis project Ga0126342, IMG submission 92528) | Coral microbial communities from Lord Howe Island, Old Settlement Bay, Australia - Cyphastrea 1 metagenome | ecosystem: Host-associated > Invertebrates > Cnidaria > Coral ...
ATCTATGCTTTTATTGGCTAATGAAGAGGCGACACATGCGCGTTCCTTTGTTTTCTGGTCTATTCTATTGGATATACTCACGCGTTTCCAGATGCAGCTTCTCTCATCCCTCCACACTAGGCCGGCCAGTGTTTTCTCCCGGGAACACTGCGTCAGTGATATGTTCTGGCCACGAGACTCTGTTCCAGCTGTCAAAGCGTTCCAAACTTCTTGCGATAAAAAAGAACTACAAGATTTGAAATCCTGCAATGTCGCTCTTTGCGCGACAGCGGTTCCTGGTTCTGCCATGCTTTCAAGGATTTAGCGCTTCACTTGGGCAAAAAAAATGGCTACCATTAAAAACATCATTCTAGACAACCAAAAACCGCTATCTTTGCTAACTTTGTTGTATCTTTTTTTGACGGCTATCTAATGTTATATCTCCCCATCTATTGATATAAATTCAACATAACTTATACAAGATAGCCTCATTTATAAATATACTTAACCCATGTTATAACATTAAATATACAATATATAAAATGGTTTATATGTCAAGGCACCACCTTGTAGTATATTGTATCTTATAGCATTCCAAGCAACACATTTTAAGTGTTTCAAACATGGTAACATGATTACACCACCATCCACGGCTACACCACCGCCAGACCCAACTGGGTCCACCGCAAGAATGGCCAGATCACGCCATTCGCCGCCATTCAGCTTCTGCTGCAAGACCCAAGATCTGGTCAAGCACAAAGGGGGCTTGTCTGAAAAACAAATGCACCCGGGTACACGCAATGGTTTATATACCATTGTATTGGGACATATTGGGTGTATTATATGCCGTGTGCATATATATATATAACTTAACTAATTATAATTATATATGCACACATGATTTTGGTATCATATTGGACGAATGATATACAATGGTTTTTGGTATCATATTGGACGAATGATATACAATGGTTTTTGGTATTATATTGGACGAATGATATACAATGGTTTTTGGTATCATATTGGACGAATGATATACAATGGTTTTTGGTATTATATTGGACGAATGATATACAATGGTTTGTCATTATTTCTCTATCATTGTTGTGGCAGCATGCACCGTTGTCTGTGGTTTTCAAACCATTCCCAGCCTGGCGTGAAATTCTTCACATCTCACGGTGCGACACCTCACAGGAATCCAAGAAATCTGCGACACCCGACACCTGAGAAACCATCCCCAGGTCCCCATGGTCCCCAAGTCTACCATATTTCAATGTGTAGAACAAAAACCATCCCCAGTCATGGTAGGTTTATGCCATTGGGTCTAGTAACATATCGTAAAACGTCGCAGCCGAGCGACACTGCCACAGTCACAGGCAGCCCATTCCCTGCAGGATGCCGGGATCGAAGCATGGGGTGCGTCAGGTCGTCCATACCCGCCTGCCATGGGATGCTTGGCATCCCATGCCCATGACAAACATGAATATGATCGAATATGTGCACCAAGATACTCATATACTATATAGGTCATATATGTCATCTGTGCATGCACATGCTGAAAGGTTTCATATGGTTTCATGATTAATGTTTATTGTACTGTTGTCTAGTGGCACATGTAATGTGGATATTGTAAGCATGCTGCTCCTGTTCAATACTCCTTTCTCGCGAAAGGGCATGAAAGGGCCATTTGTCGCCAGACAAATACGTGTGCGAATCTTACGCAAACCCCATGCGTGTCCGCCGCTGAGGGTACCGTGTGAAATACTGATACTGGCAGTGGGAACGAATGGCAGCAACTCTGTATGTAAAAGATAGCGGCAACTGCAATACTTTTTAAAAATCAGTGGCAACTTTGTACGAAAAGCATGACATGTGATAAATCGTCAAATGTTTTGCAAACTGAGAACAATAATGGAAAAATGCTTCTACATCAAATACAAGGAGCTTTTGAGTAACACCTGTTGACACTAGGCAATTGCAAGGTAGGGACTATGTACGGTATGTCTCTCGAAGTCAAGGCGAGAAGTGGATCTCACACCTGCCCCAAAATCGAAGTGGCGCAGCCGCAAATATGCCCAGTGGAGCGGAAATTTTCCTGAACAGCTGCACATTCATTCGACACGTCGAAAACTTGGATTTTACTGGATGATTGGTTCTAAAAAAAGCTCGATTGCAAAGTTGAGGAACCACTTGCCACTCCAACACTTATTCCAACACTTATTCCATTCTTATCAAGGTTTCCGCCCTGGATCTCCAGCCTCCAATGTCAGCTCTCTTGCATGGAACTTTTGCTGAAAGGCCTTGAACCTCAAAGAGATGCTGGCAACAGTCCACGCCAACGTTATCTTGTAACTGTTGCATATGTGCGAAAAACTACCAAAAACGACAAATGTTATTCTTTTTTTATGCATATAATATGCATGGGTATTTTTATATGTATATATATATATATATATGTACAATTGAATTATATAATATATGAAATATATGTATAAATATGACATAAGCCGGTCCTCACACTGGCAGACCCCAAGCCGAGTTCCTCCTGGATTGAGTCGTTGAGGAAACGACTGTCCAGAGGCAGATCCCTGAAACGAGAAGATCCGCTGACGAGGATCGCCGACCTCAGGAGTCAACCACCATAATATGACCATAAGCTATTCGAACATTTTGGAAGTATCACATATCCTTATATAAATTGTTAAATATATATATCATTTTTTCTGCAATAAGGTAACAATGGCATCAACCACAACAATTGGAACGACAATCAACATACAGTTAGCATCAATTACCACAATTAAAACGAGCTTCAGCCGTGTCAATTGTTGTATTAAACATTGTTGTACTGGGATCAAGCCCGGAAACGCGGCTTGAACTGCAGGACCGAGGTCCCAGGCTGCCGTCAACCTGCAGGTTGCTGTTTTTTATGTCCCCGGAATATGGCTCCACATGGCTCCACTATTCACAGTCGATATTCGCAAATTTCACGATACTGTCCTTCTCTGGCCAAGCAAAGTCGATGTATTTTGGTTTTCTTGATCTTTTTCTGTGGGCTGTACCCTCTGCTTTGGGCACTTGCCCCTTTTCGGGCGCAACTTGCCTTCATTGAAATATTGATATGTAGGCATACCATGGCCCTTGACCCCTCTGAAAAGCTGGCCCGTATGGACTTTTCATGACTTTTTCTGGCTTGCGACCAAGATTTGCTATAGCTATGTCGTGGCATCATCCTCTTTGAGGATTTCTGCGTGGCGCAAGGCTTCAATCCACTGCCAGCACAATCCGTGGCATGGCTTGGAAGATCCGTGCGACACGCGGCTGAGGGATTCATGTCGGGGACTGTGGATGGAGGTTACTTCAGGAAATGCATGTTGCATAGGCAACTGCGGTCACTCAAATCTTTGAAAGTTTCTAGATTGATTACAAAGGTGGCTACCGATCAAAGCCCCTGGTACCCTGGTGTCAAAATGCTTAGTAGCTGGTGTAACCGGATGTTCATCCGCCCACGCCTATGGAAAATATTGGAACATCATAGGTTTTCAATGGTTTTCACCCATCCCGAGTTTGCCATTCATGCCCTTCCAGAGTCTTTCGGCCTTGCCGAAGTGGAACCCACACAGTACTCATCTGCATTGGATCATTGGAGGATTGTGACGATACGTGCCTATCTCTGGCCGGTCTAGAACCAGGACCTCGATAGTGGAAAAATCACACGCCAAATGACAAATGAGTGCATCCAAAAACTGGGAATATCCAAAAAGAATTGTGGTAATTCCATCTAATTCCCTGATAACTATGCATAGGCAACTTATCCTTCTTAGGGGAGAAATGGCGTCAACAGTTTTTGGACATACTCAAATTGTCCGCTAGTGGTCGCCCAGTGGGTTCTCACCTGTGGGGCTGAATACTTCCTGCAGGTTGATCACGATTGGTTTCAGTCATCAACGAATCAACGGATGGATCTGAAAAAGCAAAAGTTATCAAAGAACGTACAAAAAAATCAAAAAAAGGCTTCTATATGCCATCGGCCCATTTACCAGCTAGCCATGACTGCTCTGGAACATCCCCCAAGCAAGCCAGGAAGCCATGAAATTCTTTCCAGCAGGGGTGGTGGTCCCCTTGTTCAACAACCATACGCTGGTCAAGAACCCCCCAGTTGCAGTAGCTCTGTTCCCAATCCCACCCTATTCCTATCCCAATTGCCTCACTCATCATCCTCACCACCCAACCCACAAAAAAAAACAAAACATACCCCCATCCTTACTCCCCACCATCATCTATACCATCGCAATCATCCAAACATCATCCCCAAATTCACACCAAAAAACGAGAAGATGTTCTCACCAACATAATATGATCGCCCCATCCTCAAATCCCCAAACAATCCGAATCCTGGATCGGCATAGCTGGCTCCCCATGTAGCAGGGATATGATCACCATCCCTGTCTCGTAACAGCTCCCCAAAATCAAATCCCCAAAAAACATATCATCAGCAACTTCCAAATAGAAAAATCATGTCAGATGTCAAATCCCCCAAAAAAATGGTGAAGAATTCGCTGTACTATCCCCCCATCTTCCCATCCCCCCATGGCCCCAATGGCCCCATGGGCCCCATGGCATCCAGGCCTCGCCCTCCTCCATATCTCGGATCAGATCCGCAGCCTTGAGCCGCACCGCCTCGGTGCCCGCGCGCTCCAAGATGTCCTGCAGGTCCTCCTGGCGGACCGTCTCCAGAAACTGGCTCCGGTACCTCAGGAACCGGGACATGTTGAAGGAGGAATGGAAGGATGGAATGAGGTGAGTTACGCATCTTTAAGCTGATACTGTCATCTTCTAAGTTCTTGTTTTTTTTTTGGGTTGACATGTCATGAAAATTCCCGTATGTTTCCCGTATTTTTGTTGATGTGTGTTTTCTGCCTCCTAAAAACGCAACAAAAATGGAGGAGTTACCCGGTTACCCTCCGGCAATCAACCCTGAAACATGAAAAACAAACACATCCATTTATGAAAGATAATTGTCCATAAACATAATATACATTTAAAGGGGAATTACAGTTTGATTACCAGAAACCATTGTTGATGATGAATATTGATGCATTAATTAATGTGCTGTTGCAGGGTCTTCTGTGAAGTGGCCACATGAAAGCCCATCCAAACTTTGTTGGCGGACCACACTCAAGTCCAACTCCCTCGAGAATGTGATTTGCCACCATTTTCCCTGGTGTTGCTAATTGTTACTACTATTATATATATGTGTGTGTGTCATATAATATATTATTGTATTGTACAATATATGTCCAAAATTGTTTCCGCAAAGGGAAACTGACAGAAACTTTGATCTTTTTCATTACTCCAAATTCCTGGACAGGAACTGTGAAAGTCATTTCACACTTTAGCCCAACCACAACCCACGTCGTCCAGCTGCGAGGGCGGCATTTCGTCCAAGCCCTTGCGCAAATTGGAAATAAAGGTAAGGCAGAGGTCCTGCATCTTATGGTCATGACCTCAGATGGCCAGGCCGATGGTCAGGAAGCAATGCCCAATGGTCACCCTTTTTGTCAAATCCTCGTGACGTGCGGCGAGTACCCAAAGATTCTTGGGATCATTCCGGTTGCAGTACCCTATTGTTTTATTTCATATTATTTCATTATCTGTCACGATCACAGCCAGACTCACATGAAAAACCAAGTGTGGACAGGTTGCTGTCCATAAGTTCGTGCATGGCCGTCATACAACCTGCTTTCCTCAGATATCACACGGATTCACACGGTTGAAGCGAAAGGAGTCCAACGAGTTTCGGGCTGCCACGTGCAATTTCTTTCCAAAAAACAAATGCCACCAGTCACCAGCCTGTTGTTACCCCCAGGTTAATTAAGCCCAATCTCCCAATCATCTATGATTGGTAACATATATTCAAGCAACAATAGAAACACCAACCAACCAGTTGAACCGTTGACATCCACATATGTTATGTTTTCTTTGTGGTTAAATCACATCAAACCTCCATTTCTGTTGGATCGACTCATCGCTAAATCATCTAAATCCACACCCGAAGCAGTTGTTTTCGTTATAAGTTATAGAGATTTAAATATATTTAAATGTTGCAATATTTCAATTTGAAGGTGGATAAGGTGGATAAAGGAGTGAGGTCAAAGATGGTTAAATTTGACTCAAACCGAACTTAGCCAAGGGTGTGGATGAAAAACCTGGTTAGTTAGTGGTTGAACTACCATGAAATGATGGGATCTAAACGAGAACTAGTTGGTAACCCCAAAAATGATGCACATTTTAAAGCTTAATCTATCTATATATCATGAATTTTGGTTCAGGCATGAAAAATATATTCTATAATATGCTATATATGTATAATATAGTGTTGATCTACTATCCCTATACTGGGAATATATCATCATCAACATTTATATACCACTATTTCTATGGGATAGGCAACTTTTCTTACCCTTTCTGAATATTTTTTCTGGAAGACACTATAAGATGCTCCGGGTCTGTGGTTACAGCTTGGATGGGATTTAGAAACTTCCCAATCTCTGGGAGAATTTTTGACCAAAGCCCTACCAACTATACCAACTATACCAACTATATCAACTCTACTTATAACATCTTATAACCAACCATAATTCCAATTGAATTGGTTTACAGTATGTGAACACCCTGCAGTACATTCACAGACCTGTCTTAATTTTTTTGGGATTGGTTCAGATAAAAGTTCCACTGGAAATTGATGAACATTTGCTGTTTTTCGGGAAAAAAACTGGGGGGAAGAAACTATTTCCAAGTGAAATATGTAAAAAGCAAACCACCATAATATACCAACTAAAGTTACAGTAGCGACAGCATCAGCTATATCCAACAATTAAAAAAACAACTATATAAAATATCTACTAGTCTAAACTGATAAATGTCTGATATATGTCTGATATATTTACCCAAGAAAGGATCAAGAAGCTAAACATTATTGGGGAAACACCATCTTTTCCACATCCAGGTGACATTTTTTACCTATTTGTGGCACAAAAAAAGATCCACAGCCCAGCTTGGATCTGCTTGAGGAACCCAACAAAAATAAACATCTCCCCTATGGATTCCATCATCAACCATCATAAGTATCATAAGTCTTATCCACTTATATCTCCATCATCTTTGGTGGTTATAAAATCAAATCATCGACTCCCAAAAAATCCAAGATACTTGGTCAAATCATGTTAAGAACCATTTTTCGGAAACCTCCATTGGTTTGGTGGATTTGGTGGATTTTCCTCTCTTTTTAACCATCATTCATACAATTCATCTAGTCATACCATTCATCCTATACCCTCTGGTAATTTAACATAACTATGGAAAATCACCATACATCACCATGTTTCATGGGAAAACTCACTATAAATGGCCATTTTCAATAGCTATGTTAAATTATATACCAGAGGGTAGATTCCCCAAACTCTGGATGTTTCCCATGGATTTTCCATCTCAGGTGACATCAAGTCGTTGATGACCTCCGTCTTTTCGCTCGCATTGGCGATGGCGAAGGCGGCCTCCTTCCGCACGCTGAGCTCCGCGTCGCGCGCCATGATGGAGAACCTGGCGTTTTTTGGGGGCATTCGGGGGGTGAGGAAAGCTGGGGGATTCGGAAACACCTGGAAACAAATGGACAATTTGGGAGAACCTTTGTGGAAAATCTGGGAAAACCCGGAAAAATGTGGAAACATGTGGAAAGAACGCAAAGAAAAATTAGTCAAGTTCAGTCAAATTATGAGGAGTCATCTCTTGTTGGTTGCCATTTGTTGGATGAAACACGAATAGAAACCGAATTGTAGATTATTTGATGAACATGCAACATAATCCTAGCCAAGAGACTGGTCAAAGAATCCATGATCTCTGATCTGCTGCACTTGATATAAGGGCCCGGCACAAATGTTGGACAGCAACCAGCAGCACTCCTTCCGGATCTTCATCTTTGGGCTTGCCATCAACTGCCTCGACAATTTGAATCTGAATTTGGAATGCCCAAGACATGATCCGTTCAATTTTTTTTGGGGAAAAAATGCACATGATTACTGAACTCGAAATATCCCCCCCACACATCCCTATACTGCAGGTCACATGCCATCAAAGGAAGTCCAAAATCCATTCCACTTCACGCGCCTACCATTGAGTTGCTTGGACGCACAATTGAATGGACTTACCTTAACTATATCAAAACAGAAGGGTTTTGCATTCTTTTCATGACCCAGAAATGCCAAAAAAAGGTCACATGTATTCACATGTATTGTATTGTATAATTGTAGAGGTATGTGTATATATATATATATATGCACATATATAACATATATAAAGAGCCTCAGGCATTCAAACATGTCACAACATGTCACAACAACTAATTTTGAGCCACACATCCCCATCCCCAGAAGGTTCCCTTCTCCAAGTTGCATCACGGCCCCAAAAGGATCATTGTTTAACACCATATCTGTCTGCAAATCATCTCCAGTGACCAGATTTCCCACGGTGCGCAGCGCGGGCGTATGCACCCCGGCGCTCTCATGGCGTAAGAGTTGCACCACACGGGGCACCACCTCTGCATCGATCACGGCCTGGATGTAGTGGTTGGGCCTGGAGCGGAGCTGGACGACAGGACGACTGTTCCATTCAAGGCACCATGTCCGAGTCAAAATAGTCAAAATGAAGAAAATACATACATACATACATACACATACGGATACTAATTAATACCGTATAAAATAGATGATTGATTAGATGATATGATATGTGGTCAAAGACTGACACTTTAAAACGTCCACTCCTGTGCAGGTAGAGGCTTGTAAATCTTGTAAAATTCAAATCGGCCACGAGATCCATGAATATATAGATCCAGTGATGCATTGGTGCAAGAGCGAATGCACAAAGCGGAGCTAGAGAGAAAGAGAGAAAGAGAGAGAGAGACAAATAGAGATGGAGAGATATACAGAGATATACGGAGAGATACACACAGAGATACACAAAGAGATACAAAGAGATATACAGAGAGGAATAGAGGCAGGGAGAGGGGACCAAAACAAGCACTTGGATGCACTTGGCCATTTTCTTGCCCTCGAGTCGCCCATCAGAAATGTAAGAGAGCGACCAAAGAGCATCCTCAGTTGCTGAAAGAGACCAATAAGGTGCAATAAGCGTAACAGCGCAGCAATGCAGCACAAACATGGGACAATTCTGCATACTGAGACTTCATAAGACCTGAATCACATGTGCCCCCCAATGGCTCACGAATGTCGTCTTCTGCGGATTGAATTTTGTTTCCTGGGTGGGACCCATCATTCCATAATAATCCTATATCATCCTATCAACTGCCGTGATTGCTGTCATGAGCGTCAAGCCCTGTCAACAAGACGTCATCATTCACCAATCAACCATTGACAACCTGAGCAATCAACGAGCTTCCGTCAAAACCTCGACATCAGTGCTTTCACGCAAGTGGCGCGTCAGCGGAGGTAACGCTGGCCTGGAAAGTGACGAGAGGGACCAAGTTGCAGGTCATCTTGCGATGATGTCAAGTCCTCACTAATTACGTGGTCAGCGCTCAGAAGTGCCGCCATCATCATCATCATCATCATCATCATCATCAGTGAGTCATATAGAATCTTCTATGATTTTGACATATTTTGACCGTGCTCAAATATACACAGGTCTCAGTCATGGTGCCCTGGCGATCCGTCCCGGCCCTGACCTGAGGTCGTCCAAGTTGGGTTTCGGTGCCCCGCGGAAGAAATTCGAGACAGTCCACATGGCATTTCTGAGGCCGCTCACCTTCTTGCAAGTCTCAAGCACCTGGCGTGACGCATGGCGTGACGCATGGCGTAGCAGCTTAGTGACAGCCATGAAAATAGAGTTGGCCAGAAAGGGTGCAGATTCTGAGGCTTGGGAGGAGGAGGAGAAGGAGGAGGAGAAGGAGGATGATGATGATGATAGTGATGATAGTGATGATAGTGATGATGATGATGATGATGATGATGATGATGATGATGCTGATGCTGATGCTGATGCTGATGGTGGACAATAGTAATGACAATTAGATACTTAGATACTTAGATACTTAGATAATTACTAATATGTAGCTTTCAAACTTTCAATGTCTAATCTTGAACAACCTCTGTGGTTAAAAATGACAGCTGATGCAGCCCATTTTTCCAGACCAGCACCTGAAGAACCGCAGGCATCCCCTGGTTTGCAATGCACAGGTCCCGGTGTGGCACCGAATCCCCGGCAATGTTGCCAATTGCCCAAACTGCCTCGGCTTGATGGCACTAAAACATATAAACACTGGACACATCCGGGCACCAGTAAAGATCATCAATGGATATGATATCAATGGATCAATGGGCCTTGAATGGAAAAAATGCTCAGGAATAGGGCCATAGATTGCTATGGGCAAGGATGCTTGAGGGGACGAGGCGGAGGCGGAGGTGTATTGGAAGAATCTCGGAAGCATATCGTTTACAAGCTGGATCGGTTCCCCCCCCCAATCTAGCATCTGAACCCATCTGCAGCGAGCTGCTTGGTCTTGAACATCCTCAGAAGCGCTCTCTTTGAGGATCTTCAAAAGAATGGGCACCGCATCAAGATCCACAATGGCTTGTGTCTGATGGGCATTGCCTGACACGATGTTCAGAATCGCCCACCTCAGGTGTAGCATCCCTGACATAACTGAGCCCTGCTGAAGCTGCATCAATCCCACCATCCGCCAAAATCATAATCGGACCAGATCTATCCAAGTCTGTCTCATGATCAAAACGAACAGTGTGGGTTTATCTGAAAATAAGGTGCCCAGGTACCTATCTGAGTGTCCCATTCCACACCCACTGGCTAACCATAATTTTTCCTAATGCCCGCAATTGGGAGGTATAACCCATTTTCAAACTCTTCAAGCACAGCCAGCTATCATATCATATCAAGATTATCAAGATAGTTTTCCCGCGATATCCGTACTAGATGCCTAACTCTGACCCTCTCTGAACTGCAGGAATACCACAGGAATCCCGAAACATTCGCCAAAGCTCAAGGTTTCGAACTGCAACTGTGGTGTGCTCATCTGCTGGCTCAGCTCCAAGAGCCGTGGGGCCACACCAAGTTCCAACACTCGTTGGATGGGAGGATTGGCTTCGACACCTGAGGGCATGAGGCAAAGCCTGAGCTGAGGTGATGTTGGAATTAAGTTCTTCATAGTTCATCCATTTCATATATATATAATTTCATGATCAAATGATATCAAATGACTAAATCAATGGGACAAAGCCTGAGGCGACAATGGAGCTGACTTCTTCCTGTGGTGTGTCCTTGACCAGTCAACACCAATTCAGAGTCGATCCGACAAGAAATCCAGCTGCGCTGGCATGTCTGATTGGTGTCTCAACCCATCCCCAAACTATGAGCGGACGATCATTTAGGGCGGAAATAGATTGAAACAAAATGAATTACAATTGAAAACCGGCCAATGTTTTAATAGGTTTGTCTGAAGGTAGGTTATATAATGTTATATAATTACCCCAATGCCCAATTGGCTTATCATCACATTCCTTTTTGAATTTTGCCGTAAATTGGGGTCGAATACATCCAATTGTTCAGAGGATCCTCATGGAATGGTCTCCTCGGCATATGTGTCTGAATATATGAAGTACGCCGAAAAAATGACATATTCATTGGGAGCTTCTAAGTTCTAAACCAATGGATTTTTTGAGTGGTTCCTCTATATGCTCAGACAAACCCATTCCACGCTCCAAGGGGCTGAGGATTTTCCGCAAATGTATTGCAGAATCAATTTGATACTCCAATGAGGAGGACCTGAACATGGTCAACACACATGAGCTGCAAACATCGACAATGAATCGCCAGCAAAATAATCAAATAATCAGGCAACAACAGCAACAACATGGAGTGAACCAAGATGAACCAAACACTTCTTGTAACTTCCAAGTGTCATGATCATCTGCTTTAAGACCTGTGGTGCCACGGTTGACTGGAGCTGGTGGCAATTTGAGAAATGCAATGAATCGGAAGGGGAAGATCCAAACCAAGGGTACAAACACGAAACCATCAAACATGTGACATCAATCGGGAAAAATAGGCAAAATAACCAAACCAAAGAATGCCACTAGGACGTCTCAGCACACCCTAACAGACATTTTTCTGCCTAGCCAAACAGTACAATCATGATCTTGGATACTCATGGTCCCGCCGCATCCCAAACCCATCCGGCTTCCGGTCCAAGTGGCATCAAGCTGCTCCAAGACGGGGATGGAGTTATCCAGTTGCGGAATCTCCTGGGTGATGGCTGTGACTTCCAAGCAGTCAACCTCCGAAGCCACCAGGCTTTGGCACGTCTCTCCATCCTCCGCCGGCGTCGTTTAGAGCATGTGACCGGAGAGGAAGAGCCGTGACTGGGTTAACAACGTGCAGAACATGCAGAAACCAAGATCTGCAGCTTTTGAAAGCTCAGGAATCCATGATCATGATGCCCAATATCCCCAGTTCAATCTCTAAATCATTGTAAATCTAGCAGCTGTGTATTGAAACAACCCAGAAAAACGGATGACGAATCGACGACTCGACGACCTCCAGCTGTCTCTGAAAGGCGATAAGTTTCACTTCATCCACGCAGCGGCCCAAAAGAGCTCCGACTTCTGCTCTCAATTGCATGACACTGCGATCCATACCTGCCGGTTTTCAAACACTTATCATATCTTATCATATCTTATCATAATATCAAATCTGAATACAGCCCCAAATTTTTTGGTGATCTCCGATGGTGGATTCCTTAAATAATTTTGTTCAAGTTGCTGCCAGAATCCAAGGTCAAGATCAAGGCCCCAGAAGCAGTTCGAACCCGGAGGGCTTCAATCAAGGCTTCCAGTTCTTCATTGGTTTTCTTTTTCTTCAACGAAGGTCGCTTGGGGCCGCTGAAGATCCACTTCAAGGCTGACTCCAATCCTGGGGCTGGAGGTCGAAACTGGCGAAGGAAGGCTTCACGCTAAGCCGCTAAGGTTGAGGACATTCATCATGTTTTGATTTGTTTGGCTCGGCACAATTGTCCTCAAATGATTTTTAAAAACCGCGTGTAATGGCAGCGATGTGTTTAAACAAAATCATTTGTCAAAACCCGTAAACAAGAACCGCTTTACCATGGTTATATTTATATTATTGTTATTATATTATATGTTATTTTAGTATATTTTATTACTATATTATATTACTATTATTGTTATTACTATTATTATTACTATTATTATAATATATCAATATAATATTATAATATATCAATATATATATATATCCCTAAAAGTCCCAAGGCCGTACTTTTTGAGTCCTTAGGAAAAGTGCCACAAAAAGGGATCATCGACGAGAAACCATAGCAATGCCGAGGTTCTACGGCCGAGGGTTTACAGCAATGTTGTTGGATTCTACGGCCGAGGGTTTGTAGCAATGTCA
>Ga0126342_10015263_pt1 | contig 13475 bp, 13 predicted proteins | sample Cyp1metagenome_FD_92528 | JGI IMG/M metagenome (GOLD analysis project Ga0126342, IMG submission 92528) | Coral microbial communities from Lord Howe Island, Old Settlement Bay, Australia - Cyphastrea 1 metagenome | ecosystem: Host-associated > Invertebrates > Cnidaria > Coral ...
AGGATGGTGCCCCCCAGTTATAAGTTGGTTTATAAACCCCATTAACTATAGTTATATCTACCATAAACCATAGTTATGGGAGTTATTTGCACCAACTTAGCTAACTATGGGGCACCACCTTGTGGATGATATATCCAAAACAGCCCCAAAAAAATGGAGGTTTAACCAGCTTTAGAGCTGCGAAAGTCAGCAACTCCGGGTCACTGGAGCCGCGGTTCTGCTTGATGACGCGAGGTTGGAATGCCATGGTCTTCTTAAAGCCCACCGAGAACCTTCGCCGAAAGAAACGAAGAAGGGCTGAATGGGAGCCAGCGACGGCAGTTGAAGTTCATACTACTTTGCCGTACAGGCATAAATATATATATAATATATATATACATGCATACAGTAAATACATGTGTACATCTCTATAATATATATATATAATGTATACACGCCCTGGAAGTCCACGGCTATTTTTTGAATAGTCTTGACAAACGGTTTTTTTTTGGCCAACTTTTGCCGTTTTTCTGGCAGGGAACCCCAGCACTTGCGCAATGCCTTGGCCCGTTCTGTCATGTTTTGCTGCAAGTTTGGTGTTATTTATCTATTCTATGTCGTACACAATTTTGTAGTTTTCCTATGTGATGTGCACAGATTTCATCGCAACAAACCCCAGTAGGCCACGGCGATTGAAGTGCATAGAGTCATAGAAGTTTGAGCACGTCCGTGGACTATTTCACAGTGCAGTGCTTTGTAAACGGAGAACAAACGCCACACATGCCATAGCTGGTTCCAACGCAGTCCACGGAGGGCACAACCTCCTCACCAAGAAAGGTAGGCTCATTGAAAGTTCATTGTGATAGAATGATGCAACATGTGAATTTGCGCAACTTGGATTTATATATAATATATGTCAATATGATTTAATTGAAAACCGTTCAATGACCTGCGATACGAGAAGGACAATTGAGGACTCACCAAACACTGATGGGAAACTCATGCATGTTTCACTTCAGCACAGGCAACTAGCATACAAGCATTGAACTTTGCTTTTTCAAGGCTGAACCAAGTCACCTTCTGCAGGTGACAAACAACACAGGGCAGCACTCATGGCAAACTGCAGTTGTCAAACTGGTCTGCAAGTGGGCAAGACCATGACAAGGGGTACTCAAATGTCATGCGCAAAGAATAGCCTTACATTGGAAGGCCATAAATCTAATAGCCTTTTGCCTTCTTGGGTATGTATGCTAGAGTATGTCTACAGAATACGCGCATGTATACGCATACGTGCAAATATACATTAGCTTTATAGTATAAAAGTATATATTGTATTTAAATGTATGTATATACACATGCATTTATATAATAGATAGACATTGTACATACATGCAGAGTATATAACATATATATATATACGTATATATAATGCCACTATACCTTGATAGGTGCATAATGGTGCATAATTTGGATCACTTTTTGTGCCACCAGGCAACTCTTCAGGGCTGTAGTAAGCCAAGGTATCCTCCAAGCCGATGTTCATAGTTGCCACCTTGCACAAGGCATCCTTGGCACCCATCTTTTCCTCAGCGACGAGGCAGAAATCGCAGAAATCAGACTGTATCCGCTGGCAATTCATGGCTCTTTGCGAAAAAAATCACCATTTTATCAACAAGTCTATAATAATCTATAAATAGGTAAATTAAAGGACTAAGTGATACTAAGTGGACAATTTTCCAGTTCGCACACTGCGAAAGGACCGGAGGGAACTCTTTGCCGTTGCTCCCGATTTGTAAGGCATCTTAATGCTGGAGGTTATTGAGGCATTAGGGTTTGGACGGGACAGATTTAAGTCATACGTTGCCCCCTTTGCCTCATTTTAAACTTGTGGTTAAAATGTATATCACTATCATACCCCCCATACCCCCATCACGTTCCCATGATGTCCCTACTATATACCCATACCCCCGTCAAATTACCATTATATCATATTATATATATATCATTACATCCATGGCCCATCATAGACACCCTGCATTTTTGTCGAAGCTGATCAATAAAAAATATGGTGTTTATAATGGCTCCATGTATAGCAACAGATCATCCCAAAAAACTGCCCCATAGCCCACGCCACAAAGGTCAGAAACTGCATGATAGCATCGCGCCACAAAGGTCTGGCTTACCGGTTTGCAAGAGCTTACCATGAGTTCGTTGATTTAGCCATAAAAAATGATGGTTTTCCATGGTTTTCCATAGTTATGTAAACGTTTACCAAAGGGTAGAGGGTACAGCTATGAGTTTTGAACCCCACCATCAGCTCCCCAGCCCCCAGATCCCAGCGGCCATGACGTCCGGAGAGGGCCAAACCTGGATACCACCCTTGCGCAGCTCCCGCATGCCATCATCGAACTTCTGCTGGTCACCACCATCGGCCTGGGTTCGGATGTCAGGTGGTTCGGGGATGGGATATATCTGGTGTTAACCTAAGTGAGATGAGAGTTTCTATAGTAAACTATATAGTTTCACATTTTTCGCATAGTTCATTGCTATAATATTGACTACCCTCCGGTAAACATAGAAAAAACTCATATCCTATTACAAAAAGCTATGGAGACCCATGGTTCTTTCCTGCTTCAAAGGATCAACATGGTGGAATTCCATCGCTATGCATCTACAGTTAGGTAAATGGGGTGGTTGGTGGTTTCAACCCTCTGAAAAATATAAAAGTCACTTGGGGTTACTATTCCCAATATATATGGAAAAAAATAAAAAACATGTTCCAAACCGCCAACCAGAATTTCATATCAAGATGCTTTGCATGTGTTGACATATGTCATTGCTGACTGTCATGATCATGAAATACACATGTTTGTGAAAAGTGCGTGTTGATGTTTTAAACTAACACAAAACGTTCATGTTCTACTAAACAGTCGTATTGAGTAAACCCAAATCCAAGTAGGACTGGGCATATAAATCCAAGAGAGAAAGAGCAAACCTGAAGCCGTCCCCCACCTTGATTTGCCCAGGGTTGCAGCGGACGATGATGAAGTCGAAGTTCTTGCAAACCCTGGCGTTTTTTAAAGAACTTCTCGGTGGGCGATGGGGAGTCAACCAACACCCCGAAACGTGACCCCACCAAAATAAAGGCTTACTCAAGGTTGATTAACAATCTACTCTCCGCTAATCAAACAGTATCAAACATGGCTGGCTAGAAGATCCCCCATGGACTTATTATGTTTCCAGCTAGAAACCTTCATTTGTATATAGACGATTTCCCAGCTGGTCATGTTTGAGCACCGGAGGGCATCCCACTAAATATCCCATTGTTAACAATGGAGTTTCCGATTCAATGGAGGTGCCAACCATCAAACATTTGGCTTAATTAAGAAAAATCCACCATCAAACATATTGGTTCTAGATTCTAGGGAATCATATAGCTTTACCCGAAATAGGGGATTTCTGCAGATGTTCTCTTCAACCAAGTCTGGATTTTTCTAAGAGACAGGGATCCAACAGCGGAGGACTCCCTGGAAGCACAAACTGCTGGGAGATTCACCTAACCGTCCTCACAGGAACGAATCTAAATTGGCAACCGGTTACCACATTAGTTTTGAGGATGACTTTATGGCACCACTAGCCGTAGAACTATTGTATTGCATCCCGGAAAAAAACAATTACAAGGCATGAAACGAATTAATTCACAATTACAAAAAATAGATCCATGACAACATTGAGTACACCAACGTATACCAGTATAAAGTGGAAACAGTATCTGTGTCTATCCTTGCAAATTTGTTGATCCTCTGCTAAATGTCTTTTGGTGGTGTATGCTTAAGCCCCATGTAACATCAACAAAATGTAAAAGCATACCTATTTGTATATTGTGTTACAAGTATTTATAAGTTAATGTTCTGTTCATTGTTGTTACCGTTACGCCGTTTATGACTCATCACCATTGTTATCATCATTATACATCCACTATATCATTATTATAAAAGACAGATGAATGTATGACTGAAATCTATGATATTCATTTGCATTCTATCATATATATATATATGCTCTCTCTCTCTCTCTCTCCCTCCCTCTATCTATGATTGTATCCAGGGTCTATTTCTTTGACGTTGAAGTCCTGACTTCCGCCATGTGGCTTGAAGAAGGTGTCGTGTTCCTCGTGGGTGTAGTGAATCAGCTGGCACGACATGCCACCTTAGGTGCCGCCCAAAAAAAAGGGAACGATCTCGGAGGTTTTCCATGGTATGTGCCATCATTATGCCATCATTTAGATTGGCTTAATGAAAAATAATTGAATATAAATGGGCTTTATTTGGATTAATTAATGAAAATATAGAATATCAATGAATATAACATCCATATAACTAACCAACAACATGATAATTAGGTCCGTTTATTTAATGGAACAAGATGATCGTTCCTCTGAACATGTTGGATTTGACCAGATTTTTTTGGGCAATTCTAATGGAGAAAATGATGATACACTCGTGTTAGGGGCACCCCACACTGACACTAAAACCCGCATTTTTTTGGGGGTCAACTCTTGGGATTTCATGGCTGAAAAAGATCTGTTACCCTCTGGTTATGACTAACATAGCCATGGTATAGATGGCCCATAGAAATGGATGGTTTACCGAACTTAAAAATGGTGATGTTCCATAGCTATGTTAAATAACCAGATGGTATATCCCCTTCAGCAATTTCACGCTGTAACATATGAAGATAAATCCTCGAGAAAGTTCCCTGCACGCCGAGTCCGCCGACCCACGGCCACGCAGAAGTGGCCGGAGCTGGTTGTGATTTCGCTTCCCTTGCCATCTCCAAGCATTTCCACTCTTAGGAATAGCCAGTTGCCATTTGTTTCCCGACTGTGACGGCTGAGTTTCCCAGGATTCAAGTGCCAAAAAAGCTGGCACCTTGGGTGCATCACCTCAGCATCATATCAGCCTCTGGTTATTTATGAAGCTATGGAAAATCACCATTGGCAAATCATCAAGCATCTAGAAATTGGCAATTTATCAATAGCTGCGGAGGGTATACATAATTATACCATGTTTTCCCAAAAAAAAAGAACAATTTTGCAGTTCAACCTTCAGATAAATTTTGGAAATATGATTTGCCATGATTTACCAATGAAAGGAGTTACAAAACGTAACATAATGGTATTGTTGTTAACATCGGAACATGTCCTACACTCTCTTGCAAACATTGCCATAGATGCAGAAAACACCCATTTATCGATGGATTCTAACACATTTATGTTAGTTTACCCCACGGCAAATCCTATATCATTAACCCATTACTCAACAATATTGAAACATCTTTAAGCGTTATCAACCATGATTATCCCACCATTAATGTCCATTAATCCATTATTAACCATCATTGACCCACTATTACTTACCCCATGATGATCCCCGAAAAAAACACCATGGCGATCGCTGGTTTCTTTAACGCCATGCCACTGTTGATCATTCCATTGGCCATCGGAATGGAATCGTACCTGTGCAACGTTGAGCCATTGCCTGGGCCTTCATTTCGAGGAAACAAAGTACCCGGCCTGGTAAACTAACATAACTATGGAAAATCACCATTTTTAATGGGAAAATCCACTATAAATGGCCATTTTCAATAGCTATTTTGACATAACCAGAGGGTACCAGACAACATAGGTTCCAAAAGGTTGAAGCTGGGCACAATGGAGGCCGGTGCTCCAAAATGGATCAATTTTTAAGCGTCAATTCGCCGAGGCGCATTGACAAAGGACAAAGAACTCACCAAGAGCTTGCAAGCATGCATACATGCTCGTGCAGCTTCACATCGAAAGCGACGATCCAAGATCCAGCAAAGTCCACGATTTCTACAAAAATTTAGGCGTGGCGACCCACAAAAATGTAAGTTCTCAATTCGGCCACGGCAAGGTGGACACTTCTTCCATGAATTACCGGGGGGCAAGCTCTATGCAGTCTCCACTTCCTCAAAGATCCACAAAGTTCTCAAAGCAAAGCGAGTATAGTGACGGACAGACACTTAGAACATAATTTGGAAAAAAATATAACAGAAATCGTGTTGGGAGCGAATCTCACACTTAGAACATGCCCGAATCTCACACTTAGAACCTCCAGTTTGATACTGAATCACACCGTGCCCTGCAGAGGCCTCACACTTAGAACATCCTCCAGACATAATCATATATAGTGTATTAAAGATTTGATTGTTCTTTGATTGTTCTTCACAACTGGTTGAATGCCATTGGTGTGATAATACCCTAGGTAAGCCTCACACTTAGAACATCACAAGACACATTGAAAAACATATATATATATAATTAATTATATATATATGTATATATATGCGAGCATTCTGCTGTGGAGACCCCGCACCTAGAACATCCCATATTGAATCGCGCTTGAATATTGATTCAACAACATTGATCAAGGGGGCGCAGGGGGATCAGGTGTGAAGTGACAACATGTAGGAGGATTTGTCGCCAAGTTTGACTGGGACTGCACCAGATCTCCACAGCAGAGCATCCTACCTTCCATCAATAGCTGGATTGAAGCTATTCAGCAGGCCATTTCAGACTTGCCATAGTGACATAGTGTGAGCTCACTTTTCTGACTTTCTCAAGGTAGCTATGAAAGGGTGGTCAATGTCAAGCAGTTGGCTGTTCCCGCAAGGTGGTCACCCAAGCAGCAAACCTCGCCCTCCCGGTGGTCACCTGTGCCCATTCGAGCTCTTGTCCTTGGAGATTCATTGAAGGTAGCTATGGCAGCCGTAAGGACTATTAGCAAGGGCTGCATATTATTGGAATATCCCTGCAAAATATATCAAAATATGGCCTGGCACAAAGTCGTTTAAAGATTCATTATATTCATGGTTTGCCATAGGAACAATTGCCGATCAGCTTCAAACACATTGTTTGCAGGGCATCTTGTTTATCCAATGTTAATTCAAGAGTGTTTGCTCATTCATGTCATGGCAAGCAGGAAAGTCAATGTTGAAATAAGTCAATGTGATGAGATGTGTCAGAAATGAATATGAAATGTGTATAAAAGTGTCAAAATCTTGGTAGTCTGCGTGGAGTGCGTTTCTTGGATATCTTGGTTCCCACGATGTTCCACGTGCCCCCCCCGTGTCTTTGTCAAGGGACAGACCCGCCGTAGGGCTGGCTTCGAACGAAGATCTGGCAAAGAGCACCCTTGAACTTCCTTGGGATGTCGGCACTGGCGCACTGGCACAAAAAAGGACTCGCGTGGTGGCTGCATGCGGCTTAAATCTTAAATGTCCTTTCCCAGTGATGTGTCTGGTTGAAAGGAGTACGAATTATGCCGAATTATGCCCCTGTCCTTTGCCTTCGGTGATCCTTTGACTTTGCCAAAATCTCACATCCCAAAAATACCATCAGGAGAATGCGCCATGTATCGGTTCCTTTGGCTGCTCCAGAAGGCCTGAAAATTGGATCCAGCAGATGGACAACATGTCAGTGCCCAAAAAAAAAAAATCATACCCTCTGGTCAACTAAAAATTGTGATTTACCCATGAAAAATTGTGATTTAATGGGATTTAACCACTATAAATGGTGATTTGATGGTGATTTGCGCTCTACTAAACTAAAATAACTATTCAAAAATGGCACATTTAGTTCGTTGATTTATCTATTAAAGCTATGTTAGTTTACCAAAGTGTACATGTTCTTAGCATCAACCCACGTCTTTCCGAGCTGCCTGATTCGTTCAAATCAAAACATCAATAAACAGGGTCTACGGAGCATGGCCTCACCTGACACCCTGTCTCTAGGTTTAAATCTAAACATTGATATATATATATATATATAATTATTGAAATTAATATTGATATGAATTTTGATTCCTTGATTTTCTATTCATGTTGAGAGGGCAGCCCGTTTCGAATCCTAAAGATATCAGATATTCCCCATGAATCCCCGATGATATCCCAAGGATTCAATCCCCGAAAAAACCCTGGCTGTTCTCATTGGATGGGTGGGACACTTTGCAGGAAAAAAAACATGGTTTCATAGGAAAAACCATGGGAAAAACCCATGAAAAACCGGTGAAGATCTTCCCAAAACCAATCCATATCGGCCAAATCCCGATTCTATCCCCATGTTTCATCATTTTTCCTATAGCTGTTCCCCATGGTTCATGGAGTCAATCCCCGAACAACCATCGATATCCATCCGGGTCATCCGGATCCACGGCGCCTTTGTAATCCTTGGCCACCACCGTCAGAGGGCTGCAATCCACCGGGCCAGGACAGGCAGTTGCCTTGATCACGCAAGCCTCCTGGCGTCGTGGCCACCGTGGAAAGATGTGGGGGAAAAAAACATGGTGATTTAACAAGCAAAATATGGCAAAATGGTGTCTGAATGTGATTTTCCATTGGTTTTTTAACCAACAAAATTGGTGTCTTAATATTCTTAATAAGGTAAAATACTGTATCCATTTTAATGGGGATTTTAGATACATTATCAAGGTCCTACCCCAGTTTTCCGTAAGTTGCTTTAAGTTAAGTTAACTGCCTAGCTTAACTATGGTTTATGCTAGGTTAAACTTCATCTATAGTGGGATTATAAACCAGCATAACTGGGCGGCAGCACCTTGGAAAAACTGGAATCCAGATGGAAAACCTCATATTTCTGGTGGGAAAAGTCACTGAACATCATCTGTTGATAGATGGGAATCAGCTCCATGGTAGTAGGAAAAATCATGGAGATAAATTGTGATTGAATTTCCTACTGCCATATCAGAGTATGTACCAGGACATATCTGCTCGGGATTTCTGCGATTTCTAGGGGCCGTCTAGAACAAAATACACTCTGAGAAATCCTGGAAGTTGAACGTGTCAAAAATATACCACTGTCATTTCATGATGCTACTGTAAATGTTGGCAAATTTTGGCAAATACATGCGCCAATACGGATATTTGGTCCGACTACCTTCTGGTAAAATGGTCAATTTATAATAGATGCTTTACCTCTTTAAATGGTACAGTAATTTTCCATGGCACAGCACATGTCAAATTACCAGAGGGTATGATGTGATAAACCCAAGCATAAGCAATCCCGGTAAACAACCATTCGGGGGGTCCTTTTACATCACCCCAAATGTACAAATTCAATAACAAACCCGGCCCCCACGACAAGCCCCACTTACCTCAATAAGTATGTATGCATATATATATATGCATTCCAATCAAGTTATATCCTCATCATATCCCATCCAATCCCATCCGTATGGCTATATAACTATATATATATACATACGTATATACATATATGATGATAACACATGATAACCATCAAATGCTTGATTTTAGTACCCCACCAAAAAAAGGTAGGAAAGTAGTCTATCACTATGTTATGTTGTTATATTTATATTCTAGTTGTTTTTTAGCAATTTCTATCTTTTCAGAGGGTCCACCACCCAACTTTGATGCTTTTCATCAGGTTATGTGACCATTTGCCCAGCTAAAATGGTCACATTTCGGGGGTAAACCCGATTTTCAGACCCCCAAATTGATCCGGGTGAAACTCTCCCAAAAAAAAAAAAAGCAACCAATGCCACGCCCACCTTCAATTTGGACAACTGATCAGCAGGAAGCCCCTTGAGCGCCTCAGCAATCTCCTCGTGAAGCGGCCATGCTGGATCTCTTCGTTTCTGGGGGGATATGAGTGGTTTGATATGGTCTAATGGTGTCTTTTATATGTTTGGACTTTAATGAGATTTGATGCTTTAATGGGGCTTTAATGGAACTTTAATGGGATTCAACCAACCAAGGTATCGCGATTTAATCCTTTCATGGGTTCCACAAAATGGGGGATACCCTAAGGATACGCCAAACTGGCAATTTGGATGTCTGAAAATGAGGAATTTCCCTAAGTCATGGCCACTTCTTTGGGCACTCTATGCTCGGGAAAACCTATGTCATTATGTACATGTTCTACATGGTCGGTATCTGGTTCAAAGCCACTCCTTGGGCGTTTAACCCCATATTCAGGTTTTGAAGTTGAAGATGGACCCAGTGGCTTTAGAAATTCAAGGCGGATCAACCCTCAATAGCATTCATTTTGAGGGTTGAATCCCAATGGTTGGTGGTCAAGTCCCCAAACCACTGTAACACAAACATGGTAAACCCACCGTGTGTAGATCATTCTCAAGACAAAAATAGAGGTGTTCCATGTCCATCTCAAATTTTTAACTCCTTTGGGTTTTTATGGGCAAATCCGGTCTTTTTGCCACTTGAAATCTCACTTGTTGCCTGGTCAAATCCTCACTTTTGGCTAGTGAACTTCCAACTTTTGGCTGGTCAAATTTCCTCAATTTTTCCTGATGAAAAATACCAGTTTTTCTTGGTTTAAATCAATAATTCTTTGCTGACTGAATGACTGAATGCCAATTTCGGGTTAAAAGTGACACCCTGGTCATGACTCGCAGTTTGCTCTGGAAATCGCAATATTTTTCTTTTTGTTGCTACGCAATTCCCAGAATTGATGGGACAATCTGCAGGACAAAACCATGGTGAATTTCCTATGGTTTCCTGGTCAAATTTTCCCTTAAACTAAGCCAATATAACCTGGTTGGTGGTTGAGCCCTACCCCTCTGAAAAATGATGGAGTTCGTAAGTTGGGATGATTATTCCATTCCCAATATGATGGGAAAGTCATATAAAATTCCATGGTTCCAGTCACCACCAACCAGATGTGGTATAAATATGTATAAATGGCCCATTGATCAATCTGGATCAATGACCTAAAATTTCCAATGGTAAAATGTTCATTGATGTTCCAAACCACCTACCATTTGGTTATTTAACATAGCCATGGAAAATCACCATTTTTAATAGGTAAACCATCTATAAATGGGCCATCTATACCATGGCTACGTTAAATGACCAGAGGGTACCAGCCAATGTTTAAACCATCCAACATCATGCAACTGACTCGTGAGGAACCCATCGCTGCGATGACCTGCGACCGGGTCCTCAGGGGTCTTGCCCTCCATGGCGGTCTTCACTTCAGCAGTGGAGGCACCGGATCTCGGTTTTCGCGATGGCTAAGCAGCTCAAGGGTGCCATATGAATATGAATATAGCACATATTACATATGACATATATATATATATATATGTCATATGTGTGTGATAGATGATAGATGATATATATATATAATTATACATCTATAAATTATAGATGATCTATGTATATATAGAAAAATTGAGTATATGAATCTGCTACATAGCACATAAAGATACATAAAACATATTGCACATAGCCATAGTATAGCCATATTATGTGCCAGCCCTGGATCCATATGGAATTCATTCCCCCGATTCGCAGCCGAATGGGGATGGGATGTTTCCAAGATGTACTGGGTGCTGTATTCATCGGGGAAGGCTCTACTTGTGGTTTCTATGATCATCTACAGTATACTTGGAGGATCCTCCAAGCAAGAACGGAGCAACAACCCGAATTCTGTACAAAGTCCATAGCTGGGTGACAAGCCCACCAGATCTACCAGTTCGTAAGTGGGCTCCTCCAAGCGACCCCAATGCTGCCCAGCCACCCCATGGCTGATAGGAGTGGACGCGAGGTCAAAGCAGGATAGACTCGATGTTTGTCAAGCGCGCTGGTTGAGCCAGGGCCGACGATGGCCGACGTGCCAGCTTTGACCATTTTTTGAGGCCCACTATTTCCCGAACATGTTTTTTTTAACCACCACCAACAACAACAACAACAACAACGTCATCGTCTTTTTCTTCTTCTTCTTCTTCTTCTTCAACAACAACAGCTGTTGTTCAATCAACAAACATGAGCTTTAGCCAACACACATGTTAATTATGCTCTTTGCTGGATTGAGAACCTGTGGGAAACCATAGTCTTAACAGCAAAATACAGGGGGGAAGGGTCCAGTTTCTTGTTCCCTTCTGCCAATTCTAGAGCAATATCATCAAGATCTGTGAGCACCTGAGATCTGCATTCCACCTAATTGGATATACACATAAAAGTCTGGGAAAATTGGCATGATTCCATATAATTCCGATATCAAACTTAATCCCATTTTACATTTTGGAGATGTATAATTAGGTGATAACCAATAAACATTGGCATTATTCAATGGATAATAATTGGCGTTATTCAATTATATATTCCAATAATTTCCAAGCCATCATTTATAGTGATATCGTCTTGTCGATCCTTGTGAGATCCTTTTTTCGTTTGATGCCAAATCAATTCAGAGCTTTCCCCGGTGGTTCATAGTGACAGGTAACACAGGTTCCGCAGTGAAGACAGCTGGATAAATCCCAATACCCTCTGGTAATGTCAAAATAGCTATTGAAAATGACCATAGAAATAGTGGATTTTCCCATTAATAGCGTGGTGATTTTCCATAGCTATGTAAACGTTTACCAGAGGGTAATTCACTAACCTGACATAAGGATACATAAGATTTTTTTAGTGATAGTTACACCAATCATCCCCAATCATCATCATTCCAGTGACGTCAGCTCAGTTTGATTCCGCTATCCAGCCGCACCGGCAAGGCTGGGCGTACGGGTTTGAAGGAGCTTTGGCATTTGTTGCGTGTCCAGGACATTCCATGCCTTAGCATGGAAAGCAATTTATCGGTTGAATCTATGTGCAAGATTAGTCTGCATTCGTATGGATTTGAACCCCATGGTTGCGGGTTTAACACCTTCATTTGAGGTTGGCTAGCCGGCTGCGAATCTCACGATATACTGTGCGCACATCACGCAAAAAAAAAAACTGCATGCTTTCCTTGGTGACCCCATACCCTACCACAAGGCTGAATCACTATGCAACTTCAAATGCCGATTCGACGCCCAACTCATTGGTTTGTCTGATCCCCTGCTAGAAGTTGACAGCTTTCAATGGGATATCTTTCGTTTACCGCATTCCCATCTAATCCCCAGAAAAAAAAAATGTACACTGTGGCCACCCAATCCATCCAGCAATCAGATGGCACCTGATCAAACTCAACCCTCGTCACTCGGCGGCCCTAAAATCTCTAAAGTCCATCACAGGGTCCCATTTAGAACTGAAATAAAACCAATTGTTGGCTCAAAATTCATGCATCCCATAGCCTGGGTTTCGGGTAGGAGGTATTTGATATGGGAGGAGGGCTTATGTAATCAGATTACTTGAGGGCGATGGCTTTAGTATCTGACCCTGCCCTGGCACATCAAAAGAAAACTATTCGAATGCATTTGTACTCTTTACAACTGGTATGAAACCCTCTATGCTTGATTTCTTTCCCGAAATTGCCCACACTCGTTTTTTTGATATAGAACTTGTGGGGAACCATCACTGCAGGTGACAAACTTGAGAGGGAAGGGTGAAAGATCGAAAGGTAGGCATGGGTTGGAACAGGAGAAGAGAGCAAGGGAACGAGGCATATCCGCTGCGGACGGACGTGGGTGGAGTTGGGGCGGATATCGAAA
>Ga0126342_10015264_pt1 | contig 13475 bp, 18 predicted proteins | sample Cyp1metagenome_FD_92528 | JGI IMG/M metagenome (GOLD analysis project Ga0126342, IMG submission 92528) | Coral microbial communities from Lord Howe Island, Old Settlement Bay, Australia - Cyphastrea 1 metagenome | ecosystem: Host-associated > Invertebrates > Cnidaria > Coral ...
AGATGGTTCCAAGGTTGCTGCCACCTTCACTGTGCGGGAAGCCTCATCCAGAACCAAGCAGCACAAGCCTTGTGGAGCCGGGCTGCACCCCATGCGCTCTGCCAAACGCACGTTCTTGGGGACACTCTCCATTCGCCAGCCGATGTCATACTCCTGACGGTTCTTTTGCTTCTTCAAGTCTTCACGTCTTGCCCTGTTGTCCTCTGCTACCTGTCGATCCTGACTCAGAATCTGGGCCATGCACTCGGTGTGCACACACGTCTGCCTTCCCTCACGGCCCTGGTACGAGAACTCGCCCACCGGCAAACTACAGCGCGTGCACAGAGGCACCTCTTCTCCCTGTGGCCAACACCAGGGCCAACGACAACCACGACTAACCAGCAAAAAACAGTAAAAGAATAATGAATAGCAGCACTGACCCAGTGGACAAGTCCCTACACCTGGTAAGAAATGTAACAAGATGTAACAAGTCATGCAGAAATATGCAGAAGAAGAAAAGAAAAAACTCAGCCTCACCTCTGAGTCAACTTCCCACAAGTCTTGCTTCGTAATCTTCTTCGCTCTGGGTTTCGATGCCAAAGCTGCATGCACTGCCTGCAGAAAGCCACACAAGAATCATAAGAATCCAGCAAGCCAGCTAGGTCAGCATCGCGTGAAGAGGATTTCTTCAGAGCAACAAAAACAGAACAGATTCGCAGCCTCTGCGGGGATGCTGTCGCATTTCTTCTGGGACGGACCCTCAAACCACGGAAAGGACAGGCGGTTGTAGCCTGCGGAATTGAAACAAGCGACGAGCAAATCAGATTCAACTCTTGACACAGGTCTTGAAGATTAAGGAGGGGGAAAAAAAACTTTCGCCGAACCCGTGGCTTACGATTGCAACTCATGAGACTCTATATCAAGTACATAGCTCGAAAAAGGACCAAGTTGCCTGAATCGGTGCCATCGCGACATTCGCCAAACTTCAGAGAATACTGGCGAAGTGCTTCCTTCTCATCAGGCTGATCCTCACGATCCAACATCTCCCCCATGACCCATGACCCATGACCCAGTTGGACCATCTTGGCCAGTGTCCTCCCTTTAAGAAGGAAACCATCAACACAGAAATGGGCTGGTTCATTGGGTGAAACTGATGAAGCCACCTCCTCAGCCGAGGTGGAGCATTCATCAACAAACTTCCTCGGAGTGCGGAGAGCAGCGCAGCAAAACTTGGAACCGAAGGACCCAAAATCCGTGACCACGACATATACACTGCGAATCCAATCAACGGCCGGAGTTCTGACGCATGTGTTTGAAAGAAAAAACTGTCATTCGTGGATCCGTTTCATGTATACGTTGTAGAATCCAGTCGGGCTACACATCCAACCCTTCAGGAACGACTTCTGTGGTGGCCTCGGTCATCACCTCACGTAAGGACAGGCGGTCTCTCAATGGTAATCCTCCAGTGGTTGACAGGGATGTCATGGATAATCTATGATAATCTCCATTGAGAATCATTACACCTGGGGTTCTCCAAAAATGGGGAATAAAATGGAAACCAATGGTTTGGGGTACCCAGATTTTAGGAGCCCCCAGGGCCCCCATATAGTCATCAACCCCGTTAACCCCGTTAACCCCGTTCATTGCTGGATGTCGCCAAACATTTCGTCAAATCCCCACCCACCATTGCTCACCTCTTCAGTCTCTTGGGAGGCCCATCGGGCAAAGGCTCCGCGCCTTTCCCGCACTGCCTACCAAAGGAGACGACAACGAAAAAAAAACGATGTGTCCTATGCGGCCATCCTGGCCGCGCGAGAGGGCAATGTGAATAACATAACACGAAGTCCACCCAAATCTATCCAAATCTATCAGCTTCTTTCAGTGTCAGTCCCTATAGGACCCTTTCAATCATGGTCTACCTGAGTCTACCCCACCCAAGGTCTGTCAGATGACAAGGTTTCAAATGGTTTCAAGGCCTCCATGGCCATGTCCTCAGGCACCTGGGAGTGAGCAGGATCAACCAGGATCAAGGTCTGACCGAAATTCCCAGAAGTCAAATTTTCAACCAGGATTTTTTCATGGAAGAAACTGCACAGAAACAGCCCTGTGAAGAAACATGTCACATGACTTTGGGTCAAATTTTCAGTAGCGACAGATATTTGACAGATATTGGTCCTATGAGATGAAGTCTTGACCTATCCCAGCTTCCTTCCCACCTCCTGGCCAGTGACCACTCAGCGTTGCGCCAATGGCTGCGGGGCAGGGTGGATCAGGGTGGAGGCTGTCTCTCTCTGCATGTGTTTTGTTTGGGGATCATGATGATCATTCATCCCTGGATCCTGGATCGATCCAAGCATCTCTTGGATCCTTTCGGGGCACCCCAGTTGTAGCTGACTTCAATAGGGAACCCCTGGCTGCAGCTGATTTTCTCTGTCACTCGAAAGCCTGCTTCGTCGTCAACGGCGCTAGTTGGGAAGAGCCATAACCTAAGAAAGATACCGTAGGCCCCATGCTTAAGCAAATCGACAATCAACCTAGCTGATCCATAAGCATGAGAGATGATATATTATATATATATATATATATTGGATGAGATGATATTGGATGGTGCTAGTGACTGCTAGTGTGCATGAGATGGTTCTTACACTGTTCTTACCTCATTCCGGTATCTCAACATCTATGCCAGCATTCATTGCGGTCAGCCTCTCACGCGACAATCTCAATCACTCCATGCCTGAGAAGGAACCAAAACTGAAGCAAGCCAGGCAGCAAGTGCTGTACAAAGGCAAAAACATGTAAAAACCATCGGTGCTATGGGCCAAGATATAGCCAAAACCCAAATTCCTTCCCATGGATATCCTTGGCATTGACTGTCTCATTTCGAGGTTGCCCGATTGCCATCCAGACCCAAGCAGCGCCTCTCACAAATTCCCTCGTCCTGCCATTCCGGTCTTGCTCTGAGCGCTCCTGGACAAAGTCTGGATCTGGATGCATGGCTACCGAAAGGATGCAACCCACCGACGACGTAACTCGGTTCACGTGTCTCTAGGCCTGGGCATTTGAATACTAGTGAACGAGACCCTCGCAGCAAACGTGGAAAAGCGTGAGGTCTCGCAATTTTCAAGCGTTTCTATCCAAGTTCCCCTTTTCCCCCCGGAAAAATACAAACACACACACACACAGAGATAGATTAGATATAATTATACGTGTATGTATATATATATATATATACATGTATATATATAGAGGTGTGTGTGTGTATTGTATTGTATTGTATCGTATTGTAATGTTATGTATGTAATGTATTTATGTAATGTAATGTAATGTAATGTAATGTTTTAAGTATGTATGTATGTATGTATGTATGTCTGTCTGTCTGTCTGTCTGTCTGTCTGTATGTCTGTATGTCTGTATGTCTGGATGTCTGGATGTCTGCATGTCTGTATGTCTGTATGTATGTATGTGTGTATGTGTGTATGTCTGTATGTCTGTATGTCTGTATGTCTGTATGTCTGTATGTCTGTATGTCTGTACGTACGGACGTACGTACGTACGTATGTATGTATGTATGTATATCTCTGTGTGTATGCATAAATATGTATATATCTATATACATACATATGCATATACATATGCATATGCATAAACATGTACATATACGCATATACATATACATGTACATGCACATTTATTTGTATTTAACACATATAAAACGTTAGTAAACATCGAACTCCACTCCAAAGGATTGGCTCGGAGGATGATAGCCTTCGACATTGCCCATCCCCGCTGTCCCCGCCTGGCCAACCACATGACATTCAGAAAGTCAGAGGAATGGCCCATCGCTGCAAGGCCCAAGCGCCCGGGAATGCCATTGGGTTGGGACCTTGGACCCATTGGAGCCATTGGACCCATTGGAACTCAACCTCACTCAACCTGACTCAACCTGACTCAACCTCAACCTGACTCAACCTGACTCAACCTCAACCTGACTCAACCTGACTCAACCTGACTCAACCTCCCGAGTCAGAACCTCCCGAGGCAGGGAGAATCTTTAGCAGAAATGCAGCTAAGATCAACTTATCAACCAACCAAAACATCATGAACTATTCGATGTGGTGGATCTCAACCAACAGAAATTGACATTTTTGCCAACAGAAATACCATGAAATGTCCAACAAAGATGTGTTTAAAGTTTCAACCAACAGACACAGTGAGTTTCTTCATGATGAATAGTTCCCTCTAAGATATCAATTGTTACGGGATTCTGACCCCCATTAACTCCCTAAAGCAATCCCCCATTTGTATCCATTTGTCGGAACGTCTCATCCCATTCTGATCCAGGAATGGACCATGTCAAAGATGTTGGCACCAAGCGACGATGTGGATGTAGGCGCGTGTCGCTTCCTGTTTCCTCCCCACTTTCCTCGCAAACCCCTGGCTGTGACGTACTTGAAAATCGCTTTGGCATACTGTTTGCTGTGGTGGGCACCAGAGCCTGTTGAGATCAAACCGCACCATGCTGCGAGTGAAGGAAGCATAACCACGGCAAGAATGTGCATGAAGCATATGAACTCGAACGCCACACAAAGGTTGAGGAAAAGGATGTTGAAAATCAACCGGGCAACATGTTTGGCAGCATGATCATCCATGTTGCTTAAGATTATAGAATATTATAGAACTCTTGAATCCTCCAGCTGAAGTGATGCGCTGGAAGCCACAAGGCCCAGCCTGCAGGCAGAACAAGGCTCTGCTGGAACTTTTTCACATCTTCAACGGTGATGCCATCCTTGCGAGATCAGAAGCTGATGTTTTATGCAGTTTTTGGAATGGCTGCATGACTTCCTTCACACTCATGCAAGTTCATGTACAATTTCATACAATCAATCATCAATTAAAGTTGATCTCCCCCAACCTCGGTGCCTTCCATGTGAAATAAATAAACCCAAAAAATTGAAGGCCCTCGGCATCAGCCCATGGGGTCCTTGCAGTCCGCTTGGAAGAGCAGCTTCGCCAGCGAGTTCCGGTCCTCTAAGCTGCGGGGGTTCTGGAGCCAGCTGACTTCCCCGCCGCGCGGGAGCTCCGTCATCAAGGTGGTCTTGCCATGGGTTTCCTCGGGGCGACTTGCTGGGCGACCCAAAAAACTGGATTGAATCAGAACTCATTGAAATCAAGTCATTGAGATAGCTACGCAGCTACGGTAAGCTTTGATTTATCCATTGAATCAATTGAATGGATATCCGATAGGTGATGGCACACTGGGTTCCTCGAAGTTCCGTCCACAAACAAATGCCTTCAAAAAGTTGCTAAAAGCAAATGTGCAAAAGTCCAGAACCAAGTAGAAGTTGCATCCAACGCGACCGTTGGAAGCTTCATGCTCCACGGCCTCCACATACATTTTGCACTTGGACAACTTCTCCTTTTCGATTCGGTCGTCAGGCTTTGCAGAGTTGGCTTCCCAAGAGGCGGCTCCACTGGAAAAGACCACGCAAATGGTCTCAGGGCCGTCAGTCTCCTGAATCGTTCGCACCTGCAAACAGCTTTTTCAAACAGTCCGATGGCCCGGGGAATGAAAACTGAAATGGAATCCTGTTGCAGCCTGTCCTTTTCATTGCGTCACATACAATTTGACTGTTTAACACCACCTCATTGTGCATCATGTGATATCATGTGCATCATGATCTTCCAGACTCATGTGACTGTGCTTGGAATGTATTTTTAGGATTTTCTGGGTGTCTAGTTGCCAGTATTGGGATGTTTGTGGATGTTGGGCACAGGTGACCGGCAGCCTCAACGCTCCCGATCTTGTAGATGCGATAGATGGCTCCATCCTCGGCCGTCTTCTCAAACTCTGAGGCAGCAGATGGCAGCACATCCTCCAAGAGGTTCTTCCTGGGTGGGCGAATCTATCACTGGCATCTGCTTTGATCCAAGTTTCCCGGTCCAACCCAGAAAGGTTGGCCCATCTCGAGCTGAGACATCCTCAGATCATGTTTCCCATTGCTTCCCCACTTCAACCATCTTCAACCTCACCCCGCCAGCTCAGCTCCTCATGGAATCGTCGATCTCAATCTTGGAGAGTCCAAACTTGGTCGGGGCAGACACCGGCACCTTGCCATCCAACTCCAACTGGAAACCTGCGCAGGGAGCCGATTTCCCCGGCCCAAGTTGCCAAGGCCTGAAAATGCCTCGCAGGTTGGCCAGGATTGCACCTTAATACATCTAGCAATACATCTAGCACCTAAATACATCTTTGAAGTGGTCCACCCGGAGTCCACCTGGAGTCCACCTGGAGTCCACCTGGAGTCCACCTGGAGTCCACCTGGAGTCCACCTGGAGTCCACCTTGCAACATCCCCGGCCTGAGGTCCAAGACCTGGGAAATTCGGGCCCCGGATTGGACACTGAGAAGCTCTTGTCGGCAAATCTCATCCTTCGGCGGGTTCGCATGGACTCCTCCTCGCCCACGATGTGGCGAACCCGGGTCACATACCTCACGTGGTCATGCTAACCCTTAAGGGATGCAGCTGTTCAATCATCAAGCAGCAAAGGATGGAATTGAATATATCGTAGACATTAGAAATATATCTATGTTCTTTCCATCTTTGATTTCAATAGAATGGAGTAAAGTAAAGCGCGCAAACGCAAACATAATTGCATGTCACGTATATATATATATTACGTATAGATATAAATATAAACAATATAGATATAGATAGAATGAAAGTCTTTTGGATTGGAATATGTGTGGCTTTTCCCTTAGTTCTTTGAATTTCGTGAACCTTCCTCTTGGCCAGTGCCACATTCAAATCGTCCAGAGTCGTGCTCCCCGGACTCCACCAGAACTTTCAACGGAAAAGCTGCATGAGTTCATAATGAATAGATGTAAAATCAGCGGTCTGGGGATAGAATGTATTAGAATTAGATAGAACTATAATGAACTATATGGAATTATATCAAACCCATCATTGGACAAACTGTGTCTGGACTCCTGTTTTATAATTAGCCTAGAGCAGGAAGAACTCATGATGAGAACGGGTCACTCCATGTTTGGATCAGGTGGAATGAACGCATCGCCCTCTTCAACGCGGTCGCATTGGGGCACGGCAAAAACGTTCAACAGCAGCTTCTCATCTGCTGCTTTCACACCTGTGGCGTGCAGAAACGGGACCTAGCAACATCCTGAGACATCCTGGCCCGGGCACCTGGCCATGACTTTTCTTGCAAGCTTTGCAGGAAGGCTTTGCCAAGAGCAGTGCGGTGCGGGAGGGAGCCAGCGTCAGCACTGCAGGGTGGGAGACGGCCAGCGAAGCGCTCTTCTGTGCTGAGGTTGAACTTGTCCTCAAAGAATTCAAAGAAAAACCACAGTGTTCAGCATCATTTCAGCCCCTTCCGGACTAGTTCCAAATATGTATATTGTATATGTGCATGTGCATTTACAGGGCCCACACGCACACGCTGATCTAGATAGATAGATAGATAGATAGATAGATAGATAGATAGATAGAGAGATAGAGAGATAGAGAGATAGAGAGATAGAGAGATAGAGATAGAGAGATAGAGAGATAGATAGATAGATAGATAGATTAATTAGATTAATTAGATAGATAGATAGATAGATAGATAGATAATGATAGATAGATATGTGTGTGTGCGCATATAAGTTTACATTATTATTATTATCATCATTATTATTATATAATATATACTTCTGAAGCATGGGGAAAATTGATCCAAACACATTCACTCTTGAAGAATCATTCACGCCCAGAGTGCCCAATGCCAAAATCAAAACCGTGCAAAAAGAACACTGTCTGGTAATCAAGCATGGCACTGGAAAACTCTGTATAAAATATGATAAAATAAAGATGTCCCATTAAAAGCTCCATTTAGTTCGGGGATGTTCCAGCCATGTTTTGACCAGATGGTATCATGTATCATCCAAGCGTCCAAGTTCAGGTCTACACCCTGAGGCATCTCACCACGTTGTCCCAGCTGAAAGCGCTGGGGCATGAAGAGAGGACGGCTGGACTGCGCCAATGGCATTCCAGGACCTCTGGCTTGGCTCTGCATTGCCTCACCACGTGTTTGGACGGGCCATATTCCCAACATTTGAAGGAACACCTCTCAAATCTGGAAGCTCCAAATTTGGAATCTGTGGATATTCGTCCTATAACTTCTAAAATCTGGCAATGTGGCGGTAGTGTCATCACCCCTGTCGCACTGATTTCAGAGCAAGTCGCATGGCGCTGAGCTAGCTCGAACCTGCAGCGCATGTGGCTTAGTACAACTCATGATGTGGAGCCCCGCATCATGGCAGCTATATCTATAGTGATAAGGACGGTTAATTCATAATGTGTTCCTGGTGTTACCTGGTAACGTCGCATAATATCGGCATATTGGCATTGGACATCAAATTCAACTCTGTTAAACCATATGGCCGTACAGAAAGTCATAAGTGCTAGACACTGCAAGAAGACTTTGTCGCAAACCAATCATGGCAGCGCAGTGATATGGACCAAAGCACAATAAATAATGATTAGCAGGTTGTGGCAGGTTATTTTAAAAAAGGTGTGTGAATCCCGGCCTGTCCAAGCCAAATTCAACACCACCATAGATGGCCTGCAAGCTGCTCTGACCTCCAGTAATGATATCCACCAACTTGCCATTCTTCAGCTGAATGCGCGAGTTGCCACGCATGTTCCACAGCTGTGGGATCTCAGGATATTGTTCTGGTGGAGTTGACTGCACAATCTCATCAGCCAACTTGTACCAGGCGGGATCCAGACGCGCCTTGGAATCCACCAAATATTTGGCCATCACCGAGGCTTTCGCCAGTTCTCGCAGGTGGAAGACCACACTCTTGCGCTCTGCGATGAGATCAAAGTTCTTGGTGAAGGCATCGGCGAACTTCTTCAGTGGGTGATTGGGCAGGGTCACAGGAGCATCCTCCATGCCTCAGGGCAACGCAACATGCAACATCGCAACATGGCCCTCGGAGTGCGTCAATCTTCCGGAAAAATGCCGAGGGTTCGTGGCAGCGCTGTATCCTGTATCATGCGTAGTATGTACTCACTCCTTAATCTCTTGACACAAATTAATATATATATATATACATATACATATACATATACATATACATATACATATATATATATATATACACATATACACATATACACATATACATATACATATACATATACATATACAGTATACAGTATACATATACATATACATATGTATGTGTGTGTGACTGTGCATGTATATATATATACACATTATATATATTATATATTATATATTATATATTATATATTATATTTTTATATTATATATATATATATATTATCTCTCTCTCTCTCTCCATCGCCATCTCGGAGATGTATATGTATATACGTATTTCATTATTGGTTTATTTATTTATTTGTTTGTTTCACTTGTTTGGTTATCTATTTGTTTATTTATTAATATGTATTATATGTTATTTTCTATTATCTATTTATGTGTTTACTTTTACTTCTTTATTTATGCATTTATTTATTTATGTTTAATTCATGTATGTGGTTACGCATTTATTTTGAGAACCAAAAAAAAAGTGCTCATTTGAAAACCAAAAAAGTGCTCTTCTCCAACTGGGTCAGCTATATCATGCTATATCCAAGTTGCCCTTCTTGGTCACGACCTGTTCTCGGGCTTCAACACCCATTCGCAAGTGCGGAATCAAGGTATTATCCTCTGCCGTGCGGACTTCCGCCTTGCGAACCACGAACCACTCGCGGCCCGCCCAGGCCTTGTTTCCTTGGAAGCCCACCAGGTAAACTCGGTAAACCAATGGTAAACCATCGGCAATTGCCATGAACATGTAGAAAAAAATATGAACGAAATAAATTGTTAGCCATTTGGTGGATTTTTTGGAAGAACCACATGTGAAGGAAAATGAACGAAATGATTTTTGGATTGTCCAATTGCCCAAGCAAAGCCGCTGATCAGATTCACCTGTCCAACTGTTGGGCCTTGTGGATCAGATTCTTATGGATTCTTATGGTTGCTATGGATCTTTTCATGTCTTTTCTATGAACTTTCTTACAGTATCCTGCTGCTGGATCCGTAGGATTTTCATCAAGTGGCTTTCCTTCATCTCCGACCAATCGAAGACACTCAGCATGCCCAAGACCTTGGGACAACAGACTCGACGAGAGAAACACTCTGAAAGACTCTTGGCCAAAGGAATACCCTCCGGTAAACTAACATAACTATGGAAATCACCATTTTTAATGGGAAAATCCACTATAAATGGCCATTTTCAATAGCTACAGTATGTTAATTTACCAGAGGGTATCATTGGAATATCATTGGAATAGCATGGAACAGCACTGGAATATCCACCAAAAAATCCGCCTGTTTTTTTTTGTGACCATCTTCTCTCAGGAAAGCGAATTCTGAGGCATCTACAGGCATGTCATACTCCCCAAGGGCAAGCTCCTTGCAGGGACGCCACGGGAGAATTTGGGTCAAATTGCATGTGCGTATGTGTTTTCCATGCCTTTGAGCTACTGCACCATGGTCCCATGAGCGCCAGTCCATGAGCGCCAACTAGTCTCCTTCAAGAAGTAGTCAGCCTGGAACATGACGTCTCCAACACTGGTGCCAGCCAGCCAACTGGGTTCATAGACCTTCTTCTGCGGAGTCTTCTCCAGGTTCTGAGGGTCCACCGGGTCCAGCGAAAACAAGGGCTCCCGTTGCGCAGTCCTTCGGACCTTGAGTGCCTCAGTTGGATCCACTGGGATCGATGTGGATCGATGGGGAGGGCAAGGGCACCACATGGCACCACATGGCACCACCAACTGATACCAAGATATGCCAAGTTACCAGCAGCAAATACTCCAAATTGATGGCAGCCGATGGTTCCAGAGTGGCTGCAACCTTCACCGTTCGAGAGGTTTCATCCAGAACCAAGCAGCACAGGCCTTGGGGTGGCGCCGGGCAACCCATCTGCACTGCAAGGGTGGTGTTCTTTGGAACGCTGTCCATTCGCCAACCAATGTCATATTCCTTGCGATTCTTTTGCTTCTTCAGGTTCTCTCTTTTGGCCCGGCTGTTCTCATCACGCTGACCTCGGGGTGCCAAGCACACGTTGTGGTCAAAAAAACTACTTGCAGGCTACGAGATTCTATGAGTGTGGGGGAACTTCTTACAAAATGGTACCAATTAGTGCTTCCAAGTGATTCCAAGTGCATCCGATTCTTCCAACAAATTCCAACAGGTTCCGTCTCCAGCATCACATCCTGCAGCAACCAAGCCACGGTCCTGGATAAGGACTTGAGCCATGCACTCTGCATGGACGCACGTCTCCTTGCCTTCCCTACCTTGATAACTGAACCTCAGGGGATGGGCTGCTACTCAATCATCGTACTGGGGACAACCTGGTACAGATTGCCGCATGTTGCGACATGACATTGCGCATCAAACCAAACTCAAACTGAGCGAAAACTAGATTAGCCCCCAGGTCCCAACCTAGTTCAATCAGCAATACTTGCAGAAGCATTACATCCACAGGTATCCAAACCATGCTCGGTTAACATCAACATTTACACTTACATATATATATATACTATGTATGTATATAAATAAATAAGTATTGCTTACTCTGAGTTTCACCCACGTCCCTATTAAAAGACCTTAGAGAGATGAGAAGATTGGCCTGGCATGTCTGCAGCGCCCACACCATTCCCAGCTAGTCGTGGCAAATGGCCAAACATTGCATTGTAAGCGTATTGTTATATCATGGTTCTATCATGGTTCCACTGCCAGGAGGACTACCAAATAATCAACGACTCCAACATGCTCAACCAATTCAAGAAAATGACTTACCAGGAGTGACCGCATCAACTGAAATCCATCTCAGACCCACTGCTGGAGGCATCGAAATCACATGGAAAATCACCCGAAAACTCCGCAGCTCTGCTGGCCAGTGAACTCTCCCACTGGCAGAGAACAGCGCGTGCAGAGCGGCACATCTTCACCCTGACCATCAGGACCATCCCGCCCAACGTCCAGTTAAATGGGTTAAAGATGCCACAAGTACCCCATTAATTATGAGGTTGAACTACCCATCAAATGGGATTATAACATGTTATAAGTTATTAGGAGCTGATAATCCCAGTAACTCAGTAATTAATGACTGGGAGGGGCACAACATGGCAGCTACAGCCGCAAGCAGTGAGAAAACTCCTGGGTGTATGGATCAAGGTTGGATACCTCCAAAATGGCTGGTGAAATCATTCGGAATGACGCACATCTGTGGATCCGTGCCCAAACCGTTGACCGTAAGCAACTGAGCTGCAAGCCTCTGAGTCCGCCTCCCAGTGTTTGTCCTTCATGATTCTGCGGACCGGCTTGTTCATCGCTGACTTCAGAGCCTCCGGGGGAAGTCACTGGGTCCCAGGATGTCCCAGGACTGCCAATGCCGGTAGCTCAGCATGCAGCTAGTAGCAGCTAGTCACTGATCGATCCCTGCGCCTCATTTGACAACGTCTGACGCTCAGGCTGCTTAGCAGGTGCCGTGTACCATGGGAAAGCTTTGCGGTTGTAGCCTAACATCTGAGGCAATGCTTAGGGCATTGGACTCACGTCCCACGATACCACGCAATCAATCCAAACTAATCTGTCGAAGATTCAGCACAAGGGTCCCAGACAAAAGCAGAACCCCAAGAGTCTGAATCCGACTTTTGGGAAAAAAAAATACAGCAGGTTTCCATAGATTTCAACGCTGGATCCATTGTAAAACATAATTTTTGCCATGCCTGGGTTGCAGCCATCCCGGCTTTCCCCAAAGCGTTCCAGGTAAACCTTCAGGGCATCTGCTTCATCCGAGGACAGGCCTTTTTCCTTGGTCAGGTGCATAGCGACACATGGCAACCAACCAATGCGGTCAACTTAGACTCCAAAAACTCCATGAAAAATATGAAAACACTGGGCAAATGGCAGCCACTGGGGTTTCCTCAGCCGCCGGGGCTTCCTCCACTTGCAAGTCGCTCCTGTCACGTTTGGAGCCCCCAGGCCCAAGTTGGCATGACAGATAGATGTATATACCTTAACTTATGTATTAATTATATTATTCATCGTTTCATACTTCCACATCTTCCACCATCTTCCACCATCTTCCACATTCTTCCACCATTGGTTTGCAAGACTAAAATGACACGTTACCAATCGAGCGCAAAGCTCAGCTCAGCTTCGGACTTCTGCTCCACTTCCTCCAGAGTCTGCTCAGCAGTTTGCACTTCTGCCTCCTTCGCTCGTTGCAGCTGAAAAAAAAAACATGAATGATGAGGAAATGCCAAAGGAAGAACAAGTCAAACAGCGAAAGAGACTGAGAGCGAGAGAGAGAGAGAGAGAGAGCATGAAAGAGAGAGAGCATGAAAGAGAGAGAGAGAGAGAGCATGAGAGAGAGAGAGAGAGTGCGAGAGAGAGAGAGAGAGAGTGCATGAGAGAGAG
>Ga0126342_10015265_pt1 | contig 13474 bp, 9 predicted proteins | sample Cyp1metagenome_FD_92528 | JGI IMG/M metagenome (GOLD analysis project Ga0126342, IMG submission 92528) | Coral microbial communities from Lord Howe Island, Old Settlement Bay, Australia - Cyphastrea 1 metagenome | ecosystem: Host-associated > Invertebrates > Cnidaria > Coral ...
ACAGACAGATAGATAAATAGTCAGAGAGACAGCTAGAGAAATAGATGGCGAGATAGACAGATAGATACATAGACACATAGACAGATAGTTAGATACCAAGACACATCAGCACTTGGAAGTCGTTGCAGGCCAGCGTGTGTGTCTTTTCTGACCGCACGATGGCGTATCAGCAGCCGTCATTCATTGCATCCGATCGCGCTGCCGCATCCGTAATTCGTTGCATGCCGAAGAAGGCTTTACCCCTAAATCCTGTAACCTTCAGATCCCTTTAACCCTATATCCTTTAATCTTAAGCTGCCCTTTAATTCTAAGATTCTGGTCCGTTGCTGCTTGGAAAAAAACACACTGCGGCGACACCGTGAGGGAGACACGTCGGAGGGATGTGCTGGATTTCTTCATGTGTTTGTAGTCTGTTGTGTTAATACTGTAGGACCTGTTGAAGTTTCAATTTAGGAATATAAGGATCGTATCAGTACACGGTAGATGGATAGATGGATGGATAGATAGATAGATAGATAGACAGATAGAGAGGTAGGTAGATAGATAGATAGATAGATAGATAGAAAGGTAGATAGATAGATAGATAGATAGAAAGGTAGAAAGATAGATAGATAGATAGATAGATAGACAGGTAGACAGATAGACAGATGGATAGATGGATAGATAGACAGATAGACAGCTAGACAGATAGACAGATGAAAGAAAGAGAGAGAGAGATATATATATAGATAGATAGATCGATAGATAGATAGATTAGATTAGATTAGATTAGATTAGATAGATAGATAGATAGATAGAAAAATAGATAGATAGATAGATAACTAAATGAAAGAGAGAGAGAGAGATACATAGATCGATAGATAGATAGATAGACAGATAGATAGGTAGATTGATAGATAGATAGAAAGATAGATAGATAGATAATTAGATGAAAGAGAGAGAGAGATACATAGATCGATAGATAGATAGATAGATAGTCAGAGAAAGAGAAAGAGAGAGAGAGAGAGAGGAGACCTCAAGCACCTTTCGGTCCATCAGTGGCTATCCCTGATTCACAACAACCAGCCTCTCCTATAGGTTTCCTATTTTTGAAACTTCTGCCACCGCCTTGTGCGGTACTACTGGTATTCATACACTGATGATTTATGTAAATCAATGGGAATTCCAGGATCCTAAAATGGAGGTACGTAAATGTACCATATTTCTGGCCATATTTTGGGGGTATATTCCCTCAAAAATAGGCTTGAAAAATAGGCCTTATATATGGTAGGTACCTCCAATTTAGGTTCCTGAAATGGCCATTGAACAAATGGATGTTTCCTAAAATGGGGTTGTGGTTGTTTAATATTATAAGGGTCTGGTTGTTTAACTTGTATTAAACTTTTAAATCACAATATATGGAGGTTTCCTGAAATAGTGGTACCCCTAAGTCATCCATTTTGGATTGGGAATTTCCATTATAAACCACCCAGTTATTGAGGTACCTCCATTTATCTGGGTAAATTTGCTCACGACCTCACTGTTCTCCCAAACCCTGGAATCATGATTAGTTTTTGGGGAATCATCCCCAAATAGCCGCAAGTTTCAGGTTAGTGAAATATTATAATTTACCCAGATATATGGGCGTTTCCATAAATGGAGGTTGTTTAATGGGTAAATCAATTATTTCTTTGGCCATTGTCAGAAGCTATGCACCAGTTGGGAACAATGAAGTACCTACGAAACACTGTAAATAATGGGGTTCGAATGGGAAAACCATCACCAACTGGTGCAGGATTTCTTCCACCGTAGGGAATATGACGATCAGCAGGTTTAGGGATAGCCCCTTTTCAACCCCACAAAGGTTGGTGTATAACTAGATTTAACCAGGGTTTTTTTGGTGATGAACCAGCCATAGTTTTTTTCTGCCATCTGGGTGTGGTGATGAACTAAGGGATTTAGGGCTACCCGTCGTTGACCAAGCAGGATAGTGATGTTCGAGTTGTGCACGTGGATCCGACAACTTCAGATCCTCGGATCCAAGAGGTCTGTCTGGATATGACATTGGCAATGCGGCCAAACACACAGGCGTTGCGGGGCTTGGCACTCTTAACAAGCGTTACAGCCTGGCCCAATTTTTCAATGGGGAAGCCTTTGCAGGGACAACTACTTCGTCTTGAAGAGGCTTTTGATGAGACGGCAAATGGCTTTATTTCTAACTTGGGAATTATAATCCCATCCCCCTGACATTGAATACAGTAACCCTCAAACGACCCCCAGGTTTAGTATTGGATGTTGATGGGGTTTTATCAACCTAACCGTTTATTTTGCTCAAGGTGTTTGCAGTTTGTTTCCTAAGATTAGCCGCATTTGGACGACCCAAAAAGTCAATTTCTATCCTGGTTTGCCGGGCCATCGCATCGTTGTTTTCCCCAGCCAATTCACCATCACTACAGAAAAGGGCATCCAAGTTATAACTTGCTTTATTTTGACTCATCTAACATCATCCAACTGTGTTTACATAAAACTGCCACTGATCCCTATCAGTGTGTCTTAAAATTTGGCACCACAATATCCCTAATCGGTTTTTGGTGATATTTCGACATTACTCGGAGGTCCTCCATTAAAAAAGGCAAATCCTCCACAACATTTGGCTCCCCAGGGCTTGTCTTCAGGTGAACCTGAGGTGAAGGAGTCGATCGAGGTGCGAGACGAAATGTGTAGCGAACTGGGATGCATCAACCGGTTCTGGGAAAAATTGTGTATGGAAAAATGGTGATTTATGATGATTTATGATGAAAAATGTAGGGGAAAATGGTGATTTATGATGTTTAGTGATGATTAATTAAGGATTATCAACAGATGTTAAATTCCATCAACTTGGATTTATCAACAGATTTATGATGGAAAAGTGATGAAGACCCGCAACATGTTGAGCTGGGGAATATCATGGAGATAGAACCGGATATTTTCATGAAAAGATGAATGGAGATATGGGATATATAAATCGCAATATGATGACTTGTAGTCTCTCTTCATCCGAAGAAAATCAAAAAAAAACTTGAATCTGCCACTGTTTCATAGTACTTTCTGGTAATTGGAAATAGCTATGAAAAAAAACTGGTCTGAATAGGTAAATCAAGATTTTTATCATCTAGCTCCATGCGCCATGGTTTCCATCGAAGAAACTCTGATCCTTCGGGGCCATCGGCCAGGACCAACGACATCCGCACGAGCACGTGCCGGTCTCGGAGGAATCCTCGCCGGCCGAAAAGGCGAACAAAAATCACGTGGGATACTGTGAAAATCCGTGAAATAGTGGGCATTTAGATCATTAAGGGGATATTAAGTGGGCAAACCTTGGATGGCTACTCTAGTACTTTCATATTTGGCCACGTTTGGAATGAAAACATGGGGGTTAATCCACAAAAAGATGGTCTTGGTTAAGGAGTTCATCAGTTGTTTTCTAAATCATCTCCCACGGCCAAAAAAATACGACGGTTGGTGCTTTGGAACATTTGGATTATATTTTTCCATATGGGGAATTTCAGCATCCCAACTGACTCATATTTTGAGGAGTGGCGAAAAACCACCAACCAGAATATGCAATGGTATTAAACCACTATTATAATATAATCCCATTATTGATGATTATCCCATAAACAAATCCCATTATATAATCCCATCATTATTCAGAGGGGTTGCGAAAAACCACCAAGCAGAAAATATCGTTGAAAGGATCTCTGGGATTCCCCAAAAATGGACTTTGCGGTTGGTGCCGATGATGAGTTGCGGTCTGTCGGAGTGGTTTGCAGCCGGGGTTGCTATATGTTGGACGCCTTTTGGAGATGACAAATCCCCAAAAGTTGGGTGATGTTCAATTAAAGTGGATAAAACAATGCTCATTTGGGGGGTGGTTTATTATTGTTTTACCCGCAGGGCATTTACCAACCCTGTTCAAAAAATGCCTTCTTTTACGGTCTACTCGTACCTCGAAGCGGCTGTGGAATCGGCAATAAATATAGCCCCCGGTTTTCCAGCTTCATCCGTCGTTTGTTCCTGTGCTTTGAAATGCTTTGAGTCACCATATCAATGGGATTTTCAGGATCCTAAATTAGAGGTACCTACCATATATAAGGCCTATGTAAGGCCTATGTAAGGGAACATCCCCAGAAAATATGGCCTTATATGGTACAGTACCTCCATTTTAGGATCCTGGAATTCCCATTGACCATATTCAAAAATATCTACCATAGCAAAAACGTCTGCCCCATTCTTGGTGGATGTTCTCGATCATATCCAATGGCCCATGGCTGTGTCTCAACCAACCAGATGAACAAGCTTCGGTCGGCCATCAGAATTGCCAAATGAAAAGCTGGATGTTGGCTAGCAACTTGTTATTCGGTGTTTGGCCATATGAATTGGTTAAAAACCTGTTTCTGGATGGGTTTTTTTTGGGCTGGTGATTGAGCTTCCCCTTTTTTCAGAAACATCCAATTTTGGGAGATCTCAGAATCTACCGCCAGCGGTTGAGAACACCCACCAAACCTGTCAGTTGTGGTGTCCTAAGCAGCGGCATTGCCTTATGTTTATCACGCGCACATTATCCTCATGATCTTTCTTTCTCAAGCCTACTTGGCATAAAAGTTGAACATGCTATATAATGAATCATCCAAAATTCGTCATCACAGAAAGCTGGCTGGTAAACAAGTTTGTCTAATGTGGGAAACCCAATCCACAAGCCTACCATTTGGTGAAGGCCAGTAGCGATGACAGCACGCGGGCCTCCGACAGTGAGGACATTATGAACGGCACAGGGATGGGGCTGGGATGACAGCACGTGGGTTGGACGTTGGACCTGATGATGAGCTGGAAAAATGCGGGGAAAACCATGAATACAATTGAAGAATGGGTGGTTTCACCATCAGAAACATATTCAAGTGAGGATTTAGTTCAAAAGGTTTGGTTGAAGTATTTAAGCATCGAAAGTTAGGACGCAACGAATGAATCAGATTTGCTGGGTATAAGTGTGTATGAGTCTCAATGTGAGGAATGTGATCTATATAGTCATGTAAGACCAAGTATGGTGTGAATATATTGAGTTACAAAGGGATGAATATAAGCAGCAATATCATGGGATTTGTCCAGGACTAGGGGATATGGAAGATATGGGATACCCCGAAATAGAAGAGCGGATGATAAAGAGGAGCTGGTAGAATGGACTGATACAATATCCAGCGATATCCAGTGGAAGTGGTTTTTCTATTTCTTTATCTTGGCTTGTGGAAAGCTATGTGGAAGAGTTGCCACGCCGGATTTTTATACACCAGATCACCCTTAAATCTGCCCTGGCGTTTTTTGCCGCCAAGCTCTGGCACAATGGAACTGAATCGTTTCCTCGTTTCCAGATGAAGCTTGGAACTTCCAGCATTTTGTAGCGAGACCACCGCGAAAGCTGGTGGAATGTCCTTTCGAAAAGGTGGTGGTCGTGGTGGTCGCATGATCGTTTGATATGGATAATCAGTCATGTATCAATTAATCCCCATCGCATCCCCATAAAAGACTTGGTCTAACATATTTCAGATATATATCATGGATATATGATATGTCCAATGCTATCCATTGTGCATCCACCATATATCATCATATATCTATACATCCAACTATATCCACATGCTTCGCTCCACGAGGAGACATTTCATGCTCCTCATGGCCAACCGGGGTTTGGATTCGTCGAACTTTTTATGGGCCATGGCTTCCAGTTCGCAAAGCCTTAAATGACTGGAAGGTAAACCCGGTAAACCCCATGATATTGCCACGTGAAATTCTCATTATATCCACAGATGGATAGGATTCATCGGATACCCATCCATTGCGATGACACAGGTATATGAACGTGACCCGCATCTACATGCGTGATGTATATGATATACATATATATATATATACATATGTATATACATACGTATATATGTATATGTTATAGAGTATGTGTCGTTGAATCTCCTTTGACATCCACATGTTTTTCCTGAACCTGGTGGGGGTTGCTGCAGGAATTCACCCCTGTGCGCCCCAAACAGAAGGTGGGAGGGACCCAAGACTTGAAAGCGGTGAAACCATTAGAATAATTAAGGATTTCCGCAATTGGGGACTCCCCAAAACGGATTTGGTTGGTGGTTTGGAACATGAATTTTTTGACTTTCCATAGATTGGGAATAATCATCCCAACTGACTTTCATATTTTTCGGAGGGGTTGAAACAACCACCAACCAGGGATGTTTTATAGTGGAAAATTTCAATCCGAAATGGATGAGAAGTAGGTGTACCACCATTTTAGGAAACATCCAATTGGGACTATTCCGGCCACAGAACTGCAATGTGAGGCCATCCACTGCATTCAACTATAGGCATAGGTCAATCAAGTTTTATCATATTCAAATTATAGAAAGCTCATTCACTACATATCATGCATTACTGGATAAAACAATTTCATAAACCATCCCCCAGGAAAATCACCAAAATTATATAGCTGGTATTATCAAACCGTTCCCAGTCATGGATGGTATGACATTGTTCAACCCACATTACATCCTATTAAACCACCATTAAAGCACGGTTAAACCACCATTAAACCACCATTAAATCCCATAAAATCCCTTTTCATCCCCCAACCATCGACTTTTCCACCGAAGAATCCGAAAACGTCCAAGTCCCACACGGGTCCGTCAACTCATGACGGACGCACCGGGATTTTGGGATGTGGTGAAGAAGGATTTTGGATGTAAGGCCCCCCAGTGATGCAAACGTTGGTTTAGATTCGCCCCAGTAACTATAGCTATTTGCGTACCATAAACCATAGTGAAATTGGAGTGAATTGCACCAACTTAGCTAGCTATCGAAAACGGGGGCCTCACATTGTATGTAATTTTTGGGTGGAAAAGTCCACTATCTGAATGGTTAATGATGGTTAATAATGGTTAATAATCATTGATTGGTGGTTTGGAACCATGGCTTTTTTTGACTTTCGATATATTGGGAATAACCATCCCAACTGACGAACTCATATTTTTCAGAGGGGTAGGTATACCACCAACCAGCTATAAATGTGTTGGTTTACCAGTTATGTTAGTTTACCATAGATAACCAACTTATGAGTCAACGTACCCTCTGGTAAACTAACATAACTTTGGGAAGATCCACCATGCTATTAATGGGTAAATCAACTATTTCGACTGTGCCATTGTCAATAGCAAACTGTTAAATTACCAGAGGGTACATGTATATTTTGAATGTATACAGTATACACATATAATATATATACATATATATATATATATGAGAGAGACCTTTAGCACATTGTCACATTGTCTTGGATTCACCTGGTTGGCCCGGAGGGGCCACCATGCTAAAACTTACTGATTTTCTGAGGCTTTCACTACCAGATGTAAGTAACAGGTAAACCATGCACACTGCAGTATTTATGGTTAGAGAACCATTGCTGGCTGGTGGTTTGGAACTTTTTTTAATTTGCCATAATAAAAAAGGGTTGTCATCCTTCCCATTGACTTTCATATTTTTCAGAGGGGTGGCTCAACCACCAACCAGAGATGTTTTATAGTGGAAAATATCAATCCGAAATGGATGAGAATTAGGGGTGCCACCATGTTGGTTAGGGAACCATTGGTAATGTGGTAAACTGCCATAAACCTCCAAATTTGGAGACACATTCTGTCAACCAGAAATCTGCTGATCTCGGTCTCGGCCCATGTCAGGCTGTGCCGGCTGTTCCTGCGCGCGGAATCCGAGGGATGAGTGGGCCCCCTATAGGTGCGGTATCTTTTAATGGGCACAACGGTACCATGGTAATTTCACCGGGATATGACCCCTCTATAGCTATGCCACTGAAAACTCATTTAAAGGTGGTAAATCTATTGCCTGACTAGCCTAGGTTTAAAAAAGCAAGGCATGTAAGGTGAAAATGATTTTTTTTTAGATCAATGGCTGCTTTAACCAGCCAAACAACCAGCCAAAAAAAGGCAGACGAATGAAGATTTCAGGTCGCAAAAAAAGAAACGGTGGTTGAATGAGCAAACAAAAAGGGAGTCTAATCGGAAAAGGATGTCATTGAACCGGCGAAGAAGATCAAAGTAGAACTAATCGAGAATGGGATCGATCTGGCAAATGGTACAACAGCTACAAGCTGATGCCCTTCAAACGTAATGTCAATGTTGCTCTATGTTTGTCTGACATAGTAAGATATTGCTCAAATCAACTATGCTCCAAACATATTGCTCAATGTTTATCATAGCAACGTGATGTCAAATCTATGTCAATATGGTTGTTTCTGGTGAAATATGCCATGGAATCCACCAGTACCATTGGTCCAATGCAGTGGTTTTTCACGACGTGGATGATGCAAGGTGGTGCCCCCCAAAACGTTATGTTTATTGGCATCGTGGCCCTATAGGAGTTATATGTATTTTTAGGATTTTGAGCGATTCCGAAGACGGACAAAGGGGGCAAAACACACCACCGTTGTGGGGGTTGTGGGGATAGCCCCAACGGAAACCCCCAGGTTGGAGGCGATGAACACGAACGAATCCAGGACTTTGGGACTCTCGGAGGCGCGAACGGAGAGTGACGTGACGGGACCGATGTGTCGAGTATGCTTAGCGAAGAAAGCACCAAACATCATAGAATGGTGTGGGTTATTGGAGGTTTTCTGGAGCTTAGTATTGTTCCAATTTTTTTTTAGATCCATACTAACCTACAATAACCTATTGGTTACTCATGGATTGTAGATCCTATCTTTATATCCATGTCAATCTCCAATGAGTTCTACCTGAAGATCTCCATGATATCCACATGGTGAGGATCCAATTTTCAGGGTCACCCCTTGGATGGTGGTAGCCTCAAACATTGGGGGGTTAAAAAATTGGGTTTACCACATGAATGAGATTAGCTAAGTTACCCTCTGGTAAACAAACATAGCTATTGAACATGGCCATTTATAGTTGATTTACCCATTAAGAAAGGTAATTTTCCATAGTTATGTTAGATGTACTGACATTAAGCTAATCACCTATTAATCACCTCTTAATGACTATCTGGTTGGTGGTTTGGAACATGAATTTTGTGACTTTCCATATATTGGGAATAATCATCCGAACTCACTTTCATATTTTTCAGAGGGGTAAGGTATACCACCAACCAGCGAAGTTAGTAAGTATCTATTGCGGGAATCAGCCCACTGTTGGGGGACTGAATCCGAAATTGACTTGAGGAAGAGTTGATATCCCCTGGGAACAATTTAGATATCACCAACAAGAGCGGTGATATCACAAATGATGGCGAGCCCTCTTTGATAGCTAAGCTGGCTTACAACTTCGTTGACTACAGTTTATGGATGTTTATGGTAGAGATATCTATAGTTTGTGGGGCTTTCACGGCAAATATAACTGGGCGGCACCTTGAATGATTGTAATATGTAGGTACTCTTTGGATATCATCCCCATCCCTGGAAAACTCCGCGAATATCATCCAACCATCGCTGAGGCCTTGAGAATCGAAGAGACCCTGAATGGTGTAATGTCAATTCCAGATTAATAAACCATGGTTTATTAATTAGGGAGGTACCCTCCAAATAGTCACTTTATATGATACATACATGGCACCTCCCCCCTTTTTTCGCGGCTTTTAGGGTTTATTCATCCAGGATTGACATCATAGATCTTTGAAAATGGCCATACATTTCGAGGGCAGCCCACATTTAAAAAGACAAGCCCGGCTCCTCATCGAAAGGGATCTCTGGTTTTCACTATGAAAAGTTGCCCGGAGGATGAAGCCTACTGATTTTGCGCTTTTCAGACGCTTTGGTAACCTGGAGAGGTGTGTAGTAAACATCATCTTTCACACACTTCTTCGCCGGAAACTGGCCTTGCTTTGGTTGAAACACAATTTGGTGCAGTTTACAGCCGGCCATCTCCATTGGGCTTGCACACTTTTTTTGGAAATAATTTACTGTCACAATCACTGTTGTATTCATTTTTAGTTTGCTTGGAAACAGAGTTAATTCTGTGAGAGAGAAACCCATTTCCAAAATCTACCCAAGTCTAGAGATCAATGGCTCTTCATGTCGCCGAAAATCTCGGGACCAGCTGAAATAGCGACCTACATTAAATCCCAATGGCTCATCCACCAATGATCCTTAATTGGATCATCCCTATGGATCATCCCTTCAACAATTAGTTGCATTCCCTGATGAATCCCTGATGAAATGGATCATTGTAAATCCCATGGAAATCTACCATAGTATCATCCACCATAGTATCTGGTTGGTGGTTTCAAACATTTTTCCATTCAGTTGGGAATTTCATCATCCCAACTGACGAAGTCCATCATTTTTCAGAGGGGTAGACTCAACCACCAACCAGTTATGTAATATCTATATATAATATGTTGTAATCCCAGCAAATAACCATATATAATCACTATTGGGATTATAACCACTATTATTATTATCCCAGTATTGATGATTATCTATATGTTACTAACCACCATTATTATTATCATCCCCAACCAGATATCATCCCATGTTATCATCCACCATTAATGATCATAGGGATTTCCCGAGATTCCCTGATGAAATGGATCATCATTATTATAATCCCATTGTTTAATAACCACCGTTATTATAAATATATGTATATAACCACTATTGAATGGAAATCCACCATAGTATCATCCACCATTTATTATATATATATATATAGCCATTTATAGTATACAGTGGTTATATATATATATATTAAACCCATCATATCATCCCATGGATTTCCATTTTTCCGCGCCAGGTGGATCATCCCCTTGCCCTCTCGCTGGCACTCAGCTTGGACGTTCCCAGGTTCGCGACCGGCTCGCGTCTGGCTGCCGACAATCAATAAAGAATGGATAGATACAGTTTTATTGATGGTTAAGATATGTTAATGATGGTTAATAGTGGTTAATGGTGGTTAATCTGAATGTTGCGTTTGATTTATGTAAAGTAATTTTTAACCAGTCTTAACCATTGGTTAGATATGTATGTTAATATTAGTTCATTTGGTTCATCTTAAATGACATTAACCATGTTAACACTAATATATTGCTAATAGTGCATTCATATGGTTAAAAATCTGGATTTCTTACTTGGAATCTCTTTGGTGAACTGGGCAAAATGATGGTTGATATTGGATCATAATGAGACAACAACCAACAATACCCTCTGGTAATTCAACATAGCCATAGCTATTGAAAATTGTCATTTAGTTCGTTGATTTACCTATCAAAAATGGTGATTTTCCTACACGTTTTTGTGTAGGTTTACCAGAGAGTAACGGATATGGATCTCAGGGATCAAACACCTCCGTTATTTAACGTAGCTATGGAACGCATTGCCAATCTTTAGATGATCAACATGATGGTTTTCCTATTGGAAATGATGTTTTTTTCCATAGCTATGTAAAAAATGCCAGAGGCTCAAATTTCATAGATGGATGTAAAGTTAAAAGATGTTTCAGAAGACTTCTTTCGGAAGTTTTAGGAAGAATTTACATCTATGGATGTATAACTTTTAAAGTGAACTTATTTGGGAATAGATAGATGTTTCCCGGAAAGATGTTCCCTCAAAACTGATGTGAAGTTAAAAGCATTCAAAACTTTGATACATAGTTGACTACACGGAAAATGATGGATTTAATAGATGTAGACTTCGTGTAGAAAACTATTTCTGTAAGTAAACTCAGTGATAACTAAATAACTTATTACAAAGTCAAAACAGATTGAACGGTTTGACTTAGGAAGGTCGACGTATAGTTTGGATTATCGTTTGGCTCCAAGAGATATCTAACAGACTTAGTATGGCTTAGTACTAGTTTCTTTTTGTAGCTATAACTTACTGATACATATGGAACTTAGTTCACTTCTTGCCTTTTCATTGTTCACATAGCGGAAATCAAACATTGATTTTATCTCAGTTTTAGTAAACTGCCCGTTTTTGAACTGTCCGTTCTTTGCTGTTACACTGACTGCATTTCATGAACGAATCCTCAAATCACAAGATTTGTTTGATAACTAATCAGAGGAAAACAACTGAAGCTTGCAAAAAAAAAACGATAAGACGGAAAACATCCTTTTTGGAAACCATCAGGCTATGTGTGTCTTGCAAAAACGGCTGTTTTTGCAAAGGTCAAAAGGGAAGTCGAAAAAGAGACGAATAAGTTTCCAATGGATTACGAGCAGTAAAGACATTATGCCAACAGTGAACCTTTGCTGATAACAAAAGAAGCCCAGGCACAGATTTTAATATCCGATTACACTTAACTATTATCCTATGATTACCCCGCCTCATTTCCAATCTACCCTCTGGTTATTTAACATAGCCATGGGAAATGGCCCATTTATAGATGGCTTACCTATTAAAAATTGTGATTTCCATGGCTATGTTAAATAACCAGATGGTATATCCCATTTATAGCCCATAAATTTCATCCGCCTGCCCCATTTGTCGAAGGCATTTGTCAGACTCTCTGCCCGCCCGAGCGGACCTCAGCGCGCACGGAAACTCAGATTCTGCGAAGATGTCGGTTCCCCTTGGTTACTATAACAAGGTGCATATTTTACCAGGAAAAGTTGGGTTTTAATGGGATTTAATGGGATTGATAGTGATTGAGCGAGAAATTTGACAACTAATGGGATATCACGGGAAGACAAGTGGATTTACCCGGCATTATGGTTACGGAAGATGGCCCATATAGATGGTGTAGCCACTAAAAAAAAGTGTTGTGCTTGTGTCCATGGCTATGTCGCCAGAGCAAACATCGCAGTATCAACAAATTCAGTGCTGGGAGCTGCTGATGTGTTTTTATGGCATCTCATTGGTGCCCTCCAGTAAACTAACATAACTATGGAAAACACAATTTTCAACGGGTAATTTTCAATAGCAAACTGTTAAATAGGGTAAAGGATATTCATGGAGATATTCGGACATAGTTCATGCCTATGACTTAATGGGGACCCTCCCCACGCTTTGCTGGTCGCAAAAAAAATTGTGGAAGCTTGAACCTGGAAGCTTCATGATTACAACAAAAAATGCAAAAAAAAACACAACTGGTTGGTGGTTTGGAACATCCCAACTGACTAATATTTTTCAGAGGGGTAGGTATACCACCAACCAGATATGTTATATCTATAAAATATGTTTTAATCCCATCATATAACCATATATAACCCCTAGTATTGGTATTATTGGTATTCCCCCACATCACTGTGTGGGGTTCTTGTTTTTCGCTTGGATCCCGCCGGGGCTCCGCTCCGCTCCTTCGCCTCCGCCTCCTCCGCCTCCGCCTCTGCCTCCTCCGCTCCCTCACTCACTCACTCACTCACTCACTCTCACTCACTCACTCACTCACTCCCTCCACTCACTCCACTCACTCCACTCACTCCACTCACTCCACTC
>Ga0126342_10015266_pt1 | contig 13474 bp, 14 predicted proteins | sample Cyp1metagenome_FD_92528 | JGI IMG/M metagenome (GOLD analysis project Ga0126342, IMG submission 92528) | Coral microbial communities from Lord Howe Island, Old Settlement Bay, Australia - Cyphastrea 1 metagenome | ecosystem: Host-associated > Invertebrates > Cnidaria > Coral ...
AAGTTTGAACCAGTCAATGGCAAAACATAGAGCGATAGACTAGCTAGTGACTAGTGACTAGTGAAGTTGAGTCAAGTGCCAAAACGGACCTTCTGAGACGTGCTGCGCACAAGCCTTCGGTCTCCAAGCCAGTCAAAACATGACACCATTGGTATCAACAGTTTCCAACAAAGGTTGAACCAGTCAATGGCAAAACATAGAGCGATAGACTAGCTAGTGACTAGTGACTAGTGAAGTTTAGTCAAGTGTCAAAACGGACCTTCTGAGACGTGCTGCGCACAGATGAGGCGAGATGATTGGTTCTTGGGCCTTAGCTCAAGAACTTCTTCGCAGAGCCAAGAAGATTGGGCTGTACAAGGCTCTCTTGCACCCCATTCTCTTGGGCAGCCAAGGCTGCATACTGCTCGGACAAAATGCCACACAGCCTCGCAGGCGACTTGCCTTCCGAAGCCCCTTCGTCCGGCTTACGCAAGAATGCAAGGGCATAAGCCATAGCAGACTCCACATACTGTACATGGGTGGCCGTGATCAAAGCCTTCCCTTCAGCCAGATGCTCACTCAGCTTCCCAAACTCCTCTCCCAAGGAATCGCCTGAGAAGCAACCCATCTTCTCAGCAAAGACATCCATCTCCTTGATCACCTTGGATGGCCGAATGTGAATTGTGAACTCTGATTGGTGGATTGCTTCGCTTCCATGTTGCTGCCATGTGTTGAAGTCTGATGAAGTCCAGTCAAACCATCAAATCTCGATCATTGGTCACTGGTCCCGTCCCGGTCCAAAATCACTAAGTCATGGCCTTGGATCAGTAACATCTAGTTACTAGTTACTAGTAATTTCTTAAATTTATATAGAACTTGAAGGCGAGATGAATACACGAGTGCCCACGCTAGCTAGCAACCCCTACAAGACTGAAGCAAGTGACTTGAGCCGACCTGTCGACCTCCGCTTTCAAGTGCTTGCCAGTGATGGAGCCCAGCGTCACGTCTGCCTTGGCAAGGACGTCATCCAAGTCAGGATCTTCACCCAAATCCTTCTTCCAATCATTGGGTCCACCTGCAAAGAACTGGCCAGATGTCTTTGCCAGCTTGGGGATCAAACTCTGCAGAGACAAAGCAAACTGAGCGCACTGCCGACGAACAGCATCTTTCAAAGCCTCGGGCTCCATCAACGGCCTCAGCGGCTGGATAATGTCAGAACAAAGGCAGTGGCTGAACATGCCGTAGGGATCCTCGCTGCCGTGCTCGTTCTCCTCCACGTACTCGCCCATCTTGTCAGAGATGCTCTTGAAAGAGGCGAGGAAAGAACAAACCTGAAACAGCATCGCATGCTTGGCATCGTTCTTGAACACGCTTGTGGCATCCTGGCCAAAGTCGATCTTTGAAACCTGGATCAGCAAGCTGACAGACACTCGAAGCAGCTCCACCGCATCCGTGTAGTAGCTGATGTGGGGCATTGACAATGCGGTCGCCAACTTTCCAAATTGTTTGAGCACGGCCACCAAGCTAGTCAGTCCAGCTGGAACATCTGCCTTCACCAGTGACGCCTGCGAGAAAGCTCAGGTGAGACATGTCATTGAACTGAATAGAACAGATTCTACAGGTACAGGCGCGGGACAACCAAGTCCAGCATGATTGGATTTGCACAGGATTGTTGCATTATTTACTTCGAGTGGTCACCACCCTGACAAATTATGTCCTATGTCCTATGTCTTTATGTGGCATTCTGTCTGACACATATACGGACATTCTACCTAGCTGGCTTTCTTTCTGACATTCCATCTGATGCATTTTCTGACGCTGACTCTGGCATTCTTATTGAAATGCTATTTGGCATGTATTCTGGCAATCTTTCTAGCTTCTCTCCAACATGTATCCATTCTTTCTGACATTCTGTTCAACTCTACTCTAATTATTTTAATTGATTTCTTTTCAAGCATCTACTATTCAACTATTCTGGCAGGTCGGCTTCTCTTGGACATATGTTCTGACATTCCTTCATTCTGACTTTCTAGTTGGCATCTATTCAATTCTGGCATTCTTTCTGGCATGTGTCCGAGTCTGTATGTGGCTAGTGGCTAGCGTGATCTGGAGCTTGCCAGGTCTGTGTGCCCAGGCGGCCCTGACCATAGCTTCCGGCGTCCAAACAGATCTGACGTTCGGGTTGGAATCCTTATATACTTTCCGGGTCCATGTGTGCCCAGACTGCTGTGGCTCTCCATGCTCGCACGAGGGAGAGAAGGAGAGGAGAAAGGGGAGGAGTTGCACCCCTGCTGGCATTATCTAGAATCTACAGTCCAGAGTCTAGAGACCCTCACATGGCAGGTGACTCCAATTGAATGCATGTTTGAATGCCTGGAAAATCAAGAATGAAATGCAAAATTGCAAACAATGGTTAACGGTTAGCGGTTAGCAATTCAGATGAAGTTGGCTCAAAAAGTGACCATTCATCTGATGAAATCAAATATCTAATAACTAATAAAGCTGTGAAAGCTGATATTGATGGAAACCATGGAGCATCTCTTTCTGCTATGTAGGTTGGGTCGGGATTTGGAATTCGCTGTAGGGTTTTAACTTTAAACCAGCTAAGTCTAGACTATACAGTGGACAATCCGCGTCTAGTTAAACGTATATGGTCTATAGTAATAGAGTCTAGGGCCTCGCGTCTCCAAAGTCTAGAATCTACAATCTAGACCAGGTAAAGTGACCAACAAGCAGACCAGTGACCAGTCCTCCAAGAAAGCACGGCGAAGCAACATTGGCATCAAAGTGAGCAACTGCTTGCCCACCCCGTCTGGCACAGGCACTGGAAGCTTCGCCACAAGCGGCTTCACGTGGGCCATGTCCACAGGGATCACCTCCACGTAAGTCTGGGCAGCAGCTGTCTCCATATAGGACTTCATCCACTTGCCGAAATCTGCCAAAACAATTTTCGTATTGTGCTTGGTAGCCCATTCGATGAGCTTGGTATGGGCCACCGTGCACTCAGCATCTCCCTGGAAATACTTCAACGCGTGCATCAAAGCATTCAAATCTGCTGAGCTCATGCTGATCTCCCCAGCCTTCAGGACTGCCTGCCCCAAGTCAAGGATATGAGCGCGCAACGGCTTCAGAAATGGCGTCAAAAAGCCTTTGCGCAGAGCCGCCCTCAACTTTGGGAGCTCTTCCATGATTCCAGGGAGATGAGCAGCAAAACCGGGGGAAAGTTTAATTGCACCCTCATTCTCCTCACCGTCCTCACCATCTTGGGCTTGGAAGCTGGATATGTCTGCTTCAAACTTCTGCAAAACAGTGAGAGCCGGTCCATGTGTTGCAGCTGTCTTCAGCACATCCTGAACTTCCATCATCCAAAACTCCCTGGAAGCGACCTTGATTTGGCTTGGAGAGGTGCCATCTGATGCGGGAGCAGTGAGAAGACTCTTGATTGCCTTGAAAAATGAATCCGTCTGCTTTTCCCCTGTGATGGCCACCACCTGGATCGCACTGAGTTGCCAGTTTGGGTGATCGACCCTCAGCAACACCGCGATGCACTTGCAAAAGTTGGCAAACTTTCTGAAACATGGCTCCAAGAACTTTCCAACCGAATGCGTCTGAAACCAGGCTTCGCTCTTGGGATTATGCCATGAGCTCAGATATGATGTAGTCAAACGCTCCAAGGAGAGACGCTTCTTAGGATCTGCCACCTCATGCACCAGGTCGACGAAGATGTCGCTGGTCAAGGCGTCGGTAACCACGAGTCGAAGAGCCTGCAAAGCAGGGCAGCTGATGAAGGGCAGCTTGGATTATAGGCTATTGACCATTTTCACACTGATCAGTATACACTCGTACACGCGCCTTGCATTCTATATGTATATAATGTACGCAGATGTGTGTGTGTGTGTGCAACCCCTTGACATAGAAATAATAACTAATCCATACATACTGAGTATTGTTTTTTGTATTTGTTAAAAAGGTAACTGCGGGCTTGTCACCAGCAATGCAACCTGTTTCAAACAAAATCGTTACATCACTCTGGCTCTTTCTCTCTCCTTCCGTCTACCAGCTAGGCCGCTAGACACTATTTTCACCAGCTACAGCTGCAGCTACAGCTACAGCAGTTCGAGGTCACAGAGCCTGCCTCAAGAGCGGGGTGAACTTCCTTGTCCTTCTCAGTCGCAGCTTCAGTCCCTTCAATTTTCTTCTGTCCCGTCGTGTCCGGCATGACGTTGCCAAAAAGAGCATCTTCATCTGACAGGGGCCGAAAGATTATATACGTGAGAATGCGAAATCACGGAGCCCAGTAAACTTCGTACTAACAGATTTGTGAGCGTAAGTTGAACAAACTTCTTCGGTCACTTGGGTTGTGGCCAAGTGCAAAGCTGAAGCGCTCCATTTTGAAAGGGAAACCAAAGCAATTATTAACTGCCACTAAGCTTTGTTCTTACAACTAACCAAAGACCATGGAACCTGTGGCTCCTAGGTCCCAGGACTTAGGGGCCAGAACCTAGGACCTAGGGACACATTGAAACACCCAACAGAAAACCCCACCTTCCATGGCTGATCCATCTGCGTCAACAGAACAAGAAGCACCACCAGCTGCACCAGCTCCACCCCCAAACGTACCGGTAAGCTCCTCACAAAGAGCAGCCACAATGGGGATGAAGCTTGCATTCTTGTGGTCGAGGAGGTTTGACAAGCTCGCTGAGGATGCCGTCCACAGCTCCAAGCTCGTCACAAAAGCATCGATCGCACTCAGCCGCTCCTTTTGTTCCGTCAGCGCAAACACCCTGGACATTCGGAAGACAACCAAGTGCCCGGTAATGATGGTCGACAATTTCAATGGGAATTGGCTGGTGTACTCAGAAAGCAATTTCAAATTCGTGATCATGGTGTGTTCTTGTTGCTCTGGCGCATGCAAGACCATAGCAGCTTCCAGTTTTACCAAGCGGTCCTCAAGAAGTTGTTCTTCCTTCGTGCCGGTCAACTTCTTCAATGCCACCCTCGCCTGAGCATGCAAGGGGTCAGAAAGAAAGCTCAAAACAAGCAGAAGATAAGGTAGAGTGAGTGCACGCGAAATGTAAGGATCGCAAAATATGCTCTTAAAATCTAAACTGAGAAAATCATATTAATGATATTCTATATGCACGTTACAAATGTGCTTGTGTCCTGAACACACACAAGTGTCATTTGAGCTCAGCTCGGCTAGAATAGAAAGATACAGACAACGCTTCTCTGTCGTAGGAAGAGGTAAAAAAGAACATAGAGTGAGCCAATAATGAAATCAGAAAATTGCGAAATTTGGCATGAAGGCGCTGGGTGTTGGACTACCGGTCATCAGTCGAGGTGTGAAAATGTTTAATAGGATAGGGTGGAAGCTGCTGAGGAAAGAAGAGAGCCTGAATAGAGTCAGCAAGATTCAGACCCCACCCAGGACGTGGCTGCTACTAGTTACTAATACTTTCATTGAAAACAAAGTGCTCCGAAATTGCTGTCCCGTGACTCCTTGCAATGCTTTTCCTAGCTTTTCGCCATTCAGAACCCTTGCGACGTCCAAGTTGAAGAAGCAAGGCGACTCAGGTCTGCCGGTGATCTGCGCATGCTTGGTAGCCACTCTTGCCATTTCCCCATCAGACTCCATCAGGGTCGTAATGCTAACCCCAGGCCCAACCGTCAAGCCTCCTTCAGAAGCCATCTCCGCGGCATCATCGTCATCATCTTCTTCCTTCGCTGCTTTCTTGGCCTTGCTGGCCTTTGTCGCAATCTTCCTCCTGGAAGCGGTGGTCGTGGCATTGCCCAAGGATCCTGTGTTCGCACTGGGCGCTTCCACAACGACACGGGGCGCCTCCATTGAAGGCTCATAGCTTCCAAATTCATCTTCTTCGTGACCTAGTCCACCGCCCCCTCCAAGCCGTTCCATCTCAAGCTGCTTGGCGGCTTCCACTTCCTCACTCCTTTCACGAAGCTCAGAGGCACTGAGTAAGCGGCCATCTCCTTTCTTGGCAGGGTTGAATGCAGCCGGTCGAGATTCAACTAGAGTTCCAACAGCTTTCTTGTAGAACTCCTGACCCTGGTCTTTGTCAATCTGCCGCTCAGGGTACACCAACAACTCATTGCGTTCCACCGCTGTCATTTGGAACAGTCGCATCTTGCGCATGCTGAGAATGACTTCCAGCGGCAGCCCCTCAAGACCCACAGGATATAGCTCTGTCATTTTGTTGTCCTCTTGAACAACAGAATGGGCCACCAGCCCAAGCTCAACGGGCTGGGCTCCAAAATGCTTGAAGACTTCTTGGAGTGTCATCATGCCCACATCTCGGAAGATGAACTGACCTTGCCATGGAAAACTGGTCGCCAGGTCAAGAGGGTACAGAGCACTGTGCACACTGAATCTCATACAAATGCAGTATATAGGGGATTCAATTTAACAAATGGTTTTCTTATTGTAACACCCCAATACCAAATTGGGAATGGGTGGTGAATCCGGCAACAATACTGAGCCGCGCGGTCCCTGACCGATGTCGCCAACCTGAACTTTAGATCTATCTACCAGGTCTTCTTCTCTACCTAGCTCAGTTCTCTTCTCACTAACCTCCTCTCTCTCTCTCTCTGTGTGCTTTCCATACTCGACGAAGCTACAAACAAGAATAAACCTTGAAAAGTGATTTCACGCCTAAATCACATTACAACAAACACTGAAGGCAGTAGCCATGGGCGACGGACTCCGAAATTTGCTGGGTCACAAAGACTACTAAGACTACTAAGACTAAGACTAACTGACTAAGCTTGGCACCGAGCTGAAAGTGAGCAGCGACTTGATCTGGGTCCCACATAGGAGCATTGGGGCCAGCTTTGTCAACGATCGTGTTCCACAAAGCCCTGGCTCCATTGAACTTAGCCTTGAAAAGCGGGTCGTTGGTGAAGAGCAACACAAGCTCAGACCACTCAAGGTTTGGGAAGGCTTTGACGGCCACAGTCTTGTCGGTCAAGCAGCCATTGCCTTCTGGAATCCCGTTCTGGTTGGTTGGAAACTGGACATCCTCAGTGCAAAATCTGGCTTCGGCTACGCTGAGAGTGATCACTGACCTGCCACAACAAATTGTAACGAATGGATCAATGCCTTACATCGTGTGCTCCCCACTGGCATTTTTCTGACATTTATCCGACATCTCAATTCCCATATATAGTAATATATGTGTTATATATATATATATATATCTACCTATCTACCTATCTATCTGCCTATCTATCTATCTTTCTATCTATCTGTCTATCTATCCATCTATCTATCTTTCTTTCTATCTATTACCGCACAATCTGTCATTTTCTCTTTCTCGCATATTCTCTGACAAGCAGGGGATTTGGACCTTCACCTGGTAGGTGTGGAAAAACATATGGATAGTTAGTTTGCGACTTTCTGAAACCTAAGGCCTGGAAGCCTAATCATCAGGAAAGCTTCTGAAGAATGCAAACCACTGCATCACTGTAGGTGCTTTGCAGCGAATTGCATGGCAAACTTTTCATATTATCGCAATGCGTTTCATTGTGGTCCATTGTCGTGCATCCGTATCTGTATTGTGTTGTGTTTGCCGTCAAATCCCTTCAAAAGATAGCTCGGCTATATAAGTAGTCAGTACAATAACCGGTAATCACAATTGTTCTGAAAACGAAAAATGCCAAGCAGCAGCAGAAGTCTTCATGCAAATGGCGCAAACACAAACTCTGGAACTACTTCCTCTTGCTGGGGCAGCGCCGCCAGAGCCCACAAGAACAAGCGCCTTGTCATCGCCTTTTCGCTTTTTAGCCCCAGGCCCCCCTCCGGCTAAGACGAGCCGTGTCTCCTGGTCCTAGCAACGCGCAAATTATTCAAAAACTGCTGGTCCATCCCCTTTAAAGAAGTGCAAATGTAGGATGTAGAATGTAGTCACGACATGGGCATCAGCATCGGCATAGACATACATAGGCATAGGCATAGGCTATGGCAGAGACCAAGACTCAGGCTCAGACTTAGACTTGAACAGAATTCGAAATCTGAAAATTTTAGCAAGACCATGAGACCCAACAAACCCTGATAGATCCATCAGCATCCAGCAAAAGCCGTCTAGTTGCTAGAGTCTGCTAGAGTCCCAGGCCATGTCTAATCTAGTTTTTGAAATTCAAGGTTCTTTTTGTTCCCCCGTTCCTGATGCTTTAGACTTTAGACTTACAATGCTGTTAGGATTCTTATGACACAGTCTGTACAGACAAGCACAGCGCTGCTGCAGCCAAGTCCTGCTCTGGGGCTGCTGGCGTTTGTCCCTTCCTCTTAGGCGGAGCCTTCGCAGCCGAAGACTGCTTCGGAGGCATCGCAGCTCTAAGCTCCTCTAGCTTCAAAGTCGAGAACCTACAATTTACACACCTCTCTTCCTGCTTTTTCTTGGGCAGTGAGAAGTGAGCGGTTGGAATTCTTTTTGCAAAGTCAGACCAATCCATGTCACATGAGTGAAGTGTCAAGAGTCAAGTGTTTAAATGTCAAAACAGAAAGTCCAAGCACCGATGATGCGCGAAAATGACATGAAATGACCAGCTCAGCAAGTCATGGTGATTCGAGACGGCCTCTGAAACTTGAAACTTCCACTAAATTAGTTTGATCAAAAGCCTCTTCCTTTCTAAGCCGCTAGCCACTAGCACTAGCCGTAGCCCTGCTAGACTTTAGAATTTGCAGGCTTACTTTTTGTGGCCTCGATTCGAAATCCAAGCTGGTCCAAGCCAAGCGCTCTGATTCGAATGTATGGGCATGCTGCTCGAAAACAACATGTTCTTATATCTTGTCCTTCAAAAACATGGTTGGTTCAGTAAGTTTCAAAAATTTCCTTAGCAGCCTTAGCAGAGTTGACAAACCCATACATGGCCTGAAAAGCTTTCATGACAAAAATGATCGCCTCACATCGATTCAAAAGCTGCTTAGCAGCATTTGATGGGATCAAGCAACCACGGTCTGAAGCCCAGGCAACATGAGTGCACTCAGTATCAAGCTGAGGCTGAGTCATGCAAAAAACTACAAATACAGCTGTCAGCTGTGTCCAAATCGGCCTAATCAATCCAACCGCGCTGGCAAGAACCCAGGTTGCGCAGCATGCAATGAAAGAACAGAGACACATATGATTGAGCCAAATATATCTGCATAACAACTTGCACATTTTGCGTTGTCATGCTCCTACACTTCACTAATAACTAGAGTATTGCTTCCACGATGTCATGGCAACTACCATGGGGTCCTTGCTGCAATCTTTGGGATGCTCTTGTGGCCAGAGCTAGAAGAATCAGATTTGCTGCTGCTACTGCTAGTCCCGCCAATGAAGGTAGTAGGCGGACATATGCACATATCACTCTCACTTTCACCATCAAGAGGGGGTGGTAGCGGCTTCAAACATGACATACACAATGTGCGATGCATCCCTCCGCGGTTTCGGCTCTTTGGGGAAATAGGCGCTGGAGGCTCAAAGTATTCAACATCGCCAGCATTTGACAAAGCCACTGTTGGTGCCACAGGAAACTGTAGGGTACCAAGAGCAAAACATTGACAATAGAAAGTGCCGGAAATACTTCCATACTGCAAAGATGCACCGCATCCTCGGCAAAGGATTCCGGCGGTGATGTCCACAGGCTCATCAGGGGATCCGATGATGTGATCTCTGCCTTTGTAGCTGAAGATGTGATTATCCTTTTTCACCTTGAGGATTGTCTTCTTGACTTCCGTGAGCGCCATAGCAAGACCAGGTCAGGCCAAGGATTTTACTATACAGGACTGAACAGGAAATACAACAAGACTGCACAGGGCCAAAAGTCCAAGGTTTCATATGTCACAAGTTTGGTTCACAGTTCGCACTTGCACTTATCGCGGCAACAGTGCTGGATGAAGAACGGACATGGAAGTGAAAACCCGTAGCAGAAGCGTGTACAGTAGAGAGCGCAGGGTTGCTAAAGCCTTTTCTTTCAGGGCAGTCATCTCCACCGGCTCTTTGAATTACACAAAAGTGGCGAGCTACTGTGTGCTGCAGGCCAGCGTGCGGCGAGCAGCTATAGCAGCTATAGTATAGCAACAGGCTGATTGAGGACAGACCCGTGACCGATGACGACCTTGACAAGTGAAGGGTCTATGAAACCAAACAAAAACTTCGGGTGATCCACACCACTTGACTTTTTTCTGGCATTCTACATAAAATATATTCTGACCCTCTGTCTGGCATCCTATCTGACATATATTTGTTACGTCTTACGTCCTTCTTTTTGACACTTGAGCCAGAAGTCTCTCTCACATGCTATCTGATACACTGCTATCTTGTATTCTTTCCGACAGCTCTCCAGAACCAAAATCTATTTAGCATTTTCTCTCATATCCTCTCTGAGCATTCTTTCTGGCATTCTATCTGACATATATTCTGTCCTCTGATCTATCTGGCATTCGTTCTGGTAGCCTACCTGATTGATAGATAGATATATATATATATATTTTTTCGTTCACTCGGTCACTCCGTTCTATGTGGCATACATGGCTTCTGACATCCTGCCTGGAATCCAAACTGGCAAACTATCTGACGTTCTCTTTGACATTTCTTTCTTTCTGGCATACTATCTGACATACATTCTCATATCCCTTCTGGAATTTCTAGATTCTAGCTGCTAGCTGGCATCTATAGCTTCACATTCTCTCTAATATTCTTTCTGGCATTTTATCGGACATATATTCTGACATTCTATGTGGCATTTTCTCAAACATTCTCTATCTAAGTAGAAGCTAGCATCATATTATCTGAGATCCTCTCTGGCGTTTTTTCTTGCATTCCATCTGACATAATTTCTGATATCCTATCTGACATTCTTTCTGGCATTCTCCCTGACGACATCCTATCTAGCTATTTGGCATTATTTCTAACAATCTAAGTGGCATCTAAGTTTGATTACTCTGTTATCTTTCTGGCATCTATATTGAGATCCTAGTTTGCTATCTTTGTGGTATATGTTCGTGCTGGGGCTCGCAGTAGGGTTCGGGTCCGTGCTGCCCAGGGTCTAGGCTGAGTTGGCTGCCGATTGCGATTGTTTGACTTGAGCTGCAGCTAGCACTTGCTCTGAGATCGGGGTCCGCGGGTGCCCACAGTGATGACGAGCTGGCAGAAGAGACACGAGGAGGAGGTGGAGGAGGAGGTGGAGGAGGAGAAGGAGCAGGAGGAGCGGATGCACCTTTGTTAAAATCTAGAGGCCCTCACCTGGCAGGTGGGGAATTGAAGACATATATAGATAGAGTTTGTTTTGGCGGCCGTTCGGTCAAACTGGTGTGACAGTTTTCTTCAAGAGCCCAAGGACCCAGCACCTGCATACCAAACAGAACACAACGCATAAGATTTGCAATTAGACCAGCTCTTAAATCTCTATGACTCTATGCCTGATGAGAATAATGCTAGTAGATGGCCCGGTAAATATATCTTCTCAACTTAGCTGACTGGCTGGTCCTGTCGCTGTACTGTAGTGGCCCTGATCTGCTTCTGTTGAACAGAATCGACGCTGAAGCCACCTAGACAGAAAATCCTTTAAGTAGGAACAGCGCCCAAACCAGCAGGCCAAGGCAAGGAAGCGCAATAGCTTCTCCAGCCATTGCCCTCACATCCCGGTCAGAATGCGATGAAGACACTGCGACCGTACCTGGATATCCCTGAAGAAGTAGGTGCTGGAATGGCGTCAAGACCGTCCTGTGCTTGAAGGAGTAGAGCAGGGAAGAAGTCGTCAATGTGTGCGCAATGCCATGAGCATTGCTGTGAGGACGCCGCCCGTGGCTTTGGCTGATGTCAACCAAAATGTCTTCCATGGCCTCGTGCATGTCCTGGTCTGCAGCAAGCGGGGAATGGTAGACAAACGGGGACATATATATATACAATTATATACACACCATACCTAAGAAAAGCAACATGACATCAATAGGAGTATAATTCAATGAAGCATCCAGACAGGAAGTAAAAACTTTGCTGTCATGATTCTTGATTTGCATCAGGTGGTCTGCTTACTTCGTAAGTTGCTTGCGTAATAGAATCTGATGACTGCTGTGCTTAGAACCTGATCAAATCCATGTCAGTAGAAGGAAGAAACATTCCAGTATCGGGAACCAACCATGCAGGTGTCATCTTTCATCGTCCCAAAACCCTAACGTATGGTAAAAAACAGTTTTGAGTTTGTGGATCTTATTACTCAGAATGTCTCAGCCCGTACTTCCCCATAGAGAAGATTTGATAAGATATTGGGCATGGCTAGGCTTGTCGGGTCACCAATCGGCTGGTGATTTCATGAATCACCAGGACCAAAATTGGATTGCTCGGGGGATTTATATTGCCAATTGGGCAATTAAGAGAACCACAACACAGGGAAAAACAAATGCTTTGGTATACTTATACAAGCATCTGTCAGCTTCATTTTTTTGGAGATGCAGGTTTGCACCACTGTGCAATCTAGAAGGTCTCGAACGCGTTTTGTTCCTGTTTTCCGCGTCCCCTGAATAAACTTCTCGCTGTACGGCTGGAAAGTGTTTGGCATTTTCAGCTTTCTTTTCCATTCAGCTGATTCCATTTCCCACCTGGCCATCCCGGGAGCAGCATCGTCAAAGCCGCTGGGCCGTGAAGATGCCTGGAAACAGCCCAAGATGGGGTAAGTGACACTCTCACGTGTGTGGGTATGTATGTCTGTATGTCTGTATGTATGTATGGACGGATGGAAGGATGGATGGATGGATGTATGTATGTGTGTGTGTCTGTATGTATGTATGTATGGACGGATAGAAGGATGGGGATGGATGGATGTATTTATGTGCGTGTTTCTGTATGTATGTATGTACGTATGTATGGATGGATGGATGTATGTGTGTATGTATGTATGTATGTATGCATGCATGCATGCATGTATGCATGTATGTGATGTGATGTGATGTGATGTGATGTGATGTGTTATGATGTGATGTGATGTGATGTGATGTGATGTATGTATGTAATGTATTGTAATGTAATGTAATGTAATGTAATGTGATGTAATGGAATGGAATGTAAATGCAAATGTAAATTTAAATTTAAATTATACATAACGTAACGTAATGTAATGTAATGTAAATGTATGTATGTATGTATGTATGTATGTATGTATGTATGCGCGTGTAAACTATATTGATTCTGTTTGCACACAAAGTTTCCAACCCCCGGGGAACGTGAAGGTCAAAAACGCTAATTCCCAACGCTAAAATCTCCAACCCCCGGAGAACGTGAAGGTCAAAAACGCTAATTCCCAACGCTAAAATCTCCAACCCCCGGAGAACGTGAAGGTCAAAAACGCTAATTCCAAACGCTAAATTTTCCAACCCCCGGGGAACGCGAAGGTCAAAAACGCTAATTCTAAACGCTAAATTTTCCAACCCCCGGGGAACGCGAAGGTCAAAAACGCTAATTTTAACGCTAAATTTTCCAACCCCCGGGGAACGCGAAGGTCA
>Ga0126342_10015267_pt1 | contig 13474 bp, 12 predicted proteins | sample Cyp1metagenome_FD_92528 | JGI IMG/M metagenome (GOLD analysis project Ga0126342, IMG submission 92528) | Coral microbial communities from Lord Howe Island, Old Settlement Bay, Australia - Cyphastrea 1 metagenome | ecosystem: Host-associated > Invertebrates > Cnidaria > Coral ...
AAGATATGCTAGATAGAATGCCAAATAGAATGTCAGAAGATATGTCAGATAGAATGCCAGAAGATTTGCCAGTAAGAAAATGTATAAATGTCATGGTGGGGATCACACGAAGTAAAGTAATTGGGAAAAACACATCTCCAGCCATGTGGAGACTTCAATTTCATTCTATTTCACATATTTTGATGAACTTCAACGAACTTCAACTCCCAAAAGCCATTCTTCAAAAACCATGCTGCGGTCACAGTATTTTTTGTGGTTGACATCGATTGCTGCCAGGGATTCGAGACTACGTAGGTGCCGTGGAAGATGCTACGGACGCCATCCAGGCTGAAGGTGTTCGGCCAGAGTTCTGGAGAAGGCTCAGCTGACCAAAATTTAAGGTTGATGATTCCACATTCCCAAACAGAAAGTATGCGTTTGTCCCGGATACCCCCATTCTTTCATGGCCATTTGATGGGAAAATGTGTATGGAAAAATGACGATCAATCATCATCATCATCATCATCAACAACAACAACAACAAAAACAACATCAACATCTGGAAGTAATTGACTTTCGGACCAAACCCCATGGGATTCCCAAGTTTTCCAGCAGGGTTTTTTGTGGCTAGGCGCGGCTTGGCCAAGATGATGTTGGAGGCCGCTACAAGCGTACGCTATGACAGCTATGATGACATGTCTGAAAATCGTATAGTCAATGGATTGGTTTAAGGGAAAATTTGCAGAAAACCATGGATTTCCCCATTAAATATGGGGTTTTCCTGTAAATTTTCCCTTAAACCAATCCATTGATATAGGGATGTACCACGGGTACCCCTGAGAATCCATTGGATTCTCATCATTTTCCGTGTTGGAACAACGATTTTGGGGCTATACATGGGCAAGTATAGCCTGTTTCAGACACCCCCACAACTGATCCAGGATTACACGTCAGCCGCCTCTGACTACGATCAGGACATTGCCTCAGAGACTCTGTGTTTGGTGCTTTGTTTGTGAGTCAGATACAGATCAGGGTCAGGGGGAGCTCGCACCCATACTACTTCTCACGTTGTATACAAGGTCACTGACGGACATCGTAGCGGAGTCTTTTTGTTGTTTGGATTTTTAACCACTTGGTCAGACTGATTTGGAGCAAGCAGCTGTAATAACATGTGCATCCTGAAGGGATCTGTGGGGATCAGGGTTTCTGAGCCCACTTCTGCCTCGCAATGGCAATGTACTGAAACATCACTACTTGAAAACACTTGAAACCCAACCTATATGATCCTGACGGCAGACCTTCCAAAAGTGCAAGGGTTTACGTGTTTTTTTTTTGGACATCACCCTGACGCTTCATTAGCTGTTATTGTTGGGCAAACATTTGCCTGGATGACAAGATGTTACGATTTCTCAAAAGAAAGGATGTCCAAACAACGACCTTCTTGGAAAACACAAGTTCTGAAAAAAGCACGGTTTGCCTCCTTTCCAGCATAAACATGTAGAATCATCATATTAACCATACAACATTGTTATAGTATATTGTTGTTTCGGGTGCCAGTGGCAGCCCATGTTGAAACTCCCATGTTCGACGACCAATCGGATTGAGGCCTTGCGCCTCGATCCTCAACATGCGGGCAGCTGGAGAAATCGTGGAGCTGCAAGGTGGATAGGAACGATGAGATGGAAAGATAGTGGTTTAATGTGTGTTGGGGTAATATGAATCATGGTAATATCAATAGTGGGTCGCAATATTAATATATACGGGGAATGAGGTTCATAATGCGAATATTGACAACCAAGATACTAAAGATATCAACAATAGTAATGGGAATATTATGAATGAGGATTTACTGGGTGGCCTAGTCCCATTGCTATTCCAGTGAAGGGCCCATACCTACAACAGATTGATTCGCCGTGGCCATATGTTACAGGCTAAACTTGGGCCAGAAGAAGGCTGCTGAAGGCGACACTTCTAAGGCCATGGCTGACACTGAGCAGAAAACATCAAATTGCATGAGCAGTTCTTTTCTGGAAACACTGTATTGTATTGCAAGGCCATCAAGCTCCATCCAAATGCTTGCAATTTTATGCAGCGTCGCATCCTTAGAACCAGAGACCTTGGAAAAATTGGTGAGGACTTTTCATGGGTAGTGAAAGTGGCACTTGACATTCACTTGCTTCCAGTCGGTGAGGTGCCAAGATCAGGCCAGGGATAGCAACTTTGCACACGTGGCTCAGTAACCTAAATGGAACGCTGTGAGAAATGAAAATGGCACCACAGGTTGGAAACTGGCGACTACGCAGGGGCTGCCCGGGATTGCACTCAAGCTCTCAAGATGAGTGATCAGGCAATACCCTGATCTGATGACCGTATGTTCTTCTGACATTTTCTGACATCGTTTGGCTGTGTTTCATCAAATTTCCTCATTTTACCAAGATTTTGTTGCCATTTTCCACGGCACCTTTCCCAGCTGGTCCCAGCTCTGGTAGGCGGATCTGTGGGTACTCAGGGCCATTGCCAAGCAGCACCTAAAGGATCTGCCAGGTGCAGTGGCAGACTTGGATGAGGTCATCAAACGTGACCAATACAACTACAAGGCATGGCGGCATGGCGGCATGACTCGATTTCGACCGTGTTTGCCTAGGGCTTGTGCGACAGTGGACTGGCAAACAGCAACAAGTCAATACAAATCATAGCAAATTTATGCAAGTTTGTGGTCCCACTGGCACCGCTGTCCCAAAAATGGCTCCTAGATCTCCTAGATCTAGACGGACTGGCACTAGGCTTGGGAGCGTCGAGCACAGATTCGTTTGAAGCAAGGCCGGAGAGAAGGGCTGGTAAAACATAAAATGCTTTGGTCAGCCAGGTTTGAAGTTTTTTTCCAGCAGTTGATGCTGCTTTGCTCATTTTTTCCAGAATATATGCACAACTTGCTTCAGTGTGGTTTGCCCAATGTCAGAGTTTCTTTGATTGATTTGAAGTCAGGCCACTACGAGCATCTCATTCGAGAGTGCAACGAGGCATGTGGCATATTGTGAGCTTGCTCGACAGATGTGGGGAAGCTGCCAAGATCAGGCCATTCCCGCTATGCCAGAGCCTGGAGAGCTTTTATGCTGTCGAGGGCAAGCATACTATCGCAAAGGCGATTACAAGAGTTGCCAGCTCAGTTGAGGAGGCTGGTTCTATTCTTCAGTCTTTCTGTTGCTGTTGTCCAGAAAAGGCCCTTGAATATGTCTTTGTCATTCTGTGTCATTCTGTGAACCTTTCCAACAAAAACCGAATCAGCAGACTTTAAGAACAAGGACAAAACTTCTACACCTGGGGATGTGCAGGATGGATTACGTTTCAAGTTCGATATGTTATTTTGTGCAGGCCAAGCCTACCCTCAGGGGAATCGGAAACTCAGGTGCCTATGATGACTTCGAAAGTGCTTTGCAGCATGAACCCGAAAGTGGGGCCCTGAGTCACAAGGTATCAACGGGTGGATTGCAGACATCCCAACTGTTTGCCACTGCCAAGAAAACAAGACAGGAAAAATATGGAAAAAACAAGTAATAAATGGTTCTCACATTGATTCCGATGGTGATAAAGAAGCAATAAAGAAGCAATCATATTGTAATAGAATGTAATAGAAATACACAGGTTCAACGAGCAACTCATCAAAACTTGAGGATGGAGATGGCTATCATTATGTCCATGTCAAAGATTATGACAAACTGATGGGAAGCCAAGCCAGCAAACATCCAAGCCACCAAACCTAAAGCCAATTATATCAAGAATTACATCATATTACATCACTGTGTTCATTGCCAATGCGGCATTGCCAATGCGGTCTTCGGTCAAAAGATGTTTTGGAAAAGCACAATGAAAAGGAATGCATGGCAATTGAAGGACAACTTATTGAAATGCCCAGTGGCCTTCAAAAATATCCACGTTGAAACCTTCTCACATGACAGTGAAACAACCACCAACAATCATATTTGCTTACGAAAGCATACTGCAGTATCATTGATAATAGAAGTATTATGAAGTACTATATGGCACTTTGGTTGATAGAGACATCGTCATTCAATGTGGAAAAGACTTTAACTGAGACGGAGAAATGACAACAACATTAATCAATCACTTACCCATGAGAATTATTGAATTCTGCTTGGTTGGAATAGGGACTTGGAGAGGATAAAGTGAATACGTCGTGATATCTTAACAAAAAATATTAGGTACTAATCACCAACCCAAACAGTCACAGGAAACACAACAGCAACAGCAGATTCTACCCCTTCTCCAATCCAAACAATCAGAGTGAAAGTTAGGTGCAAAAACGTCCCAAAACCCCCAGAGGAAAAACATCGTCGGTAGGGAGGAAACATTGACCATCATTGATCCACAACATGTTTTCAAACAATACGAAAACCGTAACCATCGAAATCGGGCACATAAACTGTCCAGAATGCATCCCCTGCCATTTTTCGGGGAACGTTATCGTTTGAGGCGCGTTGGCCAGGAAGCTCCTAGACATGTCGCATCAGCGCCTCAGACGAGACTGGCGACTTCCTAAATCACCAGAGGATGGATTGTATAATCATGTATAAACCATCAAAATATGGCTGGTTCATGACATTGCTTTACCAACGTTGTTTTGGCAGAGAGTCTATCTGAAATGGTTTTGTAGCTTATTTGTCAAGAGCTACAGGAAAACAGATGGTGGCTGCTAGCTTTGCATGCTTGATGTGTCAAGAAGTCTTTCGTGCAACGCTGGCAGATACTAACCTGCTCAAGTGAATGTGATTCGACATGTTCGGAAAAAGCGGAACTTCTGGATTCTTTGGTTTTTACTGATTTTTCTGTCGTTAATTCTTCAGTAAGTTGGGCATTGAGGTGTGTGAAGCAACTGGAGAGTTGGAAATTGAAACTTGGAGATCCAAGCTGCTTGACAGAAGCCGTGAGTGCTGTCCAGCTCATCAACTAATGATTTTTTGTGGTTTTCCTGGGTTGTCATCCCCCTGATATTACATACCCCAAGCGACTTCAAAATATAAACAGATCAAATACTGAACCAGGCTTTCTATTTGAGGATATTGGATATATGATATATGCCATAATGAGTATTAGGGGGAAGGGACTATGCCATATTATGCCATGAATTTTGAGATGACGTGGGCATTTTTGGTCGGCTTGATGCAAAATTGCAGTAGCCACTGCCCAACCGAGCTGGCCTGTCCTGGCTGCGAAGCAGCTGGTTTTTTTGACAGCAAAGTTGCCAGATATTCGCAGGGGTGAATGGGCTGAATGTGAAGAGCGCCACAGATCCTGAAATGGATATCAGGTGTCTTTTCATTTTTTCAGGAAATAAAAGGTGAGCACGCGGTTGGGAAACGGGGAGCATGCGTTTGGACCATTTCCAAGACTTTCACGATTTGTGGAAGAGCCGTTGCGTCGTGGATCAATTTGGATCAAGCAACGCTGTAAATTCTGGCATGCTATGCCGCTATGCCTATCCACTTTGATAATGTTGAACGCCATCCAGTTAGTTTCTCAACCTATAAATAGGTACCAAAGCCACAAGACTGCAAAGAATTGCAGGTTTTGAGCCAATCGCTTCAATGCCACTCTCACATCTTTTGCTTTCAAACTGCTTTCCAAGACGTGGCATAGTGAGCCATGGCAACAACTTTTCTGGGATCTGCCCACGAACAGGTGCCTGGCTAGGAAAACTGTGAAAATACGTGGCAGAAAAAATGGGAAAAGATGATAAAAGAGTTGGAAACTAATCGATATTGCTTAGCATACTTTGTGAATTCTTGGGCTTGTGATGGGGTGCCTTGGGAAATGGTTTCCATGCACCTGCAGCCGCTTGAATCCACTGTATATAATTTCATGTAGATATTATATATACATACGTATATATCTATATATGTGTATGTATATGAATATACCGGCCAGTCTGAGTTCCAAGTCGCCACAAATTGAAACTAGGATTCCTGCTTGGCAATGGAGATTCATGCACTCTCATGTCGCCAACCTGTTTGTGGTTGCAGGAACAAACTGAAGCGGCTGAGGTGAAGAAGAGAAAAGAAGTTCGCGCAAGTGTAAACGTCAAAAAATTGAGGTAAAAAAATGAAAAACATTTCAGAAACTCCGTCGTTTTTCTGACCCCCCGATATATGAAAAAAAACCTGAGAATTCACCCAAATCACGCTGTAATTGCGTGCGTTTTGTGCTCTCCAAGGTGTCAGAAACACTGTAAATACCACGTTTTCCAAAGTCGACGTTAAAATCGCAACGACTACACGTTCAGTTCCCGACCCGGTGGGTGGTTGTCGTCGTCGTCGTCGTCGTCGTTGTTGCTGCTGTTGTTGTTGTAGTTGTTGTTGTCGTGGTTGTTGTTGTTGTTGTTGTCGTCGTCGTGGTTGTTGTTGTTGTTGTTGTTGTCGTTGTCGTTGTCGTTGTCGTTGTCGTTGTCGTTGTCGTTGTTGTTGTTGTTGTTGTTGTTGTTGCGGTTGTGGTTGCTGTTGGCTGTTGGCTGTTGGCTGTTGGGTGCTGTCGGCCGGGGTAGGCGGATAGATAAATTTCAGAGATGTGTGTGTGTGTGTGTGCATGTTTATTTGTATTTGACGGTGTTTGTTTGCTTTCCATTCGCCCGCAGACTGAAATTGTGATCCCCAAGATGAATTCTTTGGGTGAGGGTTGGCACTGCGGTACAGATTGCATATTTAGTTCAGTACTGTAGATCTGAAAAACAACTTAGAGAGATTATGGGAGATCAATATCACTCACAAAAAAATGTTCAGGCATGATGAACGCACGTACCGCTGATGGTCAAGGGCCTTGTAGCGTGTGTTCGTATCGCAAATGTCTAAGGTTACAAATGCCTATGCCAACGCTCCAAGTTTTCAAAAGATGGCTGCCCAGATGGGAATCACTGATTTCCACCAGTGGTTGCCTCAGCATGATGATGTGTGTCTGCAATTTTTCCGGCATTTCGAGACAGTTTGACCATGGTGTCGTGATTTGTTCTTTCATGTTTGTTCAGTTTGTTTCGTGATTTTGCATATCCAGCACCAGAATGCTCCACAATTTCCACCTTTGCCGGATGTGAGATCTCGCATGAGGTGGGCCTCAGCCAAAGCCATTGACCTTCACTCTCGAGCTGGACAACAGCTCGTTGAGCTGGTGCAAACCAAAGTGAAGGCGGAATTTGGCAACGAGGTCTTTGGAATGCTGGACGCCCTTTCAGAATGTATGGAAAAGATTTCCAAGGACTGGAAGATGTCACAAGATGTCACAGATATCACAAGGATTCACAAACTGTCTCAAGATGTCCAGAATTTCAGCGGCATTGAACTGTTTCCATGTTCGTGACCGAGAAGGGTTTTTTTTCCCGAGGTGCAAATGACCACTTGGACTCAATGGTTCAGAACATACGGTCAACCAAGAGTTTTGACAGCACCGCAGGAGCTGAAACTGAAAGAGGCAAAATTTGGCTTGACAATGGCGCTTCCGCTGGTCAATTTCTCAGCGGTTTGGACTCTTTCGCAGCGACATCCATTGCTGAGGGATTCTCAAGTTCTGCTCAGGTTGCCATGCAACACAACACCCTGAAGCCACCGGAACACGAAGGACAAAAATCATCAAACATTTGGTGAAAATATGTGAACACAATTGAAAAATGTTGAAAAACACCGTCCGATCTTGCAGTTGTCCAGAGTGTCCAATAATAAAGCACTGCTTGGTCTGTTGAGGACCACTGACTGATGTCGCCCTGTTGGACGAAGCCGCATACTGGGCCTGGGACTCTGCTAGATTTCATACACTCCACATGTTCCATTTCTATCCATTTCTACATAATCATCTTTATGTATTCGAACCCAGGTTGACTTTGCGCAGGGTGCATACGGCAAAGAGGACATCAAAGGGTACGACAAAGCAAGCGTCAATGTCGCAATCGGCGAGAAGTTTCAGCCTTAGCCATGCATGAGTTTCAGTCCAGAAACTTGTGGAAGTAAGTGTTCAGGTTTCACCTCATGGATGTTTCGTGGATGACTCGTGGACTCCACAATCACTGGTACTGGCATGTAGTTTGCAGATGTTTGTGATATTTCCTTGTGTTACTCAAATTTCAGGCCCGGGGTGGAAGTGCGCGCCGCAAACCTTCAAAATGCAGGCAAGTTTGGCTGTGGGAACAGGTCATTGTTTGCAGCTCCTTCCTTCCGCTTCGCCACAGGGGTTCAAATGCCCGGCCACTTTGTTGCGGTGGACAGGAGATGGGTCCCGGGTGATCCTGGGTGATGGTTTTCTAACCTTTGGAACATCATGGAACATGACTGGTCCCTTCTCCAGGAGACAGAAAGCTGTCGTCCTGGGAATTCGTGGCACCACCACACTTTCAGATGCATTGACAGATGCAGTGGGAGAAGCGACTGAGGCGATGAATCACAGCTGTTGAATGTTGTTCACAGGTTCTTGGAAGTTTCTTAGGAGGGGACATGTGCATTGCTTAGGGGCGACTTTGCAGGTTGAAAAATGCTCCGGTCTACTTGCTCACAAAGCAATGCTGGCGCGCCCTGATTTTGGATGACCAAAGGGTTGGAATTCTTGACTTTCATCGTAATTGATGTTTGTACTTGATCGGAAATTTATAACTGTTGATTGGTGGGTTGATGTTCTGTTTTTGCATGGTAATTTGCTGCTTTGACGTACTGGCCGTACTGGAGTTTATCAAGTGCTGGAGGCAAGTGCCAAAGCTGTCATCGAAAAGACACGCCCAGCATTGGAAGAAGCCTTGAGAGAGACAGGCATGTTGCTGGGTTTTGGTCATGTTGGTTGGCCAGTGGTGCATCTGTCATTGATTTTCAAAGATGCCGAGTCCCCAAGAAATTTGGAAATCTTCGTATTCCCCATGCATCCCACTGCATGTTCCTTTCCTGTGTTTCTTTTTTTGATGGGGTTGCTGCTGCTGCTTTGCCACGACAGCACGCACCGGAGCTGTCACTCTTTCTTTAAGCCAGTTTGTGCTTAGTGGCATTTAGTGGCTCTTGTTTTGCAACATGGCGAAGAGACCTTTGAGATACGTCTTTTCTTGGCCAAGTTCCCTCATTTTATTGGCATTTCCAGGAGATGGACGAAATGTCTACTTGCAGACCGCGGGTAAAACTATCATGCCATTGCACAGCAAAGTGACCCCACCCGACTCCTCCAGACAGCCAGGCTTCCCCTTGCTGATCACTGGCCATAGTCTTGGAGCTGGCACGGCCATTCTTTGCACAGTGCTGCTATCAAGGGTCGATTCCTTAGTTGGGACAGCTAGCGCAGCTAGCGCCAAGTGCTGGCACGGATGGATGCAAGGGAATTTCCCACTGTTGTGCGAAGGTTTCGCCCTTGAGTGGAAGTCCGAAGATGCGATGTTTTGCCTATGCACCGCCACCGGTGGTCGGTCCATTGTCCAACAGCGCCTTGCGTGTTCCTTGGCTACACAACAGAACGCCAAAACTGGGCGGAGTGCAATCCCTTGAGCAAAGTGTGCTATGTCCGCCAGGGTTTGACGATATACTCCTTCATCAATCGCGCTGATGTCGTGATGATCTCAGCACAACTGCAGTGCTGGGCGCATTGGTGGTCTTGGTTTTGGCAATGGTTGAAGTTTGCTGTGTGCAAAACTTGCAACAGTGTGGCTTGTATTGGCTGATACTTGCGTAAGCTGATGGAGACGCAAGGTGCCAAGAGCAAGCTTGGCGAATGTTTTCCATTTGGGCTGCAAACTCAGGGTTCGAAGGGAACCAACTCATGCTCGCAATCCAAGTGTGCTCCTGCCATCCTCTGCTGTGTCCTCTAGAATGTCATTGGTGTGCTTATGTATCAGGGCGTAATATAGAGGCAGCTGGAAGGGCAGTAAAGCCCAGGTTGGCACAAGTGACGGTGAGGATGGATGTCAATCTGTCATCTCCCATCCAAACAAAAAGGTTTTCTGCCCCTACCTATCGCAACGTCTCCATATTGGACAACATTGAATAATAAAATCCCAAGCTGCATGGAAGAATTTGATCAGTTGGCTAAGTTCTAAGTATTTCTAAATTCGTTTTTGTTCCTAGAGCCAGAGACATGTTTGGTTACCAGCAAACAGAGGGGAAAAGCTGAAAAGGTGACTGATTCCACTGGGCACATCTCCCCAGATGAGGTCTGGAATGTATGGCAGTGGACCGCCTGGAGCTTTACCATCACCGCTTCAACCTGATGAGACGCGATGCAGCTCCGGAGAATGCGGAAGAAACCAAGGCACATCTCCTGGGCTCGGGAGATGAGTGTGGCAAAAATGGGGGATGTCCCGCAGTTTTCTTTTTTTTTTCTTGGCTATTGACCCATCCAAGTTTGATCAATTTGGTGGAATTACATGGAATTACAATGTTACATGTTTTGAGATAATATGTTGTGCCAGTTCCAAATAAAAACAGGGAAAGCTGTTCCATGGTTTCCCGCGAAGCCAGCCAAAGATCATGTTCACCAATTCCAAGAGCATCGGCATCCTGAGGCAAAGCAAAGCATATTGGATGCAGTCAAGGAATGCCAAGATGAGAGGGCAAGGAAGCACCATGAGTGTTGACCTGAAGATTTCCAATTCGCAAATGACAAACGATGAAGAAAAAGGATAGCAAGATGTCCTACGGCACCATGGCACACTATGAGATCTATGAGCTTATTTGAGATTGCTCCAGGTCATTTCCTCCATTATTTGTCGCTGGACAGGCTGAACTGGTTGAGTTCATTTGAGTTCCATTGAGTTGTGAGTGCCGAGCTCATCATCGTGACAGCATCGCTTTTCAAGATGGTAGGTGTATTGGATCGAGTGGCAAGGGCAAGTTGGAAGTGTGGAGGCGAGGGCCTGCATACAGTAGCACATACCAGGTAACCTGATGATACCTGGTTATGGTTTGGGCCATGGGGGCAAGATCCCAGTTTTCTGATGTTTTCTGCAGAATTGAGGACGTCAATTTGGATTCCACTGAGAGGAGACCCAGGCGGAAGCCGATTGTTATGCATTCAAGACATTGTGGGCTTTCTTGGCGGAAGATTCGTCTACTCGATGTGTGCTGGGAGGATACACATGGCCAAAGCCGAGTCATTCCAGTCTCCCCGACATGGCACGTTGCTTTTCAAGCACACTTCAGGTGCAATTAGCTGAGCTTTGAGCCAGGTCACTTCTTCTTCGAGGGGGCACCAATGCCTTGAAGGATCATATGCCAGAAACCGAGCAAACAAGATCAAACAAGATCACAGCAGTCTATCATAGTCTATCCTGTCTGTTTTCCAAGTCGCGGCAGGTGTGGAAGGTACAAAGAAGGCTTGGAAGGTTACAAAGTGCACCTCAAGGTGCAACTCCTCAGAGAGCTAAGAGATGTAAGATGATGTAAGGATAAAGCTGGTTTTAATTGTTTTTATAGTTCTTATATTTTTTTGGGGGGGTTGTTCCCAATAAACAACGAGTTTGTTCAAGAAGGGAGCTGGTCAAACTAAGAGTCTTGCTCCACAGAATGATGCTTCAGCTGTGACAGAGTTTGCATCGTGATGCACACTGAAAATTCGCTGAAATTCAGGCCAGCGGAGGATGCAACTGCGTAATTCAGTGACGATTGTTTCACGTCTACTGTAGTTTCAGACATGTTCAGATCCATCTAATCTATGGGTCCGTTGATTGTTCATTTCAAAAACTGATAGCTTTCGCCAGAATGAAAAAATGCTTGCGAAGGAGCACTCTTAGATTTGCAAAATCCTAGACTCTCTAAACGGCTAGTATATCTAGTACGTACACAAGGTCTCCGAAACGAATCATGGAGAAGGCCCTTCTCCTTTTACCAGTTTACCATGTTGTTTTTCTGTCGCCCATTCAAGTCACCTCGATCCAAAATACAGTACAATAAAATACAATAAATATATGATAATATATGCAGTCTCCCGTGGCCCCGCCAACATCCCCCAAAGGAAGGTCAGGTTATTGATAGCCCTTTAGGTGCGGGGAGGTGGAATGGAGTTGGCGGATGCACGAGCACGAAAGACTTGCAGTAAGGTGAGCTTTCAAAGCTGACAAGGGGCCCGAAATAACGCCCAAACCCTAAAATCATATAACAATTTTGAGCAAAATTTGGTTTTCCATCCGGGCCAGATAATTTCCGGGCTCGTAGCATTGCAAAGCGACAAAGCTAATCTTTGCAAGTGATTACAAGAAAGGAGATTATGACCTGAAATTCTTCATAATCATAACCATCGTGGAATCTGCGATAAAAACACCGAATTGGCATACTATTATTTATAGGAATTAGTTTTTAAAAAAATAGTATATTATCAATAAATAGTTTATTATAAAAATATACTGGGTAGTAGACCTTACTCGTCTTATTTTACGAGAAGGTTTCGTAACCTTTGTGCCTATGGGAAGTGCTGTTAGACACCTCATCCCAGATTAGTCCTATGTTTTGGGGAATGTTGACTTTTTGATGCAAATCGTAGTGGTACGATGCTTTGGACTGGGACCAGGATGTGGTCGGTTCGTTTCATTTCGTTTTCAAGGAACTGGATGTTTGGCGGTTCGTTTTGTGGGAGGCTACGGTTCGGTTCGGTTCGCAGAGATGATCGGTTCGTTTCGTTTCGTTTCGTTTCGTTTCGCACTTATTAAACATATTTTCCGTTTCGTTTCCTTTCGTTTCCGTTTCACAGACGGTTTGACTTCAGTGAGTTCGCTTGAGGAAAAAAATACTATGTTGGAGACGAGCTTGCGGTTCAGGAGGGTTGGAAAGGATAGTAGCTTTGAAAGTTTGTAAGAGCAATGTCGAAAATGCTGCCTAAACATCTTGCTCCCCCGGCGTTGGCCGCAAACCCCGTTGATGTTTTTGCTTTCCAAACGGCGGATTTGCTTTGTCCATGGCGGATTTGCTTTTTCCAGGGCGTGGAAAAAGCAAACGGTGTTCTCTGGGGGTGTGCAGTTTGCCAAACTGCACATGCACCTTAAAATTGAAAGAGCCGGACATGGAAATATGAAACAATTCCATGCCCAGGCCTTGGAGCCTAAGCCTAAAATATATAGACTCTAGACCGTTACTCTCTTTTCGAAGTTAACCATCCTGGTAGATGCATTCCATAAATCCCATGGAGTGTCATGTTCGATTCGAGTAACAGACTTGTTTCGAAATGTTTGGACCAAGCATGCACTTGAAATAGCATTCTATAAACCGACATGTCCTGCTGGCTTTCCTCCTGTTTTTTTTTTAATTTGTAACTAGCCAATTCATTCTATAAAGTTATTTTTTGGGATTTTTAACCATCGAAATCTCAGATCCTTAAACTTGCCGGACCATTCCATAAATATGCCTCAGATTCATTCTATAAAAACAAGGTGGGCCAGAGAACCCAAAAGCAAGACGGCACACAGCACGATTTTTTTGAAAATCTTGTGGTGTGTGCTCTGCACGAAATCGACGTAAGATCTTTACTGAAACATCGTGCGCGC
>Ga0126342_10015268_pt1 | contig 13474 bp, 11 predicted proteins | sample Cyp1metagenome_FD_92528 | JGI IMG/M metagenome (GOLD analysis project Ga0126342, IMG submission 92528) | Coral microbial communities from Lord Howe Island, Old Settlement Bay, Australia - Cyphastrea 1 metagenome | ecosystem: Host-associated > Invertebrates > Cnidaria > Coral ...
CAACTTGCAACGAAACATGATGTCATCTTTGTCCCAGTCCACCTACCATAAGTACAGTATTTCTCAATGCTGAGCGGATGAGTGAGGCCACGTCAAGCGAAGCCCACAAGGGGCCGTGCAATTCGGCTGAACCAGGTGATTGCACTCAGCCAGACCTTGGAGCAACAGCTGCTTCAGGCCAAAAAAATCCAAAAATGAAGTGTCTATGGTGGTAGAATCTCAAGTCATCTCGGGTCTATGTCATTACTCCAATGGAGGAAAAGTTCATAGAATTGTTGGGAATTTATCATTAGGGGTTGAAGGGGTTGAGATAATATTTTTTCCTGGTGGACCTCGCGACAAGTTATCGTAGTAGGGCTGGGATGATGGTTTCCCGACATTTTTTGACTACTCCTCACATAAGTCTGACATCAGCTGTCACCCCTCACTTTTTGATGTGTTGGCCGACTGGGAACCCTGCGTAAGGCTCAAATCAATTCAGCAAAATAGGACCAGACGACCGTTTCTGTTTACAGATGTCTGATGATGTCTGTGCTTCGGACTCTCCTTAAAATGGATCTCACAGGTTGCCGAACTTTCCAGAATCTTCCAGAATGATTGTGTTGATGGTTGGGATAGCCCAAGGGATGTGGATTGGGATAATTGGGATAGGGGGCATTTGTTTGAGACTTTCTGCAGAGGCTGTCTTTGACAGAGGTGTTGCACTGGTCATGGAATGGAGGGCGAAATTCCGAATCGCAGCAGGTCGAGGACTACTTCAAGAATGGAGCTGGGAATCCTAGATTTAATTCCACAGACTTTGGATTGAGTTTTCCTAGGTCATTCTGGTTGACATCCCACAAGTGATTCCAAGTGATTTCGGATCTTAAGCAGCACCAACAGAGATTCAATCGTTGGAGATACTTCCCTGGTGGTTGTTCAAGATGTTGAGAGCTTGGGCAGGATTTCAAGATGGTTGCAAGTTGCATCATGTTACCCTCTGGTAATTTAACATAGCTATTGAAAATGGCCATTTATAGTGGATTTACCCATTAAAAATGGTGATTTTCCATAGCTATGTTAGTTTACCAGAGGGTACATCCCTTTTTTTCAAAACCACAGCAGCCAAAATCCAGACGGTCCCTTAAAGAAACCCCCAATTTTTTTCTATAACGATTTGAGACGAGTTGAAACACCTCAAATGGGATACATGCCGCATGCCCATTTGTTGTTGTTTTAATTTGTTTTAGGATATTTGATGCTATTTATATTATGCTACTACTAACCACAAAGAGATAGAAAAGTAAACACCTACTATAGATTCATGAAAAGAATTGTTTTTTTAATTCTATTAGGGTTCTATAATCTAGAATTCAGACTGGGATGGGTCAAAACCGATTATTTCCATATGACTGGGGGAATAACCAGCTATCCCAGCTATTTTAGGGTACCATCCGGGTACCATGCGGTGATATCGCCAGGTTGGTTTACCTGGATTCCTCCACATCATTCTTCCGAGGTTTGGAGAGATGATTTGATGCGCACAGACCTGCAGCTGATTGCAGTCCATCGACGGGAGGTGCGGGGTCAAACCTTCCCCTGGCGAGCCAATATGACTGGTGATGAAGTTGCGAAATCTTTTGAAGAGATATGTTGAACTGTGAACGGTTGGGATTTTCCTGACTTGATTGATTGTTCTTTTTGTTGATTTTGAGAAATCATCAGCACTCATCCAAAGATCCGAACATGATCCGAACATGATCCGACCAGATATCCCACGAGCTTTTTGGTCATCCAGTCTTGTGGCTTACATCATAAGTTACATCCGAAAAAAACATCCGTCAGAAACCAATTTGGTGGCGTCACAATGTGTCACATTCCCTTCAAATCCCCAACCTGGCACCTGACCTGGCACCTGTGCGCTAGGCAGGGGCGCCAGAACCGCCGGAGGTGTCGGAGGTGCGGAGTTTCTTTCTCGCCTGGTCGGATCACATGATATGTCAGGTCCAGCATCATATGATGATATGATGGGTTTGTTTGAGGAGATACATTCAGGTACCCCATTTTCGAATTTTACTAGGGAACATTTTGATGAAGCAGAGGATTTAGGGCTACCAAAAATTTTCAGACAAGCCCTTATTATCCCTTATTATATATTTTGATATTGTTTGACATCATGATCATCATGTGTCATGTAGCGGGTAAAAGTTGGCTTCCTGATGCTTCCTGCAGGTGGAACTGCCACCTTTGCCACCTGGAGCGGCAGGGGGTCCCAGTGCCAGGTGCTGGTTGTTGTCGCTGGGTTATGTACACATACTCATGGCATATATGTTCTTTTCATTTTTTCCCCTATTGTATGATATATATATAGAATATAGATATAATATATAATATGTATATATAGATATGATGTATGCATACTTTGCGGAAGCTATTTTTAAGGCGGCAGCCGCCTCTGCGGCCCCATGCTCAGGGACTGGGGGGTTGAAGCCGAGCCCAGGGGGATAACACATCGGGAAAAATTCGATGATTCACGGAACGATAGGGATATCACCATTATGGGGATATGACATGATATCAAACTCGGATGGATTTGTTTGAAAAGATTCAGATGGGTTTGGATGAAACATTTTGGTTTGGTTGGACCCTCCAAGGCGTTTTCAAAATCCATAGAAGATGTTACCAATGCAAAGAGGTGGAATCTGAAGTTGGCCAAGCAGTTTCGACATCCCTTGGTGGGTCTCAACCCTTTGTTACAGATCGGTCCTGATCTGGGACGATGAATTTGTCCCGCGTTGACACATTTCTTGGGGCTGGGTGGCCCCAAAAGAGATGTGAAGATGGAACCAACAAAAACATACAAAAACAGGGAATGATTGGTACTGTACATTCCTGTTTGTTGACTCGGGACACAGCCCCTCTGATTTTGTTTCGCTATTCACAGCGAACATGTTAGAGCATGTTGGAACCGTCCGGCGCTGTACAGCCTGTACAGACAACTCACCCGCCTCACAAAAGGTTTGTTGAAAGATGTTCTCTTATTTTATATTTGGGATGTCCAATTTTTTTTACAAAAGATGCTTTGGTACAGTAAATTAAGTCAAGATTGGTTGTGATTTTACTGCCTCCTTTCGGGCACCTCGATTTCACTGGGGCAATCGCGTGCCCGGCTTAGACATCATTGGCAGCTGCATCTGGACTAGGCGCCTCCGAAACCCAAGCTGATAAGGAATACCAGGTTTCCACAAGCACTGGATTTTCTGATGAAACTTGGTATGGGTGAAAATTGGGACAACCGAAAGATTTGAGAGTGACACACTGAAAAGACATCTTAAAAGACCAAAACTGCTAAAAATTGACACATCACATTTCCACTCTCGTTGTTGATTGCATCCCCCATGTTTACTGGTTACATTAAACAAACATCTTTATTTTCGGGTGGTTGTAGCCAGCATCAAAAAATCATGGCTGTTTTTTTTTTTTGTGGCCCCAAGGCTCAGGGTTCCCAGGGTTGGTCAATTTTTCCCAACGGCCAGGAGACTCTGTGGCAGATCTCCGGCTGATTGCATTATTTGTGAGGGCCTAACTTAAGCTGTGGGGTGGAACTTGGAGGGCTGCTTATTTTGATGCTTTTTTGCGCTAGAAATATTACAAATGACCTCTCTTTGTTTGAGATATTGTAGTGGAAAACCACGAAGCCTTGAGATCTTTCGCTCCCCTAGATTCTGGACACATCCATGATAGGAAATGAGTAAACAGCAGAGCTTCACTCCTCTATGATCTGCAATTGACTGATCCCGCCTTCATAGGACGTGGAGGTTGCCATTTTTCACCTGGCCACCCAGGTCGCCAAGTGGAAATTGGATGTGGCGGCCACCAAGAAAGCCTTAATCAAGTTGCTGCCAATGAGGCGCACTATGTCACTATGACTTGACAGCTGCGGCATCCTGGGGCCACGTTTTGACGTTTTGACGGTGACCAGCCCTTCAGGCGTCGCTACGTCATGGCCCATTTCAAAGCCAAGGTGCTGGGAATGTGTGTCAAAGCACAGTGGGAAGTGCCTCAAATCCTTCGAACACTGGGTCTGTTGAAGTAGGGAAACCAAGTTGGAGGATTTTGTGGTACATATGTTGTTGTTCGGGTTTTAAGGCAAGACGGAGACCCCCAAAAGGTCGCATTGGTCGATGGGGGATCCCCCATTGGCCGCTGCCAGGGGGGGCCTGATGTCAATGAGGAGCTTGAGCAGCCACTTGGATCTCAACTATTGGAAGCTGACCAGTAGAGGGGCCAGTCTTGGGCGACAGCCCCAGGGATTACTTCCAATATGAAGGTGTGTCCAAAGATGGGTGATAGCAAAGAAGGCAAATTGAGTGGAAAGCATCACAATCATACAATCGATCATCAAATTTGACAGGGATTCTATTGATTTTAAGACACACCATGATAAACCCACGTATTGGGCATGGGTCAATCATTGAACTGCCTTTTTGATCCTTTTTCAGAAGTCATTATCTACTTTTTCTCTCAAATGTACCACAATTCGACCCAGCCAAACCATTTCCTGCGGTCCTTCAGGTACATCCAGGAGTGTAGCTCCACGAACTCATGGGCTGCCATGGTGGGGGTTGGGATGTGGGGAAGGGTCCAACACAACCTGGCAGATTCTGCTGGTTTTCACTGGTGCAGGATGACAACCCCCAAGTAATTAGATGTAATTAGTGGACTCGCCTCAGCAGAAAGAATCAGCAGGGCACCGGAGAACCATATTCAAATGACATCCACCAATTCAATTGAAGAAATCCTCAATGTTCAATATGTACATCATTTTTCTTCGATGTTCATCTAGTTTCATCAATTTCCTTGGGTGAACCTGTTTGATTATGGAGGTTAAACCATGCGAAAAAACCTCCCGCCGATTTCGCCCGAGCTGGCAGGTGCAGAAGCCAACAACCAGCTGGCCGGTGGCTTCGAGTGTTAATGGAGCTGCATGGCCGGAGACGACTTGGGATTCATGGGATGACTTGGCCAAGAGGTGGGGATATATACCCTCTGGTGAACTAACATAGCAATGGAAAATGGCCATAGAAATAGTGGATTTTCCCATGAAAAATGGTGATTTTCCATTGCTATGTTAGTTCACAAGAGGGTATATATATATAGCTGTGTTTGAAAATGGGATACCCCCAAAATAACAATCTTAGTGGGACATGATGATAAACTGTTTCATTTTGAGATATTCCATTTTCACATACACACACACACATACTTTACCAACATGGGGATATTCACATCCAGCCGCCAGCCCCAGATTTTTACAGATAATTTGGCCAAAAGTGAGGAGGTTTTTCAAACATTTTGACGGATCTTTGGGCAACATAAGGATGTTTGTTGATTTTTACCCTCCAAACTCTGAACCCAGATTCCAAGATTATATGGGCCGAAATGTCTTTGATCCAAAGAAGCCAGATGGTTTGGGCAAGAAGGCTGCGGATTTTTGAAAACAAACCTGGGGATATTCGTGTGTTTTGCTGGCCGTTTTTGTTTCACCAGCAATCAGGATTTTTACCACTCATGACTATTGAGGGTCCACTGGTACCCCATCATTCAGCTATACCAGGATTGTTCCGCGATTTGGGATCATTTTGACCCTGCACGTGCAAATCTACCAGCACAAGAGAAGCGGAACGTGATGTTCCAAAAGCTCCCCACACCACATCCACTGGCCGAGGGCATGGGGCTCCCCCCCGGCGCGAACAGGCGAAGGGCAGGGCATGGATTGCAGTTGGACATTTTTGGATCTTGGGGTCTTCAGAAGAGACACTTAGTACCCTCTGGTAATTTAACATAGCTATTGAAAATGGCCATTTATAGTGAGTTTTCCCATGAAAAATGGTGATTTCCCATAGTTATGTTAGTTTACCAGAGGGTAGTACATGAAAAAGTAGAGATTAATGAAAGAATCGCACTTTCTTGCTGTCAATAAAACATGAAAAACACCACCGGAGTGCTCTGGGTGTACAAGGACTTGAATATATATATATATAATTAACTATAATTATGTATATATATATATGTTTATAAATGTATCACTCTGCTTGGTGGTTTCCATCCATCTATTTTTGTGTATTCCTAGGTGAAACCACCAATCAGCAAATCCGGATGCGGCTCCATACCTGGCATAGGATGAGACCTCCGCTCACTATCACACCACGAAAGTTGAACACTCAGAGGGAAAGACGTTGTTGTTTTTTTTTGCTGTGTTGGTTCTTGGTCATGATGATGGTGGTGATGATGATGATGAAGATGAAGATGGTGATGATGATGGCGATGGTGATGGTGGTGATGATGATTATGATTAGGCTGACGATGATGGTGATGATGGTGATGATGATGATGACGATGGTGATGATGATGATGATGATGGTGATGATGATGGTGGTGATGATGATGATTATGGTGATGATGATGATTATGGTGATGGTGGTGATGGTGATGTTGCTGATGACGATGGTGATGTTGCTGATGACGATGGTGATGATGATGATGACGATGGTGATGATGATGATGATGATGATGGTGATGGTGGTGACGGTGATGTTGCTGACGACGACGACGACGACGACGAGGACGACGACGACGAGGACGACGACGACGACGACGACGACGAGTTGTCGATGATGATGATGATGATGATGATGATGACGAGTAAGATTGCTGGGGCTGCTGGGACATATGCATCTGAAATCCAGTTTTTCCCATGTTTTTCAGAGTGCTTGCAACTATTCTGACTTTCACCAGGGCATCAGTTCCGAGAATTGGTGGAAGGATTTGGATTGGCAGGACTCCCTTTTTTTTCGGGGTAAAAAATCTGCCAGTTCTCAATTTCAATCTTACCCACAAAGTCAATCCACCACACCAGTTTGATTCCCATTTTCGGTGAGCAATACCATGCTAAATCCATCCAAAAAGTATGTTTGACTCCAATGTTCAATCAGTTTTTAACTATAGATATATGGTTAATTGATTAATCCCCATGAACTTATAGATATCACCCTAACCATCTATAGATATTATATATTCTACAGATATTGCTGAGGCCAGGACTGACCAACTCTGCGGGAGTCATTGCCACCAGCATCTCGCAGAGGTGCCAGCCATGACTTAGGAAACCTCCATGATCCTTCAGGTTTTGTTGATTATGGAGATTGAATACAACTAAATGGGATATTAGATGAACATCATGGATAGATATGTATATATAATAATATAGTATGGACATAATAGGAACTTATCGTTGAACTGTTTGGATTTTCCTACATTTCAGTGAAAATGAAGTCTACGGTTAGAACACATTGCAAACATGTTCATGTCTCGCGACAGAAAAAATATGGATAGTGATGAACACATTGGGCTGATTTAGGTACTGAAGTGCCGAAAATGACCGAGAGGGAAAGAAGATTCGTCCCAAATCTTGCGCATTGACTGGTACCCCGCGTTTGACCCCTCGGTGTTGGAGCACTGACGACCATGTCACCCGACAAACCAGAAACAGTTGGGTGTCCACAGATCTGGGTCGAACTTGGTCCAATTAAACTCGGCCACGACCATTAGTAGTTACACACACATTCATTGGACATATATTTATAAGTATGATTTTACTATATATTATATGATTATATATATATATATGTCTATTATCCACGCAGACACACACACACACATATATATATATATTTATACATGTAAACATACACATGTTGGCCAAAAAATTACTAAATTCGTGGCCTCAGCTTCGTGTCGCAGGCTGGCAGCCATCCGTGCTCAAGCAAGGCGGGAAATTTTGCTGGCTGTATCCTTATCCCCCTTTCAATGGACGCTTAGGATTTTTACCACAATTCTATCCAAGATATCCAGTATAGGCTGAACAAATATGATCATATTATCATACTTGATTTTGTAGTTTATACACATTTTTTTTGGTATGGGAAAACATACATGGACCCCTCAGAATGGATGGTTACATCGCGAAATTTGTGGGTCTTTTGGTACACCTATTTGTGGACCCCCGTTTATGATTTCGACAGAGCTACCAAGTCTTCCCAACCCCCAACTGAATCATTGGTGAGAAAGGCCTGCTGGAATGGTTCAGAGAGCATCGATCCCAGCAATGGACAGGGTAACCGGCCGGTCGGTAGGAACCCGCAAAAGGGGCCACATCCACTAGTATTTTTTTCTGCGCCCATGTTCAGGTTCCATAATAAATCTAGGTGCTGTATTCAGCTAGCTTCAAATAGCCAACAAAGCCATCATTTCACAATGAAATGGAGGCTGAAGTAGTACAACTAGCTCGACCAGAAGGGATATTACCACCAGCCTTCTTGGGCTATCATGCAGCTGGAATGGTGCAGCAATGCAACAATCTGGGTGAATCATACGCATTTGGGTATGTCTGGAAATGGGGTATACTGCAATACCTCAACTTATAGCATATTCTAGCCATTTTAACGACCAATGGGGAAAGTGATGATTAACCATGAAACAAAAATAAGGCGTACCCTATTTTCAGACACATCCTGGCAAAAACCAGCCCCTGATTATCCAGGTTTGCCATGAAATGGAGAGAAGAAAATCTTTTTTTTTTAATATCCCACAAGTGACCTTCCAAATGTCCAAGGATCAGATCATGTGCCCTAAGTGTGACTCGCCAGCTTTACTGGGATATGGGGTTTGTGCAAAGACGGGGTGCCCCACATTTGATCCTTGTCACCCGTGGATCCTCCTCCCCGACTAAGGCACCAATGGGCGGCGGCATAGGCATGCCGTTTTAACGGCCTGCTGGATATCAAAATGAGTAGTTCCCAAAGTACCCATTGGGTAGACAGAAGAGGAGTTGATGTGGTAAAGCCAATTCTAAACCATTGCCATTGTCACCGTAGATGCTCACAAAACCATCCACTGCAGGTTTATTGGATTTATCATGATTTATCTCATTACTGAGATTACTGGACACCCGAAAAACCGGCCAATCTCTCGGTGATGCTAATCGCAAAAGTGGAGGCCATGGGGATGTCTTATGATTTTATGTGGTTAGAAGATACTCTAAGTATGGTCCTGTGATGTTTCATGATTTTATATAGTTCCATAGTTGACTGTACCTATACTATACCATCCTATAGTTCTATGATTGACCATACCATACTAGGACCAGGCTTGACTTTTCCACCCCACCCCTAAATCCCGGGGGATCTGCAGGCAGCAGTGGGGCGGTTGATACGGCAGAGCTACGCCTGGTGAATCTCTTTGTGCGGCACCAAAGACTTTTGGGAAGCCAATCTTTGACCAATAGTCCTTTTTTTGGGGGGTAGCCAATAGCCAATCACCAGGTAGAATCACCTCGGCATCCAGATAGTTGCCTTCTGGAAACATTTTTTTTCAGTAAGGGGGTGCAAGCAGGGAAGTCTGATGGATGTTCCATTGCCGGGTGGGGCTAACTGAGGGTTAGGTCCTCCTCTTGCAGCCCCCCTCCAGACTTCACCTGACTTCATCCGACTCCAGGTTGCCAAATGGAAGTTGAACCCCGGGCGGGCCAGGGCCGCCTTGAGTAAAGTGCTTCCCCTCAGGCGAAGCCGGGGGAACCGGGACCTCCACATACAACGGCAGCAACTCACAAGGTCACCACTTAGGTACCTTCAAGATCCTTTAAGTCAGAACTCATCATGTTGGTGTGTCACCCCTGTCTCCAGTTTCCACGTGAAACTCACCATTGGCACTTGAAGCTTGTATGGTTGTCCTCGTCAGAAATCGGTTGAGCAGTTGACTCTCTCCAAATGCTCATGAATTTAGGCACCCAGCAGCCACATAAGGAGAATTGCTTGTTTTTATAGACGATGCAAGGACCTGTTGACCAATAGGTGTGGCGTTATATATCTTACAATTCTTTACATATCTTTGAAGGCAGCTTGACTTGAAGCACATTCAATTAAGGTTTAATTTGTTCAAGATCCGAGTTTCTTCCTTTTTCTCTTATTCTCAGTGTTTCCACTATTTTTATTTGTATCTTTATTTTCTACTTTGCTCTTGTTTACTTTCGTTTCCATTAGTCTTTCTTTCCCGTTTTTATGTCTTTTCATTTGTTACTTTTCCTTTGACTCGCTCCTTCTTTCTTTCTTCTCTTTTTCCCATTTTATTGGTCTTGTTGATGCTCTTTTTCTTTCCGCGACAGTCCTGACTTCCTCCGTGGTTGGGAAACTATGTTCTTTTGCAGAGAATTTGTCGTTTTAGTATGCTTTAGTCTAGTACTAAACCACCCACCTGGGGTTGGTCATGTTAAAACATGCTGAAACGTACCCAAATGGATGATGACATACCCAACTGGTTGTATTTTTGTTTCGAAGGTCTTGATGCAGTAAGTTGATCTCATTGGCCAGGCGGCGTCAAGTCATCGCAAGCTTCCGAGTTGAAGTCGTGCCTCGGTTGAGATGGTGAAAGGCAGCAAAACCATTGGATTGATTTCGGGATGAAATACTCCAATTTTGATACATTTCTGTTGCTCAAACCCATTCCAAAGATGTGGCTGTCATAGGCTCTGATGCTTCTGCTGACCTGGCTTCTTTCTGGCTGCCGGGCAATTTCAGGGATTCTGGAGCATGCCCAAATATCCCCTCAAAGCTAATGATATTGATTTAATATGGATTTATATCGCATCACCCTATGAAATCCTATTGATTGCATGGCAACGGGGTTCACGGATTCTCCAAGATTCAGTGTGGAATGTGTGTGATCCTGGACAGGGCCGTGGTGACGTGAACGACCAGCTTGACAGGTCCCTGGGTCACTGGCTTTCTGGGGAATCCCTGCTGAACAGGGAATTCATGGCCCCAATGGCAGGTATATCAGCGAACGCCAAGCTAATGGCTGGGTACGAGCCTCGAGGGCGACCAGCTTGGCAAGCTGAAAAAGGGCAAGAGAATCCAAAAAAAGATCCTTTATAAGATTTTATAAGTATCATTGTATCATGCCACATATTACAATGAATGCAAAGAAAAGTATTCATGACGGATCGAGGCATCTTCAAACACATTTCCGACCCAAGGATGCCACGCGAAATGGCAGCGTTGGCGTTCGGGTCTTGAGCAAAGACAGGAAGGAAGGAGTTGGCCCTCACGCTGGTCCTATGTATATGATATAATATAATAAAATATAATATTTATATAATATTTATATATATATACATAGTTGCTCTTGCGGATATTTACTCTATATGATTTTCGACAGCAATATGTTTATTTCTCTGGAGATGGATCAAAAGTTTTGATCCGTATTGATCCCTAAAATTGGATGGTTTAAGAACATTCAATTTTGCGGGTCTATATCCCATACCATTGAGATGGCTTCAAATCCCGCCAGTTTGCTGGGTGATGTAGTTGCTTCCCAATGATAGTGAAGAATCCCTGCATGACAAACGGTTGTTGGGGGAAACTACACTTAATTCCTCGTGACACGTGCACACCACTGAGCACAGTCACTTTGAGATTGCCTCTATCGGTCTGACGCGCTGGCTTTAGCTGCCAGACGCCTGGGTCGTGAGGTAGTTCCACTACTCAGTGTGTGCAACGCAACGTCAGGTGAAACGTCCAATCTCTGCCGTGAGTGCAGCTTCCACTGGTTTTGATCCCAACAAGAGGCGGCGGCTGATGGTTGGAATATGTTGGAATGAACCATCAGTGGGGGTTTAATGGGCTGTTTTGCCGGGCTGTTACCATCATAAATGGAACTTACAGAGGTAAAGCCTCAGGTTGAACCATTATGAACATAGGGGGGTTGACTAAGTTCACCATTATGAAATGGGGCAGGGCACTCCCTTCCCATTGATATGGAAAAACCCCATAAAAGCCCTGGTCTAGTATTGGAATGTGTTGGATCTACAAATTCACTAAAATGGGGCTTTTTTAAATGGGGAATTTCATAGGGCTAATTCATTGGTTATTTAACATAGCCATGGTATAGATGGCCCATCTATAGATGGTTTACCTATTAAAAATGGTGATTTTCCATGGCTATGTTAAATAACCAGATGGTAATTCATTGGTTATCAACCCGCACAAGGGGATGGACACCCCAACCTTTCACATTGCCATTACAAGAACTCTGAAAAATCTCGGCGGACCATGTCCATCAACTCAAATCAAACGGTAACGACTCAAGAGCTTCATGTAGATTTGGTATGGGTCCGGTCAGTCCGGTATCCAAGATGTTGATCTAATCCCATGATAATCATGATACAAACGGCAATTTATATATCCAACAAACATTGGGATTCTGACCAGAAATTGTGGGATTCTGCCAACAAAGCTGCAAAGTTGGGATTCCGACAAGACAAAATGGGGTTTGAGCCGCAAAGACTTGGGAGATATCCTCAGAGTTGGATGCTTTCATACTGAAAAGGAACCATTGTTTCGGTTCTCGAAGATTCTCATGTCCATAAAGATCATGGACGGTGCTTTGGCACCTCTATAAGATGTGAAAACCGGAGTCCCATTTTTCATTTCGTGTTGATCCTTAGCAAGTCATGAAATCGGCTCAAATCAATTTTTGTGAATTTACATCTGAAAATCCACGTGTTTTCTATCCACCATACCCTGCATCAGGATACGGCCGATTACGGCGCCACGCTCGCCCCGCTGGCGCGTTTTTCTGCTGTTTGATAGCCCTGGGTTGGTTGGTTGATTTGGGTTTGTCTGATACCTTAGGATACCCGGTAGGGTGCCCCAAATCCTATGATTTCTCATGATTTCATGATGTGTCCATTGAACACCATTGAACTAACTAGGCCATATTGGAAGTATACCCCATTTTCAGACACAGCTATTTGACTTCATTAATTATGATTAACGGGTGGGTAATTTTAAAACCATAACCATAAATTGAGGAATGCTGTCACATCCCACAAAAGATGTCAATTGGAAGCCATGGTTGCTTTCAAGGAAAGGAAAGCAGGTCATTCTGTCTTTTGTGACGGAACAAGTCTGCAGAGACAGCAATGACGAGCCCTTATGAGATGTTTGGGGGTAATAGCTAGCAAGAACTGTGGGAAGCTAGGAGTTGATTTGAATTCCACGCGTATTGAAACTCCTACATGTCTCATGGAGCCCATACCCGAGACTCGACTGATGTCTTACAGTCTTACAATGCACATGCTCATCCGTCGCTTTGGAAGTAGTGTTCCTTATGCCGCCTTATGCAATGTAATCTTGGCAAAATGTTCATTGCAAGAGATTCTTCAGACTGTGTCATCAGATTGACTATTTAACTATATACACAATATAATCACATATGCATATATATATATATAAATAGTGTATACATTTTTCCTCACCTGCCAGGTGAGGGTTGTTAGATTTTATGTCAGTTGCCTGGTCCTCCTCGTCCTCCTCCTTCTCCTCCTCCTCCTCCTCTCGTTGTCCTCCTCGTCCTCCTGCTCAACTGCGACTCGCGA
>Ga0126342_10015269_pt1 | contig 13474 bp, 16 predicted proteins | sample Cyp1metagenome_FD_92528 | JGI IMG/M metagenome (GOLD analysis project Ga0126342, IMG submission 92528) | Coral microbial communities from Lord Howe Island, Old Settlement Bay, Australia - Cyphastrea 1 metagenome | ecosystem: Host-associated > Invertebrates > Cnidaria > Coral ...
CGAAGTTGGCGAAGAGCTTGGCCAAGAGTTGGCAAGGCAACAGTGGACGTGGAAGTGGAGGCAGAGGTGGTAGAAGAGGAGGAGGAGGACGCGGAGGAGGAGGAGGAAGGAGGAGGAGGAGAACAACTCTGATAAAATCTAACAACCCTCACCTGGCAGGTGGGGAAAAGTGTTCCAAACCACCAACCAGCTAAGATCTTAGCAATTAGCAATTGACGTTTCTTTTCTGCGTAAATTACTACTGCTCAGCAACGAAGTGGGTCCCTTGAAATTCCTGCTTCCCTCTAATCAAGCATGGCCACAGAAAATCCACCAATTCGGTGATTGTCCCAGAAACCTCCGCTAGTTCCGCGATTTTCCAGCGATCTTTGAGAACTTCGATAAAAGCCATGGCTTTTCCACATCTGGTAAACATGATCATTAATGTCTTCAAAAAATGTCTGCAATATGACTATTTAATATGTCACTAACCTGAAATAAGGCTTCTCTTGGGATAGTTTCCCCAAATCCGAACCCATTCCCCAGGCGCGGCCTGCTGATGTCCCCCGAGTTGGGCAAGACGGGCCAGCTGCGCAGCCTTGGCGAAGTCTTTGTCGCGGCCTGGATGAAACAAAGATCTCTGGGCAAGTTATTGAGTACCCTCTGGTAAACTAACATAACTATTGAAAATCACATTTTTTAATGGGAAAATCAACTATTTCTATGGCCATTTTCAACAGCTATGTTAAATTACCAGAGGGTAAGTTATGGGGATATGATTGGGAATTTTATTGGGATATTTGGGATATGATTGGGAAAATGAATGGGACATAAGACATTAAAATGTGGGAGGGATAGATTCGATCCATTGTAAAGTATAATTCTGCCTTGGTAGCACACTGTCAACAATCCATACAAGCAAGATTCGTTTGGGGCATTTCACGGACAAAAATGGAGATTTTTGAACTTGATAATTCAATATGACCAATCCAAAGTGAACGAATAAACGGCGAGAAGCGGGATATTAGCACCCGCAAGACACCGAGAAAACAAGTAATCCAGGCGAGCGAACAGAGGGAAACAATCTTGGTTGATTCAACGAAAACAAGGAGTCTTCAAATACATGTATGTATATTATAATTATATATATATACTATACATTGATATACTACACATTTAAATACCAACAATTATGGCTATAAAATTGTGTGCGCTGATTTTCGCATGGCTACGGTCGTCTCCTGACTCGGCGAAATATGGCTTCGGTTGGAGCCATTGTTGACGACCAGCGGGCCTGAAACCGTTTGAAAACAATGCGATAAACCACCCATTTGTGAATGGTTTACACAACCTATTTATGGTGATTTGGGGGATGGTTTCCTATTGTTTAACCACATTAGATGTATTCAGTTGCAGTATTGTAGTAAACAACAAAAGAAATTTCGACTTCATCACACTTCACACACAAAAAACAATGCAAATGCACCCCAAAAAACGATCTTCTTGCATCTACCGATGTGTTGTATCCAGCCGTACAAGTATCAAACCCTTGGGTTTCAATTTTTGGTCGGGGACTTGTGCATCAACGAAATCCTTTTGAAACCGGAACGGAAGCCGAACGGAAGCATGGACCCCTTGCCGCCGCTGGGTTGCAAAGCTGGGTGAATTTGGCGTTGTCTAACAATAGACCCAGAAACCCACTGGTTCATCATGATTTTCCCATATCCCAGGTGCTCCATGTATGGAATATTTACCTACATTGGGTCATTTTTTGGGCAAATGTAGGTAAATATTCCATACATGGAGCATCTGGGTATGTTCAAAGATTTTCCCTATGAAAAATGACCATAGTTGGGTCTACCCAATTTTCAGACACATCCATTCAACTTCATGGTGGCAATGGTGGGCCTTGGGCGTAGACCAAAGCCAAGTTGAAGAAACCATTGGGGTCTTCCAGCTCAACAGACCGTTCCTGGGCGGAACTGCCATGCTGCAAATGAAATCTTAAATATCTATGGATATGTATAAGGTATACTTCAATATATGCATCTATCTGTGTCTATGGATATGCATATAGAATAATACATAGTTCACTTACAGTCATATTACAGTCACATTACAAATGCAGATTCAAACAAAACGGATTGAACATTATACATAGATAACCTCCCGGAGCCGTTGAACGATGCGTTTTTATCCGTGTTTCCCGGGTCCCAAAAACTGGAGACCAACAGGCAACGGCCTCGAAGCCACAGGCCGTAGAAATACATTCATCACATGAATTACCCTCTGGTAAACTGACATAACTATGGAAAATCACAATCTTTAATGGGTAGTTCAACTATTTCTATGGCCATTTTCAATGGCTGTCTTAGTTTACCAGATGGTATCTACTTAAAATAGAGATTTTCCATAGCAAGCTTAAATTACGGAAGGGTATGCAATTTGTAAATCTTTGGAACAGGAAGAGTTGAAACAATTTCCAGTATGAAGCATAAAACCACCTGTCGATGGTGGCTATTCCGTCAAACTCAGCCAGGTTTCGTGGGGCGCACGTCACATATCATACATCATGTTTTAGAGACAATATACTGTCTCAAAAAAAGGAACCCTGCCTTTCGGGGAGTAGTATTCATCATATTGAATTGTCTACTGCAGAAGAAAATTGCAATATTATATATTTATAATTATACATATCATTACATATCGTTGTCAGAAATATTGGGTGTGTCCCATTGTTTATGTTGTGTTTATGTAGATGGAAACAATTACAGCAACAACAACATACATGCTCTGATGTTTAATTATATGATATATAAATAAGATATAAGTAATATGACATACATATCATAAAATGGATGACGTGTCAGTGCCGAGAAGGGGCACTGCCGTCCGTTTGCCGCTGGGCCACCCCACGTAGAAGGACTTTGCCATCTCTTCGTCTTTCTCAACACCCAGCCCCTGAAGCAAGGCGTGGACGAACGAGGCACAGCGTGAAAACGTGACCATCACATCAATACCGTAAAGTACCACAAAATGTTACACTCACTCGTAAAATACCGCAAAAGAATGGTTTTTCTTTCAAGGCATAGTGTGAAAACACTAGTTTCAATACCGTAAAATGATCACACTCGGTCACAGTTTACACTGTTGGCGAAACATCCGATGCAACCAAAAACTCTGGGGATATCAAGATATCTAGCATGATATGTTTTTTTTTCGAGTTTAAAAAACATGTTCGCTTCCGCTAGTGGATGGCACAAATACCTGGCAAAGATCAGCTGTTGCTCATGAAAAAGAGAGGCCTCTGAAGAGCTACAAGTCGGTCAAACAAAATCAGAGTTACCCTTGTGTAATCAAAGGCTGCACTGGGACAGGGAACCCCCTGTAAATGGAAGTTTGAAGGGGGAACATAATCTAGAAATGGAAGATGTTTCTTTGCCATGTTAGATTCTTAGAGGGTATGTCTAGTGTTGGTGGCTGGAAGTGGTAAATATATGTCATAGGTTAAATCGCAAAATCAAATATAGCCCATCATCAGGATTGCTCCCAACACCCCAGATACCAGCGTCAAAATTGACGTAGAGTCTCTCATCTCCCCCTACGATGGCTGATGAAGATCCCACTTTTTCCCGCTAAAAACTAGCCTCTGGCAATCAAACATTGCAAAGAAATGGGAAACCCCGAAACTAAGCTGGGAAAATCATCGAACTAAATGGAGGATGTTCATTGCCATGTGAAAGATTACCGGAGGGTAAGCCACCGTTTTCCTAATAATCATCATCAGGGTCAAATTTATGTCATTGACTAAAATTAAACACATGTTTCCCTATGATCCTTCACAACAATAAAAGCTGCAAACTATGTTGTACCATGTATGTTGTACCACTGGAGCAGTGTTCATCGGCTTATGCTAGGTGGTGCCCCCCAAGATGATGTTTTCCAAAAAAACGCAGCACGTGCGCTACGCCCCACAGATACTTCACTATATAGACTTTCATACGTTATTTTCAAGGTTTCTTTAGCGCTTCTTTAGTTTTTGGTTTAAGGTTCATCTAGGGTTTCTTCAGGGGTCAATTTAGGCTTTTTCCTAAGGGTTTTCTATTTTTTTGTTAATTTTTTTTTGGTAAAAAGCTGCGAAAATCAATACTGCCAGGCAGCCGAATCCACGCAAAGGGTCATAAACACGTCTCTGGGTTCGCAAACCCAGAGCCATCAAGATAAAATTTCCCAACATAGTCTGATTGGTGGTTTTAACCATCTTGAAAAATATTAGTCCATGGGAAGGATTATCCCATATATTATGGAAAATAAAAAATGCTTGAAACCACCAACCAGTAGTGGAAGGCCACAACCACAAAGTACTGTAACGCTCACCAAAAATGAGGGTGCCGGCAATCATCCCGAAAGAGTTTGGGGCATAGCACAAGTGCTGGCCTTAAAAAACACAATTAACTAATCAGTTCTTATAAAGTTATAAAATAATATATGACATAGTTGTAGTTGTATAACTACATATATGTATAGTCACATAATAGTTACACAGTTATTTGATATAGCTATAGAATATAAAATAATGAGATATGATTAATTACAGGCCCTACTGGTATATATTTTTTCTCGACCCCAGCCGACATACATCCTGTAGTTGTATGAGTCGAAAACACCTTGGCTCTCAATCCATTGGCTCCCGGCCTGCGCATGGAGCACGCCCAAATTGCACATGGCCCCTGCGTGGTTCTGTTCCGCCGCGCGCCGAAAGAGGTCCACGGCACGCGGCAGATCCTGCCATTGCTGAATTCATCGCGCATCTTCGTAGTGTTTCCCATCGGTGAGGAAACGAATCAACAAGGAAACCTTTGGGTATGGGCCTGCAGGCTTGAAAAAAATTGCGTCATCAAATTCTGAAAGTGATTATTGTAGTACTGAAGAAAACAACACCACTGTGATTGTATGTGTTGGTATTCCAGTCCGAAGTGCCAAAACAACACCAGCTATGCCAACTATGCTGACCGCGTTAGCCATAATTTTTGTTGAATGCCCAACTGGTTCAAAAAAGAGAGAGGTTGTTCTATTGTTTGGACTGGTCCACTGAATCTGGTATATACACTCTGGTTATTTAACATAGCCATGGAACATCACCATTTTTAATAGGTAGACCATCTATAAATGGGCCATTTTCCATGGCTATGTTAAATAGCCAGAGAGTAGCCTAAAACAATCTAAAACATTCAGTACCAATCCTCCAACATTCAGATTCTTTTCGAGGCTTTAAACGGTAATCCCCACCTTCGCCCGGATCCGGCCCGGCCCAACCTTTTCTATGCCTTGCCCCGTGAGCAATGCGGCACCCAGCACGTATTGCGCCTGCTGGATGTGTAGTGCAAAACTTGGGTCCCAAAAAATGGGAGAAAACCCGAAGACATTGAGTGAGATTTGTGGTGCGTGGTGATTTTGTTGGGCTCATATCACTATTGTCGTCCTTCGACCCAACTGCTGGGGTATACTTGCTATTACTGCAGGCTCAGCCATATTGACAGTGACGGATTCAGCACTGCGTGGTCGTGGAAAGGCAATATCTTTATATTATATATTAAATATTATATATTATATTATATATCATATCATACATATTATATTATATATATTATATTATATATGTTATAGTATATATTATATATATTATATTATATATATTATATGTTCCCGGTCCCCGGTCCCGTAGCCCCCCCCAATGGTATGGTCCCCTACTCCGTGACCTAGAATCTATCATTCCATGGTATTTACTGCATTTTGGATGCAAAACCTCATATTTCTACTGGAACATATACAGTATATATATAGTATATATTACAAAATGACCTATGCAGCAGTCTAACCTAACTCTGCTGCAGTCGTTCGCAACTCAGACACCCCAGGATACCCCAGGCAGTAAGTCGATGTGAGCCACCCCTGAGAATCCCAATTGCTCCTTGTTTCCTCGAAAATCTATGGCTACTTTCATTGCAACCCCGAAATACCCTGCCCCCAAAAAACATGTTCCACTGTACCAGCAAATATACTCATATATTTTCCACATGTTGAACTGCAAACATGGTAATGTGGTAAACCCCAAAATAAATAAACCAGCCCCTAAATCACATAAACCATCCCCAGACAGTGCATTACTTGTTTATGGCATTGGGTTTACTTAGCTTCCATAAACTCCCATAAATTCCCTATCAACTTCCATGAAATCCCTATGAAGTCCCATTAAATCATATTAAATCACTCTAAAAAATCCCATTACATCCATAAGTCCCATTAAATCCCATTCATACATGTTATTCCTTTGAATCCACCATGGCCCAAAGTTTCTTGTTTCAAAGTCACCCCGAAAAAACGAACCGCCTCCGCATTTCCAAGCTCCGCAGCACGCTGCAGGAGCACTGGGTCCATCAAGGAGGTCAGTGAAGTACTGGTATAATAGGCCCCTGAAATTGGGCATAGATTTGTAAAACATACTGTATGTGCTTCATTTATTTCATTGTATACATTTATATTTATATACATATGTATATATATTATATATATATATATATATTATATATATATGAGTACATGCAAACATGTGCCTGATGTTAATCAATGAATGGTCTTTTCTTCTTTTGCTTGAAACGTGTTGGTGTGCTATTTACGTGATTTATCGTGATTTGATAGACCAACAAATTCATAATTTTGTCTTTACTATATTTACCTGATCTTTTGCTACCTTCTGTGTGTGTCGCTGTGTGTGTCACCAGCGTTGGCCTGGTTCCGATGAAACAGCGTACCCTCTGGTTATGTCAAAATAGCTCTTGAACATGACCAGTTATAGTGGATTTACCCATTGAAAATGGGTGGATCTTTCCATAGTTATGTTAGTTTACCAGAGGCTAATGAATGCTTCCGGAAGGACCTAGAAATCACTCTTGTTGTACCATTTCTACCTTTCATATGTTCAGCTTCCCCCTCCACAGTGCAATGGCGAGATTTCTTTCTGCTCCGCCGCTCGGAGAATCGCGCGCGATTTCAAATGGCACGCCTGCCGCTGAGGCACTGGGAGGTGATCCATCCACTAATGTTTCCTCAAATATCCTCAAATATCACCTCGTCTACCACCATAGAAACTCTAGCTGGCAGCTGATCTTTCAACAAGACATAGCACCTTAAAAGAGTGCTATATAAAACATTTTGAAAAAAAACAAGACTCACGGAGGATTGAACCTCAGCCTGGCCTTCAGGAGCTCTCCTTGATGCAAAAGGCATTGACTGAGCCTCGCACCGGGGACTCTGCAGGAAGCGATTTTTTTTTATTAACCTGGAACTGAGTTCAGTATGTTCAGTCTTCCTCCCGCCATCATTCTAATCATTCTATAGGTATAATTTATGGTAAACATCTACTTCACGAAAATTTGATAGTTTCGGCCCTGTCGGAAAGGAGGTATGGCAGTTTTTCCTTCCAACACAGTTGGCTAAGTTAGGTTATGACGAACTTTATTGAAGTTCTTCAGTCATTTTGAAATGGGGAATTTGAAACATGAGTCATGAGTCGGATCATTGTCCCAGGTCGGACAATCCTAGATCTGTTAGATTCTTAAAACCACCAGAATTTAAGATGATTTGCAGTATGATTCACAAACGTCTAAGAAATCTATCCCAAAAAAAACTGATATGATGTTGATTCTTGAAAAAAACACGGGGCTTCACCACATCTCCGCAGTTCACCACCCTCCATGCCTCTATGTCCAAGGAAACCTTTAGCTTCCTGCCGCTTGCCATCTTGCAAGGAAAAGGCTGCAATCTCACCTCGGACAGGGGCGACCATCAGTTTCTTCAAGGGTTTCCTGAAATAGGGCTATCCTAAATTGGTGGATGGTTTGTGAAGTGTTTATTTCATGGAGATTGATTTGGGGGTACCCTTTTGTTTTAGGACGCCTCCATCTAAACCTCTATGTAAAACACACAAATATGCATGGAATTCGGCCATTCAGGCCACTAGATAGACTGAAATCACCGACTCCGAAAAACTGGACTATTCTGTTATTTTAATTTGATCTCAAGTGTTTCTCATTGATTTTCAGATGTTTTCAGTACCTGTGATTTCGGGTCATGGCTTCCTGGACATGCTGTTCCTCTTACTCTCTGGTAAACTAACCTAGCTATGGTTTATGGGAAATAAACAATTTTCCGTTGATATTGATATTAATCTTTATATGATATGATGGGAGAAAGTGGACATTTAAAATGTCCTTTTTGGACTAAGGACAAGTACCAAGCAGTCAATGCGATGTGAATTCGTCAAATTGTGTGGTGAATGTCCCTTCCTTGCTGATTAAATTTCAATCAAACTGTCCATGGTTGTTAATCCATTGTAATTTAATCACCATTAATGTCGATTCTGACTATCATGTGCTTGGTAGACGCTTATTTGCCGCGCTTGCTTTCTGAACTTCTTTGTCTTTCCCTGCCAACAGCACGTCACCCAAGTCACCGGAGTTCAGATAACCCACGTAGCACCTGACGACAGCGTCAACCCCATTGACCATTAAATCTGGTGGGTTTGACCATTAAATATGTCGCGAAGCATGGTGATGTAGCCACCAAACATAAGGCCAGGATTTATCCCATGGATAATGATGTTTTGATGGCTCCTAATCGCTTGAGTTTGCCTCAAAAATGGAGGTACTCCAAACATCGCATAAAACACTCTCAATCTGAATGGGGAAAATCATGATGGCTCAGCCGGGATAGGCCATGGGGCCCCAAGGCCCCAATCCGCTGCAGGATGACCGGTTTCTATCAAAGCTCATGTTCCCTATCCAAAATGTGGCAACCAAAATGATAGAAACATGGCATAAACATTGTAACATGGGCATCTCTTGGGGGTTATATGTATTTATATGTTACCCATTTTTTACATAGCCACAACTCAGGATGTGAAAATGCCATCGCATGACGGCCTGTCACCCTGCACTTTGAACACGTATGGATTCTTCGCTTCCTGGCAACGTGGCCAGGCTGGCGGCTCGCTTGGATTCCCCTTAAACCCCCTGTTTACATACATACATAATATATTATAGTCCCCATTTAAATGGCCAATTAGGGGAATATACTTGGGGATACTTGGGGCTTATCATGGACTTTAAAAAAAAAAAACGCAATAGGATGGCAATAAACCGTTGCAAAATCACAAACTATATCCACCTACATAGAACTACAAATGACATCAAATCACCATCTGAGGTCAATCGAAGCAAATAGACATGATATACTAAAAACAAACACATCACAAAACGACCGTCGAATGGGTCGGGATTGCATACCATCTCTATTCACCCCAGAGCTTGTGCTTGAGAAAGAACCATCCAACATAATCCATCATCAAACTTCCAGGCATCAGAATCAGAATCCATTTTGTGTTCTTTCCCCAAGCCTCCGATGATGTCGTCTGCGGAAACTCCGGTATGAGACGTGTGGGAGTGGCAGTATGGTCCTAGCCTTTGGCTCAGAATTCCACAAGTATCACAATCGCTTCCCTGAAGCCTTTCTCTGCCGGTTGAAAAAACCATCCGCAAATTCCAACAACACAATGATACCTAGAGAAAGCCCTCATGAAAATTGCTGCATTTCTCTCACCTTAGCCCAACATCTCTCAACGCTTAGCCCCTGGGCCGCCCAAGCCGGTCCTGATGCTGCGGCGTCACTTTGATGGTCATCAAGAGTTGCCTGGATCCGGACGCAAATTTCTTCACCTCAGTCCGTTGAGGATGGCGACACCCAATTAAATTCCCTGCTCCCCTGGATCAGGATCTGGAAAACCCCTGATGAAATTTATGTAATTTGAATATGGCCTATAATATATATATATATATATATAATATATATATTATATATATATACATATACATATAGTAACTAACATAGAATGAGGATATAATGGGGCCTTTTTATGGAATGTGAATGGTCTCCCGTTTGGAAGACGATCTACAGTCATGGTGGGTTTTGCACATGGTTTTTTAATATTTACAGGGGGAAGATGCCAAGAAAAAACCTGAAACGTGTTGTTTGTAGCTATAAAACCATGTGTGTGGCAAATCAAGATTTGATAATGGTGTATAATAATACTGTACTCATTTTATTGCGAGGGCCTGAGGGTCTGGAGGAGGGTCAGTTGGATTAGCTAAATGATTCCAAGCTAGGCAGAAATTGAAATTCTGTAAGCATTGGTTATCACTTCAAGTCATCCTAAGTCATCCCTCCGAATCTTTTGGAAATCATAGCTCGCAGCATTGCGGTACTTATGGCACTTGTAGGATCCAGTTTCAGGTTAAAGACTTGAAGCAAGAGGCCGTGAAGTCCCGGCAAAGGGCTAGGACGAAGTCTTTCCCAGCGCTCGTTGCTTGCCAAACGGGCATTGAACACTTGTAGATCCTGCACCACAAGCAGGATTAAGATGGATTACTGTAAGATGGGTTAGGATGGGTTCAGATGGGTGAAGGAGGGTGAAGATGGGTGAAGGGCGCATAGCAGCCCCAGCAAGCTGCATGATGTTGACCAACTGCAAATGAAGCATTCTGCAATTTGCGGCCGTTGATGGTGCGGTGTCAACCGAATGTTTTTGTTTTCATGAATGACGTCATTGCCGAATGGAAGGAAAATTCACTGTGACATCTGCGATCCAAGCAACATTATCCAAAATTCATGTAGAATTGTAGAAGCCAAAGAACAATCACCATGTCTGGAGTGACATCAGTGACATCCAACATGTCCAAAACATGTCCCTCTTGGTTCGTCGCGGTCCTCACATCACGGATGTTCTCCGGCACCAATTCGTTGGTGTGAGAAAACAAGCGGAGACTGGCCACCTGCTGCAAGACTTGCAAACATTGGGTGGATATATGGGATTTGGGGATGTGTATGGATTTGTATGTGTGTGTATATGTGTGTATATGTGACATATGTGTATGTGAATATTTTTCAATAGGTCTCTGTTGGTTTATTTTTTCAGACGAACAGAACTAGATTTCTGAATGTTGATGCTGGATATTCGCCTGGAAAAAAGGGGGCCCGGCCCTTGACTGCTTGGTATCGATTTCCATAATGGTTCTTATGATGGGGGATTTTATGGGATCTAATGGGATTTATTATAGTTCCGAGTGGATCAGAAGAAAATGCCCTCTATAATATCTACTAGTACTACATAATGGAACACTCTGCGATTGTATCCGTTTATTACTGGATTTTTCTACGGCCGGTAATTACAAAATCTGCTTATGGCCCTGTGATAGAACCCAAGGCCTCCACAACATGGCGTGTCTCAGATACCCTGCAACAATTCCATGCGTTATTGCTGCATAGGTATCACATATACACATATATATATACATAATATATACATTGTTTATATATATATATGTAATTATGAATTATGTTGAACAAAAATACGAGTGAACGACCTAACCAGGGTTTATCCAGTTTGATTTCATGATGATTTCAGTTGAATAAGATAGCTCTGCTTTACCCGGCCCGCCCGGCCTTGTGCTCATCGCGGTCCGGCACCAGCAGTCTATCCTCGCAAATCTCCAAGCTGCAAACAAAGCCGTTGGCCTTCGACGTTGGTGGAGGATTTGGGAATTGCATGGAGGTGCTTGATGTTTTGCATGAAATGTGAGGGAACATCATAGATGTCACCACTGTGGGTCTAATAATTACGTAAATCTTGCTTTTTTGGGGTTGGGGTTTTGCAAATGGTTCCTGAATTTTAGCAATTGGTTCCTGGATTTAACAGACACTCTTCAATAACCAGACTAAGCTAACGCATCCAATGTATGTCAATATATATATATATACATACATACATATATATATATATATATAGATACTACGAGTATAGAAGAGGTTGAAACAACCAACATGGAGGTTTGAACCAAAGAAAGTTGCGGGATTCTTCAACCAACATGATGATTTAGGGAAGGGTATTATTGGAATTTATTAGACGAATGGGAATACTGGGAGATAGACCCAGACGCTCTGGTAAGCTGAAAGAAACAAACCATGTCAAGAGGTAGATCATCTGCAAACGATGGAGTCTGTAATGCAGTGTTTGATGACAATGTGGTAATTTTCTACAGCCACTTGCCACTGGGCAAACATTTCGAAATCGTGGACAACCACAGATTACCAAAAAAGCAAAAGGTGTGGATCTACAAAAAGAATCAAAAAGGTAGAACAGTTTTGCAGGAAGTCAAGAAGATGATACTGACCCCATAATTCCATATAACTCCCAGGTCTCCAACTCTTCTAATCCTTTCAGGGTTACGGCAGACAAATGTACAAGCGCTAGACCTTTCGCACCCCTTTTGACATGAAGTCACCCCAACACAAGGCACAATACGAAAAAACAAATCTAGAATCGCGTCGTGCCTTTGCATTATGTCAAATATATGTCGTTCTGAAAATCAGTGTTTATTAATGAACCGGCCATTGGCACAACAGGTTAAACAAACAAATCCTTGAAGTTCTTGGGCTATCTTTCTAGGGGGTACATACACTAGCCAAGCGGCCTTATATTTATAGTGTAAATTCAGGCTGAAACATAGTATGCGTACAGGCTAAATCTGCAGGAAATGGAAGCCTCAAATATTATTACCAGTAGAGGGCATACCGCTTGTTTGATAGAAATTGTCAAATGTGGCTTGTGGCTGTGACACGATGTGGGGGAAAAAACGTGATCTAAAACGAGTCCTCTGGGAGACAAAGCGAGACCTAGTGCGGCACTCTACTCATCCAATCTCCTCCCCTCTGCTCTAGTTTCTCTACTCTACTGTAATCTACTCTTCTTTACTCTACTCTTCTCTACCCACCTCTACTCTCTTCTACTCTGAGTTGCTCTGCTCTTCTGTACTCTGATATACCTTTCTCTACTCTATTCTATTGAATGCCCGCATTGCAAAGGTTTCTCTCCTAATAAACTTCCTTTGAACTAAGGAGTGAGGTACTGTGAGGAATGGGACACGCTTCCTAGTCAAGACCATCGTGCCAATGTGATCTGGGTCATAGACCTCAAGCCTTCAATAAAGCACGATGTATAACATCTGGCATCAACTTCCCTATGGCACAACGGATGTGGGACGACTGTAGGGCACCTTGGATCACCTGGATTGCGCTGAACTCCCCCCCCCGCATTGGTGAAACTATTGGGCCTTTCCTCACATGAGGGTTTCCATAAAAATGGGGGTGCCCCAAAATGGATTTTTTCCGCCTTTGACTTTAATGCCGTGTGACAGCGGTAGAGACAACCAGCTACGCGTGAAGTCCCCACCAATGATTGTGATCATTAATTAAAAAAACGCAAACAAAACCAACAAAAAACAACAAATTCAGGGGTGACGACGAGACACACCATGGGACAGTCGAATGCACGGATGCAAAATGACAGATGCCGGATCGAATGCAAATGAATGCATCCTCCCAG
>Ga0126342_10015270_pt1 | contig 13473 bp, 15 predicted proteins | sample Cyp1metagenome_FD_92528 | JGI IMG/M metagenome (GOLD analysis project Ga0126342, IMG submission 92528) | Coral microbial communities from Lord Howe Island, Old Settlement Bay, Australia - Cyphastrea 1 metagenome | ecosystem: Host-associated > Invertebrates > Cnidaria > Coral ...
TATATATATATATATATATATATATATATATATATATATATATATACATATATATATATATACATATTTATATATATATACATATATATATATGCTGCTTGATGGCTACCCTCCAGTAAATAAACATGACACGTAAACATTCTCAGGTTCAGTTGTAATAGGGGAACATGATCCACAAATGGCGGATGTGTCCAGCCTAAAGAATAACCATAATCCAAGAAAAACAACTATGGTTATTCAACAGTTTGCTAATGGTCTATGTAATATGTTGGTAATATATGGTATATGGTATCTAATGGGTATCTACTACCCTCTGGTCAACGTTTATAGTGTGCGAACTGGAAAATCTCCGTTCTTAAGTTCGGTAAATCATCATGTGTATCATCTATTTCTATGGGCCATGGCTTCCACAACAAATAACCAAGGGGTAGGTTCGGAAAAAAACATGTCCGACTGGAAATGACCATGATTCTTGGCTTCAGGTGATGAACGTACTGGTGCTGCTGTTACCTTTCGCCCTGGCTGCTTCTGATTGTGGAGGGGCCCTCATCGTTGAGAATCCATGTTTGAGTCTCAGATGGGTCTAGAAACTGGGGATTACATCCAATTCATGGCCATTCTGATGTCATGAATGGTGATCAACTATGTAACTATGTTTTCTTTTGGCTACAGTCGTGCATTTTCAGACAAAACCCTGGTTTGAAACAGAATGAAAGCACATGAAAATCATTGAAAATCCACCAGTTGCAAGGTGTGTTGGTTTACAAACCCCATTACTATTTATTATAGATACAGTATATTTATCTACAATAAATAATCTTTTTACAGTAACCTACTGTAACCTATTTATAAACAAGTTTCGCGAAATTTGTGGCCCAACCTTGCATGTTCAACTCATGGTTTTTGTCGATATACTGGTACCACTGTTGTCAGGTTGAAACTTCATAAATCAGGGTAAATTATAACGACCTCACTGTTCTCCCGAAGCCTGGAATCATGCTTTTCATAAGGGAAATCATCCCCAAATGGTTTTAATTCAGGTTAGTAAAATAATTATTATAATTTACCTGTATGGATATATCTATATATATATATAACATATTCATAATTTACCCACATATATATATATATATATATACATAATTACCCAGATAAATTCTGGGTGAAATTCCCCTTCCATGTCCTGGTACCATCTGTCGCGAAAAACCATCGATCTGTGGTTGGGCCAATCTTCATGGTCTTAGAGCTGCCAGACATTGAAATGAATCTTCCAAGGTTGAGACATCAGTTTTATCATTGTTTGTACAGTTATGGCCATTTATCAGTTATAAGTACTCATAAACCCCATTTATAGAATGTATAATCCCATTGAAATCACCAGTTATAACTGGTAGCCGCTGGTAGCCATGGCCATAACTGTAGTGATAGTCATATTTATACATACATAGATATCCAGTCACATCCCCATGATGGTTGTTTCATAGCCCTTTGTTTTTGGCGCTGAAGCCAACAAGAGAAAAGTCACCAGCGACACGTCAGGCAGCCTAAAGACGGTTGTGACTGCCGTGCTGGGCATTCTTGGCCTTGAAATCTACTGGTCTCCTGGCTGATGACCCATAAGATATGGGGGTTTTCACCAAGAATATGGTGATGTTTAATGGGAATTCATGGGCATTTCATGGGGATCTTTGTCGGATGTCTCCCGGGATTTTGTTTTGAACATATAGAGAGTGACAGAGTTTTCTTCCGGGAAAGCCTTGGATGGATCGTTTAGTACGAAAAATCTGGTAATGTGGGTAAAACAAAAATCATAAACCATCCCCCAGCCATCACCATGTTTATAGGTGTATATATAGTTACCATTCCCAGTCATGGGTTTTATTTATGATATGTTTTAAACATGTTTTAACCACATTAGTCTGGTATGATGTAAATGTGCACAGTTCTACAGTAGCAAGCAGCCACAGCCAGCCACAGCTGATGATTGCGATGACCTCACGCCGCACGAAAACCCGGATTTTCGGTGATGAAAAGCATCTAATAAAGATCCAATAACTTGAAGTTCTTGATTACGCATGTTCATGTTATCATAGCGTATCCCCTATTCAGCTGTATCACTCGTTTTTTCTATATTTTCATGATCGGTAAGATACTGTAGTGAGATTGAAGAGCCATTTAAGAGTTGATCATGGTTCATGTTTCCGATTTTCTTGGCATATCTTGGGCTGACGGCTGGTTTTTCTCGGAGACGCTTAAAAACATGTTGCCATTTTCATGGAGACATGTTGCTCGAGCAGATGAATAGAATCCATCTAGAAACGTGTTGAATGAAGGCATTTCTTCACATGCATTTAAGAACCACCCAGTTTGAATATGTTTGAATGGCAAATTCAAGATATCATTGCGATGTTGCGACCTCCGCAATCATCTATAGACATAGATAGACATATCTTTGGTTGTTGAATAATCCCATGATAAAAAGGACCCTATGCTTTTGTGTTGCTTTGGTAGGTCATAGAATTACTTGTATCCCACTACACCTCTGTTTGATCCCCATTATTGAGCAATTATGATATGTATATATATATATATATATATACCGATCCAGCAAGAGTTGGACCAGTACTTAGACATTCATGTATAATCAAAACATATCATATATAACAAGTGTATATTATAAACATATCATATATAACAAGTGTATATTATATATATATATGTATCATATACCATCTGGTAAATTAACATAGACCCTGAAAATAATCCATTTCTAGTGGAAGCTAATCTTCCAACCCCTATCTGGCAGGGCCTATGTTAATTTGCTGGAGCATATCACGTTTACCCATGATCAATATTAATGCCATAGCGCCACCAGATCAAATTTTAAATTATGATCCATAGCTGGGTAGACATATACGATCTCACATAATACAATACATTTTGATTACATTTCGTACATGTTTTGTTCTCATGATCAAGATCAGAGCCATCGGACAAAATAGATAAACATAGACATAGACTATTCTGATCAGAATATATCTCTTGAGAACATAGGCTATTCTATCTTGATAACAGATATGTCTATCTTGATCAGAATATATCAGAGCTATGGATCCATAGATAAACATAGTATTCTGATCCATAGATGGTACATCCATGTCTAAGAGAAAAAACATCAAAAACTATCGATAAAATGGAGAACCATAGGCGAAACCATCTGATAATCCCATAGATAACCCATATATAACCCATATATTCATCATATGTTAGCTGATATTACCATATAGTTAACATCCCTTTTTTAAACCATATATTTGCTGATATATTAGCCATATATAAGCCATATATTAACCATATGTAATGTTTATCTCTAGGGTAATCGATAGCACCGCCATAGGTCCCTCCTCTCGAAGCTTCTGCGCTGCGCCTGGCATCGCCTGGGCTGTGCCCGGCCCGCCGCGTTCGAAAACGGTGCAGCTTCCCGCGTACCGCCGGCCGTGCATGGCGCAGGCGGAACCAAAAATGCGTGGGGAATGGGTGGATGGGACCCTGTACTACCCTCCGGTTTAACATAGCTATTGAAAATCGCCCATAGAAATAGTTGATTTACCCATTAAACATGGCGATGTTCCAGTTCGTTATGTAAACCTTTACCAGAGGGTCATGCTTTTACATTCCAACTTATGCTAATGATTGGAATCAGTGGTGAGGGTTTAGCCATAGAAATATGGGTATATTATGGTAATAGTGACGTCATGGGTTATCATGCTGATATCATAGGATAGAAGCCACCTTGCATGGGCAGTTTGGTACTTTCATGTTTTGACCACAAATTGTTGATTTATACTAAAGTTTGGCCATCATTGGTACATGGTTGGATACTGGATACTGCTTGGGAAATGTGCTATAGTTTTAATGTTGAAAACTATGCAATATTGAGTGGTAAACCTATATATATATATATTGATATCCATAATTATGCCGACATGCCATACCAAGCATGTTGGATCTACAGATGTCCTTCTCGTAGTCGTTGCTTGTCTGAGTAGAATCCACCTGTGAGCATAACAACGGAAACGCATGATAAATGGATATGAACAGTATACCACACTGGCCCCCCTCTCTTGCCTAATTTAGGACATTTCCCCTTTGGATTTGTCAAACAGACCCTTGTTCACTTCCAGGGAAACATATGTTGGAACTCCTCTTTTTTTGGATGGGTAAACAAGTAGACTTCAGGATGTTCCCCATCTTTGTCTCTGAAAAATAACCCTCTCCTGCCATCGATGGCAGGTGACTTTTCTCCGGAGATTTTGCCTTCAGCCTCCACGAAGACGGTGAAAACGAAGCGTTTCGTCACGGCCACCGACTGTTGCGCGTCCTGGTGTCGATGGCTATGACGGATGGTATGGATAGCTGGATGGCGCCAAGTTCAAGGTCCGTCGTGTCATGACGCCATTGGGTTGGACCACCGGTTGGCAGGGCCTTTCTGGACGATGGCGAGGCGACGTGGGGCGAAAGGATCCTGGGTGAAAGCTGAAACAAGACGTGCGAGCACTGCGAGCGCGAATCTTCAAACATGGATATCGTGTTGAAGATCATTTGAGTACTCAATTACTCAATATACATCTGAGTTCTGAGATAATGGAAGAACTTGGTCTCACTGATAGATTGTCGTAGTGGCTGCTGCGAGAGAAAAAGGCGATGTCTCGTTTGAGGTTAGAGCCGAAACTCTGATTGGTGCATTGGCTTGAGGGACAGGGGAGGGCTCATTCAAACATATGATCAAAAAATGATCAATAGCGAATAGCAGTAACTCTGTGTGTGTGTGTCAACCTGTTCTGACTACCACGTTATGTGGATAGTTAATTACTGTCAAACTATATATATATTATATATATATACTGTATATTTATGGTTATATTATTAATGTATCACAGCAGCTGCTTCTTGGATGGTTGTGTCAGCCAGAATTTATGTTGTTCGTTTCCAGCGAGTTTCTACCGAGTTTCTACCGAGGAGCCCCAAAATAGATGACCTCCACGTTCAAGATGTTCAAGAAACTCGCAGTTTGGGGGGTGTGAGAAGCACTTCAGTTTTTGTCGTGAAGTGCAAGTCGATCCACATGTGTTGTTTGGCTGTCCGGAAAAGTTTGAAGAGGATTTGTATTCATAACACAGTGACTTTTCACACCTACCATCTAATGTAGGATTAAGAGTGTTATCTGCAGAACTTGCATTGTCATATTTCATACTGTGCAAAAGAGCTGATCCCTGATAGCATTCAACTGACAGGCAAACTCAGCTATGTTTGATGTCACTCATAATCTAGCTGAGTAACTAGTTACATGACATAGCTGAGGTACATAGTTCTAACTATGTATAATCAACTTGTTTGTTTTTGATGTAGCTAGCTTTGTCATTCATGGCTGCGAAGGACATCCTCCTCCACATCATTATCCTCCCCCCGGAGGACGTCGGGATAGGGACATGCCTTGGGGGTTAGAGAACTGCTAAGCGCAACTGCTTTTTTTTAGCCACTTCGAAAAAAAAACGCTTAGCTCATATAAGGATTTGTTTGAACTATATAGTGCAATTACCCTTAAAAAAAACTGGTTTATCATCAACTATATAGTGTACCCCAACAAAATCCATTCTGGTTGTTCATCCTGAGTCCAATTTTAGATCACCATGTTTTTTTTTTGGACATCCCCCAGCTGTTTGAAAAGCGCTCGCAGCCAGGAAAGGGGCCACCACCTCCCATGGGGCCGGGATGCCAACGGGGGGATGCTGGAGGAATCTACACAATTTTTTAGGACATCACGCTGGACCCAACAATGATAAACAATCGCCGTGGAATATGGGAATATATGGGTAAATTATGATATTTCACAAACCTGAATTAAGGCCCATTTGGGGATGATTTCCCTTATTAACTATGATTCCAGTGAGGTCGCAGTGAGGTCGTTATAATTTACCCAGATATATGTACATACGATTATACTTTCCATTGAGGATGGTTTAGCACATTAAGTGCCATTCATTGTATACTTGTATAACATTGTATATATACATATATATATATACACTGGTTGGTGGTTTCAAACATGTTTTTATTTTTCCATTCAGTTGGGAATGTCATCGTCCCAACTGACGAAGAAAAATATTTTTCAGAGGGGTAGGGCTCAACCACCAACCAGTACAACATCGCCGTGGAATATGGGAATATCATCAGGGGGATAATACCCTGATAATCTGCGGTAAATAATGAGCCGGAAAATCCGAGAAATCTGTTCAGCCTATTTTGAATGAATAGACATGATTTACTTTTAAATTCTGGGTTTGATGCTGAACATGGACCTAGTCATCATGCGCGGGCACTTTATTGGTCAATGTTGCTTTGATTTGAATAACTAGATACTTTTACAAATGCATGTTTTTGGGTTTGGGTGCGTGTCTCTGCTGTTTTTTGCTGCTAATTCATGTTGGGTCATGAGTCTTGTTACCATGTTACCGATATCTCGTTTGCAGCACAGAAAAAAACCACGATGCACCCTGTAAGGATGTTCCTATCATCCAACAGATTTTGGGTCGGCTGCCCCATACGTAGCTAAGTTTGTTTATAACTCCAATAACTAGGGTTTATGGGGGTTATATCTATAGTATTCTATAGTTAATGGGGATTATAAACCACCAACAAGCATCACGGGTACCACCCAGAATCATGATTGCTTTTCCATCCCTACCTGAGATGAGAAAGTCTCACGATGACCTCCCCAGACGCTTGTGGATGCAAAGGTTGGTAGAATAGCTGGGATTGACCTCCCAAATGTGGCATGACATAGATCTTGACCTAAACTCAACTGGCCATTTCAAGTACCATCACATATCTACACCAAGGAACAGTTGTTGTAAAGTCATTACATGGTTCTGCAAAAAAAATATGGATCATTGAAAAAATCATGGGTGAGAAACTCTTCTCCCTTTCCGGATGTGGAACTCAAAGGGGGAGCCGCCTCAATCCCCATTAACTATAGAATATTATAGATATAACCCCCAGCCATAAACCCTAGTTATTGGAGTTATAAACCAACTTAGCTATGTATGGTCCAACTCATGTTTTCCTTGGATCCCCTTTCCGGCTGCCAGAGGTACGGCCCCCCGCCGGGGGGCCATCCGCCACCGGGATATCCCCCACCCGGCGGCCGTGAGCCTAGCGGATGCCTGTTGCGGAGCTGTTGGGGATGGTTGGAATCTGGCTGGCCAATGTATCCAAGATTCAGTATACTCTCTGGTAAACGTTTACATTTTAATAGGTCAATCAGTAATTCAACTATAAATCCCCATTAACTTTGGGAAATACCCATACTATCTATAGTATTCTATAGTTAACTTTGGGAAATCACCATTTTTAATAGGTCAATATAGGTCAATCAGTAGTTCAACTATTTCGACTGGGCCATTTTCGATAGCTATTTTGACATAACGAGAGGCTACACCAAAATCATGTTCCGGGGACGAAAAACCAATGGTACGATGTTTCTTATGAACCCATGGAACGGGGGTTCCCTATTTCAAAGCCTTTTGGCAAAACACGTCAAAAATGGGATTGAAATGGGTTAATCCAGTTAATCCCCAAAATGCCCAATGTTTAATGCCCAAAAAAGGCTATATGGATCTATATGGCAGATCCTTACAGAGTAAGTACTGAAACCCTACAGATATGGCCATTTATCAGCTATAAGTACTAACAAAACCCCATTTATTGAATGTATAATCCCATTTATAACCAGTAATAACTGGTAAATGGCCACAACTGTATAGGCTATATGGATCTACATGGCAGATCCTTACAGCGTAAGTACTGAAACCCAAAAAAATTGTGTTGACCAACTTGCTTGGATCCTCATGTTTCAATTGAAATTGGCAAAATCCTGATGGGTCACAATCCTGATTTTGACCCCCTATCCATTTTGTCAATTCTAGATTCTATGGATTTCTATAGTCTTAGTGGTTTCAGATAACTCCCCCAGTTTCCCAAGCCCCAAGATTCCCACGGCGAGGCTATGGCCCCCCGCCCCCGGGCTACGGACCGCCGCACGGCTGTCCACCGGGCCCCTGCGGTCCCTGCGGCCCCTGCGGTCCCTGTGGCCCGCCTTTGGGGCCGCCGGGTGGACCACCGTGGGGCGCCCCACAGCAGTGGAGCTGTGGTGAAAACCCTGGGTGATTCTACAGTTTTTAAGCCCAGTGATTTATATCTTTAGTGTTTAAAGATCATATTTGTATATTTAGCCATGATTTGTATATTACCAGTGATCTTTGTGGTGATTTCTCTATTTCTGATGACATGATCATGATGATCATGTTAAATTAATGAGGTTATATAACTGACTTGTAATTGGAAAAAGTCCAAACATGTATGGGATTCTACTACCCCAGTTTTTTGGGGGGGGATGATCATCATCCATTGTGGGAATCACTGCTAGTCCCACCTAGGATACAACATGATATCGTGGGGATATCGTGGGATATGTTTGACATACTTCGGGGTGCAGTTGGGGTTGTCCAGCAAGCCATGTTTACCGGAAGGTAATGGTTACAACCATAGGATTTCAAACCCTTCAAAAGTTTGGAGATGGGGACCCTCTTTCACTATTTGTTGGATTTTTGTGTGTAAAATTGATCCACCTTGTTTAGTGAAACTGCACCCATTTTTTGTAAAAAAAAGTTGTACAGCTGCAAAAGATGGCAAGTCATGGTATGTTTTCATGGGGGTATTGAATTAGTTACTCGGAGGATCATCCCACTTAGTAACTGCTTATTTACTGGGGTTATAACATGTTATAACCCACGAACGTAGTTTTGCCCCAGAACATACGACAAGTAAATCCCTAGCAAAATAATGATAGTTCCTGATACTTCACTTATCTATTTCTTGGGGGATTGCAAAGTATATGTTATATTAATTATATATATATATGGATATAGATTTTATTATATCATATTATATCATATCATTTATATATATATAATATGTATTATATTATACATATGTACATTAATATATTTACATATATAATATGTATTATATTTTATATATGTACATTAATATATTTACATATATAGACCTAGCTCACTAACCAGGCTTCAAAACGCCAGGCTTCCCGCTCAGATCCTCAAGCTCCAGGTAAAATGTACCGACAAAATCTTGGGACATTTCAATGGGGAAAATCGTGGGCGTTTCTCCAAGACATTTGCAGAATGGGATTTTCTTGGGATTTTAATGGGACTTAATGGGATTTTAATGGGATTTTATGGTACTTTAATGGGACATAATGGGAGTTTAATGGAATTTAATGGGATATATGATGGTTACCCTCTGGTAAACGTTTACATAACTATGGAAAGATCCACAATTTTTTAATGGGAAAACTAATGAATGGCCATTTTCAATAGCTATGTTAAATTACCAGAGGGTAGTCTGGTTTATAAAAATAGAATCATGGTTTATACATGTATACCGGAAAAATAGAACCATTTTATAAACCAGAATAAACCATGATTCCATTTTTTCCGGCATAAAAAACCAAAAATCTGGCAATACACCAGCACATAACAGTCACATCAGCCCCGCTGACCACAGAAGGGAAAAACCATGCGAACAGCCAGAATTTGTTGGTTAAGGCTTTCTACTGTAACATTTGCCCGGAAGACCTGTAACATTTTCCAAAATTTGTTTTGTTAAGTCGCATTTCCCTCACACAATTTGTTCTAGCCATTTTCCAAGGGTACATCACAGCTATATCGAGGCCCGGGCTCGAGAACGGCCGATTCCAGGCTTTGGGTGATGTGGAATCAACTTGTCTTTTCTTGGGAAATGTGGTGGGGTTGATAAATTTCAAGACATTTTCCGGGACCCAACTTGGGGTTCGGGTTTCTTGATGTTTATAAAGTTTCCTTGATTCTAAAATATATGGTTTTACATGTCAGGCATTTCGAGCTGCGGCATGATTTTTTTGTAAACAAAGGGGGCATCGGCCGATTGGTTTCGAGCTGGCGACCTTACGTTTTTTGTGGAGGGCCGAATCAAGACCTTCAACAGCAAGCACGGCTTCGGCACCTTGGACGTCAATCCAGAAAGGTTGTGGGAATGGATGCGGATGATGACGATGTTGGTATGGTGGTTGTGCTACGGCATTGATCTTGGAGGATTTTAGAGGTTTACCATCTGTTTATTTAACATAGCCATGGAAAATCACCATGTTTAATAGGTAAACCATCTATAAATGGGCCATCTATACCATGGCTATGTTAAATAACCAGAGGGTATTGGATTCAGATGTTTTTTCAGTTTACTGCAGTAGACTGAATAGTTATGGCTTTGTTTGCAGGGGTACCCCCCAAATTCAATGGGTTTCAGCAGAAAAATCACCATTTTCAGATGACAGTTTTGGGGTAATCCTTTTCAGACACACCCTGTCTAGACTATCGGTTTGTGTCCGAATAAAATCAATCTTCTAATTGGAAAGATGTTGTTGGTTATATGTGATTTTTGAATATTTTGGGGTACCATACTTTCAGACAAACTCATATTTCCACAGTTATGGCCATTTATCAGTTCTAAGTACTTACAACCCCATTTATAGAATGTATAATCCCATTTATAACCAGTTATAACTGGTAAATGGCCATAACTGCAGTGTGCCATGGTTAGTCCTTTTTTTTACCGGGCCTGTTTCCATTTTTGGAAAACCTCTATGGCGCCGTGCATCCAGATGTTTTTTTTGGGCCAAGAGTCGACAAGAAACACATAATCCTAGTGTTAAATTGTTGGTGCTTGGGGATAAGCCCATAAATGAAAGTTCATGTTCTAGCCTGACTTCAAATTAAATGGAAGATATTCAATAAATAACTGGTTGGTGGTTTGGAACATGAATTTTATGTTTCCATATATTGGGAATAATCATCCCAACTGACTTTCATATTTTTCAGCGGGGTTGAAACCACCAACCAGATAAAGTTGCACTATCAGATGGTGGCTCAGGCTAGATCTTGCAGGCCCAATAGTTGGCCCACCGGTTTTTGCTTTCTGGGAACACTGACTGGGGAGATAGCTGGCAGTATGCTTAGTTCAACTGATTCTGTTTGCCTTAGATGGGGATAATTTGGGATAATGATAATTACGTAAATCTCCACCAGCTTCAAATTGGATGTTTTCCTGCAGTCTATCTATCATTGGATTGGTTCAGGAAAGCCCCATATGTCATAGGAAAAACAATGGTTTCCTGTAGATAATCTAGAATGTTTCCCATATTTCATAGGAAAAACAATGGTTTCCTTACCCTTTCCAATGTAGAAATGTTTTTGGTGGTTAAGTCCCTCGGCCAGAAACCCATCGCCCAGGTTTCATCGATTGCCCTGCAGCGGCTGAGAAATTTGGTCGCGATGTCTTCATTCACAAGGCCCCTGGGGGCGGTGTTTTTTGCTATGCCTGGGGCATCCTGGGACTTTGGGATAGTTTGGGTGTGGAAAATCACCATAAATCATCAATCAATGGGGGTATTTATTGGGTTTTCATGTGATTCAATGGGATCTATGATGGTTAGCCTCTGGTAAACTAACACTTTGGGTGAGTGGGGGACATCAGCAGCGATGGATCCATCAATTTCTTGGTCGTTCTTGAGGTTTAGGACACATGGCTTTGTCTGAAATAAGGTGTCCCAAAATCGCATGGTTTATACAGGATCTTACAGCATAATCATGTTTCCCATTGACATGTCTGTTTATGGACATCCCCCAATGTTCAGACAATTATGGAAATATTGAGAAATATTGCGGGCATGTAATTCCACAAATCCGTCTTTGAGATCTGATATGTGGGTATTTGTGTAGGAATGTAAGCAACCAGCACAAGCAGTGGCAAAGAAAAACAACGAACAAAATTGTAGTAGATCCCTTCCCGTAGTTCAAGCTAGTTTCAGGAAGATGCAAACAACATATTTGTATCTCCACTTCTAGCGCTCTAGTTTAATGGTTGCTAGCTTTTCATTGTCATGTTTGATGACCAGAGGGTATATCCAGCCAATGGGTGGGTCATCAAACCCATTGGTTGATGATTTATGATGATTTTTCCATAGCTACCCTCTGGTTATGTAACATAGCTATGGAAAATGGTCCATCTCTAGATGGTTTACCTATTAAAAATGGTCATTTTCCATGGCAAACTGTTAGTCATAACCAGAGGGTAACTGTCAGTTTACCAGAGGGTAACCATCAAGTCTCCCATGAAATTCCCCATGAAATTCCCCATGAGATCCCAAAAAAATACCCCATCCCAGGGACAGATGGGAGATGTTCCCGTCGGCAGCGAGATCACCTTTGAAGTGAGGACGGCTGGATGCTGGAGATTTCATGGAGATTTTATGGGATTTAGTGAGATTGAGAGGACAATCCAAGGGGGGTTCATCCATTGAAAATGGGTGCCAAGTGGTTTCAGTGGAGATTTAGCACTAGATTAAACCATCAAACATGACCAGTCACAAACTTCTTTGTTGAATGGATTTAATTACCCTCTAGTAAACTAACGTAGCTATTGAAAATGGCCATAGAAATAGTGGATTTACCCATTAAAAATGATGATTTTCCATAGCTATGTTAGTTTACCGGAGGCTAAGTGTATTTAAGTGCCGCTCTTTATTCGCAAACCAGAAATACTGGGATGAGCTTAAAATCACGGGAGTTCACCATCCCCGGTTGCTGATTTTCGCAGGGAACAGGGGTGTCAACGAGTTACTTCACTCATCCCTTTTTTTATCATTGGTCAAGTGCATTGAAAAATCACAGTTTTTGAATGTGTTTGATATATACATATATATAATATCATTTATATATATATATTTATTTATTTACATCTCATGTCTGATGGTTTTCTATCCAACCAGTTTTACGTGTCTTCATCGTCGATTCATGAAAAATCTCCAGTGTGCAGCTCAGATTTGTCCTTCTGCAGGCAGAACAAGGACGGCCATCCACAAGCGAAGGCACGGGTCCCCGGGTGACCCGGGTGCGGTTGGAGATGGGATTTTTGGATGTTTCAGCCCCAAAATTATGGTATAAGAGCTTTTGATCCATACATATCCATACCCAAATGATGTTATGAAGCAAACAGTGGGATGTTGTACGGTTTCGCATGGAAATTCTCGTCTGTAAATGTGGGATTGAATCCTTTTAAAAAGTGATATTATTTTCATGAATTTTATCATGATGATTACCCTCTGGTAAACTAACATAGCTATTGAAAATGGCCATATATAATGGATTTACCCATTAAAAATGGTGATTTTCCATAGCTATGTTCGAAGGAAGTTTAGAAGTCAAACTTCCGACAATATGGACAGATGAAAAGCAGAGTAGGGCAGAGGCAGAGAGAAGAGAAAGATTAGAAGAGAGAAGAGTAGAAGAGAAAGAGTCAGAA
>Ga0126342_10015271_pt1 | contig 13471 bp, 13 predicted proteins | sample Cyp1metagenome_FD_92528 | JGI IMG/M metagenome (GOLD analysis project Ga0126342, IMG submission 92528) | Coral microbial communities from Lord Howe Island, Old Settlement Bay, Australia - Cyphastrea 1 metagenome | ecosystem: Host-associated > Invertebrates > Cnidaria > Coral ...
CCTAGTAGGGACAAAACAGCTACAACACCGTTAAGCTAGACAGCTCAGCAGCACCTTTTCAACTGAGCCGCAATGCTTGAGCCACTACATTACATGTGTGTTTTATGGTGAGGTGATTTTACAAAATCACCATGTCTAATAGGTAAATGAACTATTTCTACGGCAATTTTCAATAGTTATGTTAAATTACCAGAGGGGATACCTCCAATCAATAGGGTGTATGGTCAATTTCTATAGTTAGTTGGGGTTCACAAAGCCCTTGGGAAATACTTAAATATTACCATCTGGTTACTTAACATATGGAAAATCACCATTTTTAATAGGTAAACCATCTATAAATGGGCCATTTCCCATGGCTATGTTAAATAACCAGATGGTATATGTTCGGGTCCCTTTTTCCCCTCGGGTAATCCAACTAGTTCCAGCTGGGAAATCCCCCACTTCGTTCCAGGAGTTTCCCAGCGAACGAAACCTCCATTGAGTTAGTTCAGGGATTTCCCAGCCACGTTTGATTTCCGGTACGGGTACCCTCTGGTAATGACTAACATAACTATGGAAAGATCCACCATGCTATTAATGGGAAAATCCACTATTTTTATGGCCATGTTCAATAGCTATTTTGACATAACCAGAGGGTACTGCAAATCTCCAAAGCTCCTCTTGGTCAATGGCAAGATCATCTCCCCCCCTTATCGCGCACACGGCGTGAGAGGCCACCAGTCACCTCGGAAGGAGGTGACTGTTCCTGTCGAATATGGCCCAAAATCACCCAAAATCATGGGGAAAAAATGGGGAAAAAAACATAATTTTTGTGGTGTTTTCCTCGGAGACTCCATGAAGTACCGCAGTCACAAGAAGTTACTGCTGTTCCCAGAATGGTTGGAACCCTCAGGTTCATCACTGCATTCACCTAGTTTGGTGATCCCCCTGTCGACTGAAAGGCCCCAGTGAGCAAGGTCAGTGGATGGCCACCAGATTCTACAAGCCTTCATTTGTTTAGCTGAGTATCATAACTCCCCCAACCTACGGCCCAGGATTGAAGTATTGATACGATTACCATCTAGTATTTTAACATCGCTATGGAAAATGGTCCGTTTATGAATGAATGATGATCTACTTGTTAAAAATGATGCTGTTCTTTAGCAACCTGTGCGTCACTATAGAGCCTCAACTCTACCCTTCACCAAGGCACATCCTTTGGCGCACTTCGCGAGAGCTGTCGGGCATCCGTGGAGGCATGAGAAGGGTATTCCTGACGGCCGGTGGCACGATAAACCATGGACTTCACAAGACTTCTGTGGTAATTTTGCAAAATCCACAAGGTCCTTAACTAATGGGAAGTGGGATTTTGTGTATACCACCATATGCATCGCAACACAAAAGTTGGTAGGTTTAGTTGGTAGGTTGATTCTGCTTCCAAGTCTGACCCAGCAAATGTACTTCCAGTATCTATCTATCTGTCTATCTAATCTTATCCAATCTAATCCACAGATATCTACAGATTAGATTCAACGTAGCTGACTATAGTAATATCTATAGATTACCTATAGTAATATAGGTAATCTAGAGTAATCTATAGTAATCTACCTCTAGATTCAACGTAACCCCACCAAAGCAGCCGATCCTCCAAGGTCCACTGCAGTGTCTTGGCCAAATAACCCAAGGCACGGCGGCAGCAAGCCTGGCGATTATTGTAACGGGATAAGGCCAAGCAACAAAGGTTGGTGGAAAATCCAAGGTTTACATTCTTTGGGAAAAAAAAAACATGTTAAGATTTCTTGGCCCCTGAAATATCCTGAAATGAAATCCACACTTTGGGTTGTTTGCCACGCATTTGTTACTAACCACTGGGCTTTACCCCGAGTCCCGAGCTACATCCCTTGGTGACCCAAACCTCCGGGCCAAGGGGATCCAGGATTCCCTTCTCTTCCTTCATGATCTTTTGCATCCTGATGACTGCCCGGCCATGCCCGGGGTGCCATGGTTGATGAATCGTGTCACTGTTGCGGCCGCAAATGGATGGTCGTCTGGGTTCATTATATCTGGCGTTGACGGCGTTGACGGCGTTGACATTGGCGTTGGCAGAGTTTTTTTTCCCTGCGCTGAGTATGGAGATATTGTCGTGTTTAGGGCATGGTTTGAAGGATTCACGCACTGTGCGTGGACATATTCTTGGGGACATGTTCTTGGGATGGTTCAGGTTCGACATATCTCAAAATTGGACGAGTCTTCCAAAATGTTGACATTGGCTGTAATTAGTTCATTTGTGGCTTATTTTGGAACTGTGCCTTTTTCTTATGGGTTTCTACGGTTCTGTCAATCCCAAGAATTGCCAAATGTCACCAGCTGTCCTGTCCACATCTGCACAAATCAGTAGCCCCAGCTGATGCAATGCATCCGATGTTGGTAGCGTCGACGCACTGAAGGGCATCCGCACTTGGACCTCTCCACCGTTGCCACGGTGGATACTGTGGGACCCTGAGTCTGGACCTCCAGGGAAACACTGGGGTAAAGACATATACCGTATACCATCTGGTTACTTAACATATGGAAAATCACCATTTTTAATAGGTAAACCATCTATTTCTACGGGCCATTTTCCATGGCTATGTTAAACTACAAGAGGGTAAATACCAATCTATGGGGGGGTGTTTTCCAGGGTCTAGGTATGTCATGGTATGTCTAACAATTCATGACACAGAAATTAACCATGCGATCAGATATAAACCAGCTGGTCAACTTGGCTCCTCATCGACACCCAACCGAGATCAGCTTCACATCCCCATGTTTGACCATCATGTTCCATCAACTTCCCCATTGAAAAGTGATCATTTCACACTAAGACCATCATTTTCAGACACAGCCAGATGGATCAAATGGATCAAATGGATCAAATGGATCAAATGGATCAAATTGGCAAATCAAGTTGGTTGGATAGTTATATCATAAGTTATATATAGTTACATCATTTTATATCATAAGTTATAACATCATATCCCCATATCCCCAAGAATTCTCTGAAATCTGCAGACATGTTTCCACCAAAATCATCCAATTGCCTCCAGCATCTCATCCTCCGTCTCCGGCGCCGTTTCGGGGGCCGACTCCTTCTGGAGCACCTGGTACCGACACAGTCTGCAGCGAGACAAGCCTCCTGACTTAACCGTAAAACATGGGGGGGATTTAAGGACATGTCTAATGGAGATATCTTGGGAATTCTTGGGATATATCATGTGATTCAACATGACTCAACCGTTCTCCCTGGGATATGAATAAAGAATTTTAATCAAGATTATCGGGACCTGAGCGCTCAATAAATCAACATGTCATCCTTTAGATCCTGGTTGAGAACAATATTCCAATTGCATGGATGATCTGATGACCATTCCCAGTGAACCAAGTAGATCAATAGCCCCCTGTAGAATTAATCAACCAGGAGTCACTGCTCAAATGGTTGCGAACTATCTCGTTAAGCACTGGCTGAGCAGTCTATGAAGACCTCCCATTTCTCTTTTTTAATCTGTTTACGACTCTGATGTAGACAAGACAATGAGGACTAGACTTGCAAACAGATCTCTTAATGGGTAAATCCACTATAAATGGATAGTGACTAGTGGATTTACCCATTAAAAATGGGGCTCAACTGGAATGAAACGATGCCAGTTTTCCATGCCCTGCGGCCTCAACCCTTCGCCAGCCATAGTCTGGTGGCAGTGCATCTCCTAACCTCAGCAAGACGACATGTGAGATGCGACCTGGGCAATCCCCATCAAGGAATAATAATCAACATTGATCAACTATAGCAAATTATTCACCAGGGGATTATAGATATTATAGGCTATAGGTACATGTATTCATTGACCATAGGCTATTCATTATTGTCCATCAAGGAAGTTGATGCCATCCCATGGCATCCCATGGCCATCCTCAGCTCACCACATGAGTTCCTCGTTGGGTAGCCACGGTCGACTGGCCTGGTGAAAACTTGTTGAGGGGCACCCCCATGCCATTGGGATTTGAGGCAAAATATGTGGGGAAATGTCTCAAGATTCAAGGCTCTCGACCCACCACTTTTATTTTTTTCGGTATTGACCCTTCATTTTTCAAGGGCACGAGGGATAACAGGCGATTATCCATATCAAGGTTGATTGTCGCCTTGGTATCTATTTGCCATCATTCACCTGTTGTTGGTAAAGCATGGGAGGTACTCCTCTATTCATCAACCAACATGCGAAAAAAGGACATCCATGGATGATCCTCTCCCCAAATTGTTAGCTATATACCCAATAAATGATTGACACCTCGAGTGAATTGTTCTGAATCATTCAACTGCTCTCATTGCTGGAATAGTCAGCATACTAGTTTATTAGTTTACTATTGTGAGTGATATCATATCAAGTACAAATCGGTTTGATCAACAATGTCCTGGGATCATCATTTATCCATTGGTTGTGGCGGAATACGTTTTTGATGTATTATATAGTAATTCAATTACTACATCATAATAATATATTAATTGGATGCGTGTTATCATCATAATATATTATAACTTGTTGTAACTATATATAGTTATCCCTAAAAAGATAGATTAGTCAAAATGATAAAATCGTGAAAAAAACAGTGATTAGTCATGATTAGTCATTGGGTGACTACTGTCTACATGTTGGTTGGATTGTATTTCCTGCATCCATCATTGACCAAACAATCCTCGGCCTGCAGCGCCATTTCTAAGGCTTCGATCATGCCCCAGAGCTGCGCGTTCTCCGAGGTGTTCTGCGGCGATCCCAAACGTGGATGAAACGGCAATTTTAGGGTTGAGACATGTGGAGACCCACAGAATTGCTGGTAAAATAAACTCTTAAGCAAAACAGAAAAACATGGTTTCATATGGTTTCCTGCTGTTTTTTTTCCCGTCACTAGTAAGCAAACCCAACATTTTTTGTCTTGAACGTGAAGAAAACCAGAATGGTCCAATCAGTGTAATCCAACAGATTTTATACAGCCGTCGCAACCTTGGTGATCATATGCAAGTGATCGAGATCTGATTGCAGCCGCACTTCTTGTGAGATACATATCAGGGATATCGGCATGGAAAAAGTCATCACTCAAAATCTCCGGAACAAAAAAGAAACGATTGCCGAAAGTCACGGCAATACCCCAGGTTCATGGAATGATGAATACTGAGCTATTCTCAAGGATTCTGTCAACCATTCTGGCCAACTTTATCTCGAGCTTTTAGTTGATTGCGGTTTCCCTTGTTCTATAGAAAAACCCGAAACACCGTTGCTCCAAACAACCAAAAATACACCTGGGGAAAATTGGCCAAATTTGGAGGTAAAACATGATAAAACACCCATTCCCCCTTCTGGCAATGACCTTGGCACTCACAGGCAGGCGCAGCAGCACCTGGAGATTTAAGGATCAGGAAATGAGTCATGCGAATTGATGAAGAGTTGATCGATTTACCATCCCACCATATCCCACCAATGCAAGTAGTCTTTCCAAGCCAATACATGGGGTGTATGATGGGGGTATGGTCCTTGGCGGATTCGCTTGATTCCGGGAATTTTTGGGGGATAAGCCAGAACTGCCACCTCTTGAGTTAGGGGATCAACTGACTAACCAGCCAGAACTGCAGGATTGGAGTGATCAACAAACAAGGAACCATGAAGAATTAGGGTTACTTCGATGATGCAAAGTTCATAATCCAACTAGTACTCATAGATGTTCATAGGTCACTCCAAGACTGGCACGGGTTCATGGAAGCCATGAAATAATATCCAGTGGCCAGCAATTTCATCAGTTTAGGGATCATCCAGATCAATAGCACCTCTAAAGGAGAGGAAACATCCATTGAAGCTGACAATCTGATTCTACAAGTCTCTGGTTCAATACTCAATCATTCTGTTTCAAGTCAATCCTCAGCGTAAAGACCACACACCTGGTAAGTGTCAGTAGCATGTCCATAAACGTGTTGATACATTTGTAACTCTGCGTTTTCAGCCACACTTCCCGAACCCTTCAATTTCTCAGAAGTCAAGATCTTCGCAGAGTTGCTTTCAATTCAAGATATTCAAGGAAAATCTGCAAGAAACCTCTGTATTTGATGCTAGAACTATGTAAAAGTGATGGTTTCCTGTAGATTTTCTCAGCAAAACCAATCCACAGCCGCCTCCACGCTCTCCCAAGGATTCGAGATGTCATCTGAAGGCCCAGCAGCCTGGTTCTGGTTGATTGTCCGATTGATTCTGATACACATACAGTCACATTGATAAATATATAGACTGTGGTAGACTATAGACGTATATAATGTATATATATATATACAGTATATTATTAGTATGCACAAGGTCATTTCTAATGACATCTAAGAACTCTTGTTACGTTTATCCCATGGATGAGTGGATGAATAACTACCTGCACGAGAGTACGTTTTCACCACGACTAAAACTAGGTTTCCAAACCACGACAAAACCCGGCTGTGAACCACGACAAGGACCAAAGATTTAAACACGACCGGCAAACACACCATCGACTGTCCGCACTGCCAGCATTCACACCGCATTTTTTTCACATCTTCTTCCGGTGGATGATTTTCTTCACCTGCACCGACCAAAACTCTTTTCAACCCCGACCCATGCCTCACGTAGCATTGGCAACTGCAAGTGAACATTCCACAATAACAAGAACAACAACAACAACAACAACCAACAACAACAACCAACAACAACAACAACAAGAACAAGAACAAGAACAAGAACAAGAACAAGAATCACAACCACAACAACAACAACCACAACTGTTTGGCAACAACTCCACTCCACTTCAACAGTTGCGCCAAGCTGCAAATGTCACACAATCGCTGCACCTCAGCCCTTCAGGCTCTGTCGTCTTATCACCAGGAGCACCCGTGTACCTTGGGTGCCAGGCAGTGCCCGAGTCAGACGACCGCTGGCATAGAGCGCAAGTCTTCGGCTTGGATCGGCGCAGCTTCAATGCCTCAACGAAAGCCAGAAAATTTTCAGACCCTGGGTGGACGACACAGCCCGGTCCTCCAAGCCAGGGATAGGGACTACCTTGTGACAAGCTCAACTCCGAGCTTGAATGTGTTTCAAATTGCAAGCAAACAGCGCCTCAGCCTCCGGGTTGCCACAGTTTGTATTGGCACGCTGCTGCACCTGTACCGAATCACATCACAATTACAACATCAGGAACAGCCCCGGCCAGTATCCATATTTTGTTGATGGGCTCATGCTTGTTGCCCCTGCTGTAGCCATAGATTTTCTTCATGAGGTCTCTCAACTCAGGAACCTGCATTGGGATGAAGAAGGTCCACAACATTGCGCAAACGAAACTGCTCCAGTGGCAACGTTGGAATTCCAGTCTTTTTGCGAAAAAGGGTCTGATGGTCACATTCGCAGTCCATGCCTGCCAACGGCAAACCGTAAGAATCGCTTGTGGCTGACAGTCTGATGAGAACGCCTAGCAAAACTCCAAGGATTTCTTGAGGCGTCTTCTGATTGTACATTGGTGTCTCAGGAATATGTAACTTTGGTCCTGGCATCCAGGGCTGCTGCAACCAAGGCGTTCGTCGCAGAAACGACGAAGGTTGGGTACATGTCATCTGCCCAATCAGTAACGCATCAGCCCGTCCTCGGGCTTCCTTCTTCTGCCTTTTTCGTCCTCCTCGCTGTACTCCTTCTCTTGCTCATGAGACGCAAAAACGGACATGCGCAGCTGTATATGTTTCTATCGTAGATGAAACTGTAGTCGAAAGTAAGCCCAAATCAACATTTGTTTTTCTAATCCACGGTCCGCACCAAAATGGTTAAAATAATTTGAACAAATCCATAAGACTGCCAGATCACTGGGCCTCTGGATCGCTCGGGTTTGGCCTTTGCTGCTGCAAGATAACTGAGGAATTCAGGCCAGACCGATGCATTTCCTGGCCCCAGGCAGCAACAAAAACCGATGCGCGTCACAGTTTGACAGAGAAACAGCGACCCAGTTGATTGTACTAGAATGTAATATGGGTTTGCCGTGTTCATTGCACATTCGTACACTTCTACCTGCCTTTGTCTTAACCTGTGTCTTCACGGCCTCTTCTTGAGAACCAAACCACTAACTCATCGAAGGTTGCGCCTTCTCATTCTGGCCCTCTGTTGGCTCTTTCCGATCTGCCGGGGGCTGCTGACTCCTTTCGGGGATTACCGCACCCTGGCAGGAGGCAATCACTACATTTTTGCCAAGGAAGCACAGACAGTCCGTCAGGTATTGGGTTGCGAACAGTCTGCTGGTATAACGGTCTGAGGCTGGAACAGCTGCGGGAGAGACTACCTGATCGCGAACTTTGGAGTAGAATTGTAGTCTTCATTCACTCGGCTGCATTAACTTCAGAAAACTGAGGCCTGCAAAACAAGAAACCCATGACAGCATCACTTAGGTGAATACCATGTTCCTAGGTCTGTCTGAGTCTATATTCCACATCCTGGAAACGATGCGGGCCTGAACCACTTCCTCCGATGGACCAGGCGCCTGCCCCGTCGGAGACACCGGAAATGTATCAACACACGGACGCCGAAAGCTGAGAAGGTTATACTACACACTTGCAATTTCATTGGCTGCTCATGGTTGCCCACCTTCATCAGCCGGGAAATTTCATCTCCGAGAGCATGTCCTTCTTGTGTAAGTCCTGTCAAAACTCACCCCGCCACATGACAAGCCATTGGCTGGTCTCTCCCCCGCCTTCGTGCTGTGGAAGGAGTGGCACGTAGTGTGGTTGCGTTTCGCCTGCCGCATCCTTTCTGCTGTGTGACCAAAGAAAAATGTCTGGCCCTGCTTTTGCCAATGCTGGTACCCGATAGTCAGGCTGTGCGCCGGCAGTCGGCTCGATTGCGGACGCAAAAACCAATACGTTGATTTCGAGTGCTTTTGCAGCTGCTGCCTCACAACAAAAGCCCCGAGAGAAGGAGAGTGTGCCATGTTGTATTTAAAGCAGGGTCGCATTGGTTGATTTCTGTAACTTTCACAGAAGTGCTGCATGAATTGATGTGATGATCGATGCAACAAAGCCACCAAGTCGTCTGGCTCGCTGATCTTTCCCGACACCAACTCTCAATGGCTTCTTCTGGAAGATTCAATCCTTTTCCCCAAGTAACAACCTCACGGGTGTCCTGCGAAGAACACACAGCGAAACACGCACAGGCAGCCGCCAAAATATAAAATGAAGCAGTTTTTTCGATAGCTGCCTTAACACCCTGCATCAGAGTCCAGTCCACCAGTCAAGCCCGTCAATCCCCCATGTTTAAACTCCTGCTTCTCACCGTTCCATACGTCTGATGGGCCTTTGGCACATGCAACAAACAGCGATGAAAAGAGACATCTGCGCAGGCAAAGGTTTTGTTTTCACAACTTAACACTTAACACCAGGCCATATCTAGGAACCTTGCGGCCCCGCATCAGTGCACCACACGCATGCTAGGAATGCTTTCCGTGAATGAATCCGGTAGCACGGCGACGGCCTTCCATCTGGTGGCACGGGGACTGGGCCGTAGTTCTCCGGCAAGACTGAAGAGGCCACTAAACGGTCAAAGGCTTCCACTTCCTCTGCCTGAAAATTCAGCACGATCGCGTGCAGAACTACCAGGATGGCATAGCACTTGATGCCCGAGCAGAAATGGATGAACGTAAAGCTCCAAACATATCCAAGTTGTGACAAAAACACAGAAATGATTGCCACAAGAAGTCATTTCCTAGGTCAACGCTGTGGTCTCTTGGAGTTCAAGAACAATGTACAATTCCAGCATCTGGTGACAAGGACAGGACCCAGCTTGTTGGGCAATCACCTGAACGGAGTTTGAAAGACGTTGGGAACATCTTGACCTCAAAAGACCTCAATAGACCTCCATTGACCTCAAGGCATCTGGCAGCCAGCGCCTGTTCGGCCACTGCATTTCCTACGTCGAAAGCCAACCTGTCGATGAAGCTGTCAACTCCGCAGCTCAATCACCATGCTTCATCAGGAGTCCAGATCATACGGTTTTTTGTTTGCTTATTGTTTTTAAATTGTGGTTGAACGGCTTTTAATTGTGGTTTAATGCTTTTCAGAAGCCTTGGGGGAGAGTTGGGATTTTCATTACAATTGCGAAATGGGCCCCCTGAAAAAAAAATAGTAAACAAATTAGTGGGGGGGACCCTTCACTATTGTGGATGTAACATTAATTGGTTCGAACCACACTTGTGATCCAACTGATGGGAGACAACGCACCTCTGGTCATCAATCAAACCGCCACGTTGGACCAAGTCTTCTGATCCCTTAGATTCTGCGATCTGCGCTGAAACAGCACTGTCTGTGCCACTAGTAAAATGAACCACAGCGGCACCAGCCACTTCTCTCAGGGTCAACAAAAACCTTGCAAACCTTGCAAATGATGATAAATAATGTTATGTTAGAGTTTCTGGAGTGTTTCAAGATGTTTCAAGTACGTTTATTTAATAGCGTCTGCAAGGTTACCGAGCAGCTTGACGGAAGCCAGGCCATCCGGGAGGTTGATGCTGCAACATCTCGCCATGGCCTTGGGCTGTTGTAACTTGGCCAACGCAGCTACGAAAGGGGGTCCCTTTAGAAAGCGCTTTAGATTCGTTCCTTTTAGTGACAACAATCTCAAGTAGGTCTTGGATGGTCTTCAAATCAAAGAACTGCAGGTGACACGCAGTGACACGTCGATGATATCACAGATGTTTTGGCACGCTGGGCTGAGATGGCTACATTGATGATCAATGGGAGATCCATTTATTAATATGGATCTTCCAGTACAACTGCTGAGATGGCTGCGAACCGGCATGATCTGACGCTTGGTGTCTTTTGGCCAACTGCTTCTTCTCATGCGTGAAGCCAGAATGGCCCTGGACTACAACCTTTCAGGCAGAGTTGATCTAATTGTGCAATTTTTTTCATATCTCATTGATTGTGCTTTGATCTGGATCTGCTCTCAACTGCGGTCTCAAATTGCTGCAGAATAGTGCTGAGACCACAGAACCGATATGCTGATTGTCTGATGTCTTTGAATGAACGATCAATCGATGTTTGACCATCATTAGTGGCATTTTTGGTTTGAACAGGTCTTCAATTGAACAAGGTATTCGCTACTCGTGCTACCCTCTTGTCGTGGTTTTTAATATCTTGTCATGGTATAGATTCCACTGTCGTGGTATGACCAAACACCTTACCTGGACTATAAATGTTTACCCACTCATTGACTGGGATGCACCAACCCCTTTTGTACATGCCATTTCATCCTACCATGTGGAGTTGTCTGAAGCTTTTGGAACTCGGAAAATCCATAGTTTGTCATCATATTCCCAAAACCGCCATGAATACCTGATTTTGTTAGTCCACAAGATCCACAAGCCCACGGCGGCTGGTGCCTTCAAGCCATCCACACCCATCAGCAAACGGAAGCCCTGCAGACTTTCCATGGGCAACAAACGGGTATGGCTACCCGAACATGGAGTACCTTGTCGGGCTTACACTTGGCTGGCCATTGTTTGATATTCTAAGTCCTAAGTATCCAACCTCGACATCGTGGTCAAGCATGTTTGTTTCCCAAACATGGAGTATCTTCCTCATTCCCATGTTTAAATGGCAATGAATGTTGTATTTATTCCATTTTCAGACAACCGTAAATGATGGTTGGTGGCGGCAGAAAAATTGAGGAGATACTCCAAACATATCTCCAGATGATAAATATATTCAACCGCCCATGTGATGATCTCTTTTGCTGTAGATGCGAATGGTTATGGGGCAAAAGACACAACTATTGCAATATCATGATCAATATCCAAACGATCGCTGGTGCCTCCCATCTGGAGAGGAGTGAATGGTCTGTCCATTTTCCCAGTCCCAAAATCATCTACCATGAACATCCATGAGATTCCATGAGCCAATGGCTTTCGAATTGTTTTGGGGGTTGTTTTATTTCACAACACATTTATAAATAAATATATATATACATATACATATTATATATATATATATTAATATTATCTTTCATCAAATCAATCACCCCTATAGCCTATATCCATGAACCTTAATTGGTTTTGAACTGTTAACTGTTTGAATCACTTCCCTGAAACGACCACAACCTGGTGGCTGTCCAGGCCTGGGAACACGCGAAGCCCTTGTGCCAAAGTCGGACCGCTTCGCCCGCCTGTGCTGAAAAAACCATGAATCCATGGCTTGATTTTAGGGAAAATTTATAGGAATATGATATATCATGATTCATGATATATCATGCTATATATATATACATATGTATAGGGTGGTATCATGAAATATATAACAAATACAGTATGTGGGGTTTCCGGATTTTTTTCCCAGTATCCAATTCAGTAGAAGTTGGAAGAGGTGAGAAGCATCTCTCGCCAAGACATTGGTGCCACAATGGGGGAAATCTCGTCCCAAACAGATACAAAACAATACCCCTTGAGATAGATAGAATACGCAACGGCTTCAGAATATTACTACGTGATATTGAGAAACCTGTACCAAAAAATTAACTCAAGACCCTCCCTAGTCGTCACCCAAGAAGGAATCGCTGTTAAATTCAAACGGCTTTGTGACTTGGGTTGATGTTAAATTTCATGACCCCACTACCACCCGAACAACAGCTTTAAGGCCGAAGAAAGCCTGGCATCATCCAAGATGCCTTGAGTGCTTTGCTGGCCGAAAGCACCAGTGCCGGACTGCCCTGGGGCGGGATTTTTTCTTCGGGCGGACCTGGATGGCATCACGGTACAGTTCTTTCATAAATGGCCGGCTTTACCAAAAAAAACAGCTAACTATGGTCAACCTAATCATAAACCATCCCCAATATTCAATATGTATATGTATATGTATATGTATATGTATATAGTATATATATAATATATAATATAATATGTAATAAAATTAATATATATATATATATTACAATAAAATACAATGAATGCTTGCTTGATACCCATCCCCCAATGGCAGTTCTTCAACAAACTCTCCAACGTCGCCGCAACGGTGCAACGGCCGGCCGGCCTCCACCTTCTCCAAGCGAAGAAGGCCGTTGCCGCCCGAGGCCTTGCCAGGTGAACCAGCCCAACTTCAACCGCAGTTATAATATCTACTAACTACATATATTATAACTGCGGTATATTGTAGCTGGCGCCGTGGCGCGCGGCCTGTGTGTGAAAGCTATTTTTTTGTTTTTTGTCTTTTTTGTCTTTTTTGTCCTTGTTGGGGTGGGGTGGGGTGGGGTAATAACGTTCATGTACGCTTGCTGAGCGACGTCATGCTACGTTGAGGTAGCTTTCTTGTACGCTTGCACATCTACTCTGTGCTACGTTGATGTAACGTTCTTGCGCTCTTGCACAGCTACGCTGTGCTACGTTGTTGTAGCGTTCTTTAGCGTTCTTGCGCTCTTGCACAGCTACGCTGTGC
>Ga0126342_10015272_pt1 | contig 13471 bp, 10 predicted proteins | sample Cyp1metagenome_FD_92528 | JGI IMG/M metagenome (GOLD analysis project Ga0126342, IMG submission 92528) | Coral microbial communities from Lord Howe Island, Old Settlement Bay, Australia - Cyphastrea 1 metagenome | ecosystem: Host-associated > Invertebrates > Cnidaria > Coral ...
AAAGGTTCAAAAGCCTATAGGCATATCCCTAGCCCTATGGGAATGTTGGGCCATAGTGGCCAAGGAAATGCTAAAGTGAAGAAATGCTAATGCCACCTGGAATGTGTGGAACGCAATTCACACATACATTTTGAGCGGTGTTCAGACCCAATTTATGGGGCACTACTATGAAAGTGTCAAATCAAAATTGAAAGCTGGTTGGTGGTTTGGAACCTGGACTTTATTTTTCCATATATTGGGAATAATCATCCCAACTGACGAACTCATATTTTTCAAAGGGTTATATAGGTATACCATCAATCAGAAGGTGTGAAAAAGCACTGTTTTTTTCGATGACGATATTGGGGCTCTACTATCCATTGAGGCTTTTCCGACTGCTCTGTAACGGTCAGGTTCTAAGGTTTTCTTACTAAACAGACACCCCAAATGGTTCACCATGAAATCACGGTATTTTTTCATAAAAGGATTACGGCAATTTGGGAACACCTAGGAAACTTTGGACGTCAAAACCCGTCCATCCAGATCAACTGTAGTAATTTCTGGTTGTCACAATTTAAAGATGTGCGCTTTTGTTTGCTCAGCGCCGCAGAATTATTCTTTGCTTGCGCCAACCTTTGAATTGCATGGGGAAAAAAACTAAATCCATCGTGCTTCAAATGGTGCTTCAAGTCGTGTTTTTTTGTTGCTATTTTATAAGCAACAAAACAATTTATAGCATTTTTTTTTGCACCAGAAAAACTCCTTTTTGCATGTCCTCATGCAGCACACATGACATGTCTTGTTTATTTCTTCGTGCACCAAATCGTGTTTTTTTCAGCATTTCCTCGTGCCTAAAATCGTGCTACTGTAACAGAGCATGGTAAATTGCAAAGTATCCAAACTATTGGTGATTCTCACTGCACAATCCATTATGAGAAACACTATCATCAACCAGCTAGTGCAAGGGGACGATATTTCGGGTTTTGAACACTGCTAAACAGAGGCTTCTTGTGGGATGTTCACAGTCGTGGCACCTGCACCCAACATGGGCAACCTGAGATGTACCGCTCGCTGCACTCACCAAGATATTGATTCTTGAGCTTATGAAAGGATGGTTAGGGGTCATTTTCCGCAGTAGATCAGTAGATTCCTTAGTAACCTTAGTAGAGCTGAATTACATGCTGAAGATGAAAATGATGATTGTCAAATTCGGGGAATTATCTTCAAATGGCCGAGCTTGTCAACCGCATTGATTCCCCCGAGCGCTCTTTGCGAGTCCTGAGTCACTTTAATGGTCGGTGAAAAAAAATCCGATGGATCGACTCCATCCATTGGATGGTGAGGCTTTCAGCATGGAAGGGCTCTAGGGGTTTTTGTTAAGGGAGTAGTATGGAGGCTTATTGCAAAAAGGGGTCCCATCATTGGGGGTCGCTATACTTTCCCAGCGCCAGTTCTACGTTAATATTCGTCTTTTGACTGTGGTTGTTTATAAATCCCATTGAGAAATACCGTCAACATCCTGTGATAACATCCCATTATATAATTTCCCATGAATTTTACATTGATACCCCCTTGATATATCAACCATATATAGCTGATATATCTACCATAGGTTTATAAGCCAGCTGATATATCATTAATATCTTATTAATATCCCATGACATCAGTCCAAAGAAACTGATTTGGGTCTGCCCATTTCCTCGCCTCCCAGAGCCACGTGGATGGAGCAACGATTGCAGCGGGCTCACCCTATGGCTGCGGCGTGCAACCGGACGAGGTGGGCGAAGCCACGGGTCAATTGATGACCTGCCTGGATGTGCGGGCCACACGAATCGGATCCGTGGTTATCCATAGAAGTGGGAATATTCCATATTTAACTGTGGGTATAACATGGTATAACACATTGACCAACTGGGGTGCACCCCACAGTGGGGCACCGCAGATTGGAAGGTCTATTTTTAGTACTAACCATCCTGATTGGGGTAGCCAGTTTTGACGCATGCCCACTTGGATTGGCTTTCAAAAAAAATGGGCATGTCTTCAATCGAATGCGTTAAATATTGAGGCGTCTAAGAGAATAGATAAAATAAATAGAATGAAATAGAACTGGAAAATAAGGAGTTCTTCATAGTTACCAATGGACAGTTAGGAGTTTCCCTGTATAAACTGGAGATGTTCGAATGAAAAACGGAGATTTTGCAATCTAGAAGCAAGTGAAGCCCAAGCAAAAATGCCAAGACCTTTACCACATAGTGACACCTGAGATATATAGTAAGGATTGGGTGGGAAAGTGTTTCTTACAATACATTCAAAGGTGTGTATACATATGTGTATATATATATATATACATAGATAAATGATTCTATGTAAATATGTATGTATATATATATACACTGTTATCACATGCATACAATACCATACTTATTTACATCTACATGTGGATTTTTCTGGGATCCTTTCTCCTTCAGTACTGCACTTTCTCCCAGGAAGACCGCTGCTACTATGGCCACGTGGACATCAACGCCTCCATCGCTTGGGCGTTGCTCATCATAGGATGATGGTGTGGGGAATCATTCCCATGGTGGGCCAAACAAGTTTCAGGATAGTGACATATTATGATTGAGATACATGGTATATAGTAGGTGATAGTAGGTGTAATCTAGACTCTAGACTTATGTTAATACATGGATAGTATATCTATAGACTGATTCATTTCAGCTGTTTCCCAAAAAAAGCGTTTGGAAATTCTCAAGCCGAGGTATTGGAGATATCAGCAAGGACTCATCGATAACCCCGCCCACTTGATGCTTGGCAAGTTTCTGATCCCCTGGTGTGATCCCCTCATCAACCCAATGATCAATCCGCCCAGGAAGAATGTCCCTGTCCTGCTCTTCAATGGCAAGGATGACGAATGTGTCTATACAAGGAGCTGCTTCACATTGCAGCCCATGATGAAAATGGGACCAGGGATGAAAATTGGAACAGATTGACGATGGTACCAAAGTGGTATGCTTCCTAGCTCTGGTGCCTTTTTGGGACCAAAATAGCTGGGATTTTCTTCTGGATCCTCCACAAAAGGTGGTCTCATGTGGGTTTATCATCATTTGTTCCATTCAACGGGCCATTTTTTTCGGCAAACTCTATGGGATTGGACATTTGTGTAGACACCCTTCTCCCTTGGGAAACATCTTTTTACGCAGGGTCATGAAAGACACCTTTGAGCAGCTGCGCTACTTTGTGGATGAACGCCTTCTTTTCCGAGAATTTGGCACAAGTTGGGCACCCAGTCGTCCTATGTCGACCTGCAACGGATTGCAGGTATTGCAAGACAGCCAGTCGTTTTGATCAAGCTTCGTTTGTGCTGTTTAAGGTGTGGGGCAAGAGCTATGATACCAAAAATGGGGATTTTTGCACACCAAAAAACCAGCTGTTTTGGATTATTTTAGTCGCCATTTTGGATCATGTTTTGGTTCTGAAAAATTGGTGTCCGATTGATGTCCCCAAAATTTGAGGGCTGACGATGATTTCCCGAATTTTCCATCGCGGCTTGGGGGTGATCATGTTGTTGGTGGCAGTTCTCCCATCATATCCCATTGTATGGCCATAAGATGATGGTTGGATCGCCCCTGCGTGATGAAATCCTTTCTGTTACTTTGTGGCGAACTAGCCATGGATCCTAGGTTATATGTTTGGTTTTGTTAGTGGGATAAGTAGGGTTACTGTAATAATTATCCACTTAGAACTAGGTCTATAACTTACTTAGGATCCGTGGGTAGTTCGCCACCAAGTACAAAATCCATGTCTCAAAGACAGTTCTCTCGGTGTTCCAGATGCTGCCCACGTTTGGAGCTTGGACCATGGAGGCTGTGACTGTAACTTGACGTGCGGGTCGGCAGGGCAGTGCCCTACCCCCTGGTTTTTTCACCCTTCCCCAAATGGCAGTTTCAATGGGGAACATGATGATGAGCCAAGGATAGCCATGGTATGCCATGGTAATTTTTGGGGTACCCTGCTGACCAACCCTTTTTTGGCTTAAACCAGCCCGCTCAATTGTCGTAGTTCTATTCCAGAATGGACATACATATGAAATAAGCAGTAGCAGGGGGATGCGCTTACGTCACTTGGAGCCATTTTGGGTTGATGAGATCAGGAGTCGAACTCAGTGTTGAAAGAGATACATGGCATCAACCCGGGACCAATATGGCAAGCAAAGAAAAAGCAATTGTCATTATTTCCACATGGGTATGGGTCAATACCTATAGATACATTTATAGTGGGATGAACATCCATTTACCGTACCAGCTATTTTGATGTTCACTAGGTACCAGGGTTTTGACCCATCCCCACAGAACAAATCATAAATGGATTTGTCATAAGTCTCATTACAGAACAAAGAAACTAACCGTGTCAGGATTGATACTACCATCCGGATTGTGTCGTCAACTCCGGAAAAAATATATTTATCCTGCCTGGACAAGCCTTGCACCAGTCGCTCCATAAGAAAGTATATACAATTACCTCCCAGGGATTCGTAGGTTTCGTTAAAAGGGCAAAATAACTCAAACATATGGTCCCAAAAAAATTACGTCCGAAAATGGGCTACAGAAAAAACTCAGTACCAGTACCCCGTTGTACCCCTCCAATCAGAAAACCATTTTCCAAAGGGAAAACTCCTGGGGATGATCCAGTGGATTTTTTTTTGTGCAAAAAAAACCAGGGCCCAAATTGGGGCGCGGAAACTGTGGGAAACCTCTATTGGTTGATGTTTTGTTTTGGGGTTTATACTAGCAAAGATATCCAAAGATAGTTTTCGGGATTATGATATAGACATATTCAATGGATTGGTTTAAGGGAAAATCTTAACCGGAAACCATCGATTTTCCCATTAAATATGGGGCTTTCCGGTTTCAATTGTCCCTGAAACCAATCCATTGACATTAATATAGACCAGCTATGTGCAGATGCTACACCTGTTATATACCTGTTTCAGGTGGATATTTTGGAGTTGTGTGGCTATAAAAATTGTAGTCACCCGATTTTCACATCCATAAAAACTACCCTCTGGTAATTTAACATAACTATGGAAAATCACTATTTTTAATGGGAAAATCCACTATTAATGGCCATTTTCAATAGCTATGTTAGTTTACCAGAGGGTATAGTGCCATAGTAAAATATTATATATCTACCGCCCGAATAGCTAATGTCAACCCTAGATTCACAACATAAAGCCTGATGTTTTGAAAAACGCTGAGGTGGCACTTGCTCAGACTTCGAAGGATCTTTGGAATGTTGCGACTTGGCGTTTCGGCGTCTTCCGTTGGATACACCGCAACGAGATCCGCAACCCAGATCTTTCCACCAAGTCAAGCTGACATGAAACTGCATCAGACTTTTAGACTTTCAGGCTGATTACTTTTAGACTTTCAGGCTGATTATATGTATCTATATATATATACATACAGTATATAGAATATATACGTATATATATATATTAACATTATACATACATATATATATATACACATTATGTATATAATATATATAATATATATATACAGTCATTGTTTAATTGGACAGAGATTGGAAAGTGGGCGAGGCGACGTGAACAACTGCCACTACGATTTGAGTGGTGCCTGGGAAAACTCAAGCCGCCGGAAATGGAACGGGGGTAGGGGTATTTGAGGTCAGTGATATTTTACGTAATACTATTTTTCATCTATTAGTATATTAATACTAGTATTGGTATATCTATTAGTAATTTAAGAGTAGTACATATCAATACTAATGTGATATATCGATTTTTCATTAGTAATATATCACATTAGTACTAGTATTAATATGTATTGAACATAGTATAAACACATGCACTCTGAGGTCAGTGATTTTACGAATCTTGACGTATATATTTAACTACTACTAGTTCGTTAGGGTATTTAAATATTAGACTAATTTTACTAACATAAATATGTATTTAGGGTAAATGTTGAAACAAATATTTTAATAATACTACTAATTATCTAAGAAATCTTTATTATTTACTGGTATATTGAACATTTGAAACTAAACAACATTAAACAATCATAAGTCACTGAGAGATTCTTGGAAGTTCTAAAACCGTTCTAAGGCATTCAGGATGGTGATCCCTAGGATTTCTGTTCGTTTCCTGTCACCTACTGTCTGACAAGTGAACCTGGCAGTGGAATGCATAGTGTTTATCAGCAGTTTTTGTAGATCATCTACATCCGTGAGTGATATTCCAGCCAGCCATGTTACTATAGAGGCTAGTTGTTTCAAGGTGACATGCTTCGGAAGATTTATGGCGAGATCAAGCCGCGAAAGCAAGTACATGGAAATCTGGCTCACGTGGAACAGTGGCTTAGCCGCAGGGCATCTTGAGGACGCTGAAGATATCGGTTGCCAAGCAATTTTTGGGATTATGTAGAGATTGTAGAGCATCAAAACTCATCATAGCATGGTTGTTCAGCGTTTTTCAGCTATATCGAGCTATGTTGCGGGTTTCTTGATGTCAGAAATGGCTGGCAGTGGAGCAGAGAGATTGTCAAAGAGCACCCATACTGCAGAAGGGATAGTTGCTGTGCCATCCACAGCAAGCCTTTTTCAAGACCTGCAAGGCAAAAAAGGACATCAGATGACATAGATGGATATCATCAGGATAGTTTTAAGAATTCTATGGGAAACTATGGCACTATGCCCTCCTTGAAAATTGGGGGGTTCCGAAGATTCCTGCAGAGATGGTCTTGATGAGGTGGAAATATCTTCCGAAGGATGAGAATTTGACAAATTTTTCGGTGCCAAGGCAGGGGAAATCAAGGGACGAGTGGTTGGTGGGAGTTGGTGGATGCAATCCCTACCCCCCCCAGAAAAATTATGACATAGCCCCTCAGAAACCATGGTTGAGTATGTTTTGGGCCCATAGGATACGTATGTAGGAATTACTAGGAGGAAGGGATGTCAACCTCAATTTTTAGCCACTGAAAATCGCTGAGGTTTGGATTGTGGAGATTTGCCCTTGTTTATGTGCCTACAAACTGCAAAGAACGGGTGGAGTCCTGTCGCATCCACGTGAACTACCACGGAAGCTCGTCACAAAACAGAACTATCAGAACTCCTATCATCGTCGGTCATCGTTTTCTGCCAGTTCTTCGCTAACAGTAGGACCAATGATTGCAGCGCCACTTGTTAGCCAGTGACCTCAAATGGTAGTTGATGGTGACCCGGAGATGGACCCAGCACTAAGCTCGAGGATGCATTCTGAAGGTGTTGAAGCGTCGCCGCCTTTGGGTGTCTTGCTGAAAATGGGATAAGGGCCTTTGCATATTGCAGTTCAGTAGGGAAGATGATAAACCACGGTACTTTAGGGCTACCTAATTTTTTTGAAACACCTCGACAACACGAAACAGATGGTTCTCTGCTGATTTTGCTGCTATTGGTCACTGTTGATTCCATAGATCTCCTTTTTCCCGCTGGCTGGTTCCTTACTAGGAAGATTACTGTACCCGGCCCAAGTTTCAATCCTACTTGGAATGATGGTTCCACGTGGCTCACATGATCTACTGTATCTGAAATTGTTGAATAGTTTTGAGGGATGTTGAAGCCACCAACCAGTTTGTGATCATTACCAAACATCTTGAAATTCCGCAGATGTCGTTGATATTAACAAAACTTCAAACGGCTATGGATCAATACATGAAATTACATACTTACATGTAATTACTTTTTTTTGGGGGGAGATGAACATTCAGCAAAACCAGCTAATGTTGGTGCTGTTCAGCAGGATTCCAAGGTTTTGACTGCAAATAATCCATGTTTGATTTTTGACAAACAAATACGGCCAGGCGCTGTGTGTTGCCCGGAGATTTACAGGGACGTTCCCGGCAGTTTTATGAAGATATCTTACATGTTATTTCCCATTTCAATATATAGTTCAGAGTGGGTGGCAGATTTTAATCCCTCATGATGATATGAAGATATCTGGCATGTTATTTCCCATTTCAATATATAGTTCAAGGGGGTGGCGGATTTTAATCCCTCATGATGATATGAAGATATCTGGCATGTTATTTCCCATTTCAATATATAGTTCAGAGTGGGTGGCAGATTTTAATCCCTCATGATGATATGAAGATATCTGGCATGTTATTTCCCATTTCAATATATAGTTCCAGGGGGTGGCGGATTTTAATCTCTCATGATGACATGAAGATCAAGTTTCATGTTTTTCCTAATTTTAATATATAGTTCAGAGGGGGTGGCAGATTTTAATCCCTCAGGATATCTTAACAATGTTATGATCTATTTCTTGATTGCCGCACCCAGCCTATACTGGGTTCGCAAGTTGTACTGGGCACTGGCTGCTTGCCAAGCGATGCGGTCGCGGTGATCATCATCATCATCATCATCATCATCATCCAACATCATCTAACATCATAGTTGTGGGTCTGGGCAACACACGGTGCCTGTGGGTAAAACATATATAGGGTGTTCCAACATCCATTGGTTCATCGTTTTCTCCAGATGTTGAAAGATCGGTAAACAGATCCCCATGATTTCCCATATAAGTAAAAACACATCCATATTGAATAGCCATATCCCTACATAGAAGATCGTAAACCTATCATTTTGATGGAGGCTGCTCATGTATCAACCATGGATTTGAGGTTTCGCTTTTGCTTCTGCCTATCATTTTTATTCATTTTTGTGGATTAAGCCCCTTTAATATTGACGTATGTTGATAGGGGATCCCCAAGTCACCATAGGTTTCAAGAGAGATATATATATATATGGTAGAATTCGGATGAATTGGGGGTACCCCCCATTTGAGGAAACCTCCAAACTTTGGATGCCATAAACACCTCAACAACTGACCTTACTTTTTCAAGGCGACATCCATTGATCTCAACGAATATGGCGAAGCCAACGACATCATCATGGTCTACCCACAGGTCATGGGAAATGCGATTCTGCGAAAAAGATTGAGGGCATACCCTGAGAAGGCTGTTTTGATATATATATATATACAGAAATAGAGATTGCACATATATTTATATTAATATGTATATACATTCATTACATACATTGACATATATATATATATACATATCGTGTATATATAGTGTGTACTATATATATAATATGTATATATGCATGCACAATATATGTGTATATATATATTTACATATTATACATAGTATATATATAATATCTATCTAGGGAAAACACGATCAATCATGAACTTTGTACTTCAGGTGATCAGCAGACGCTAGTTTTTTTTTTTTCCTGACCTCTACTCAAAAAATCTGTGAATTTGTGCAAGGTGGGGTCCGTTAGATATGTTAGATACTAAGTTGGATCATAAGTAGGTTAACCATGGTTTATCGTATAACTATAGTTCATGGGGGTCGTAACCCAATCACAAAAACTCGGCTGTGATTTGGATCTGCCGATGAATATGTCGCAGGAATCTAGGTCGAAGCACGATCTGTTTCTATGATTATATACTTACTGGTGCTAAACGTAGGGAATGGATGGGTTGCTGGGGGTTGCTGGAATGATTATTACTAGATTTACTAGTGAGCCAGTGGATCATTCCCGAAAATTCCCTGCTAAGCACCAGTAAGTATAAGACGAATGAACACTATGATATGTCTTGAAGTACCCAAGTATGTTCATGACATGCTACTGTATTGAGGCGGCTGGCAGTGAGTCAGAGGGCATCGGATGTGTCTTGAATGCAGGGCGGCTTGTGTGCGGTCCTTGACACTCTTTCAAGGAAATAGTTTGAGTATTGTTTGAGTGGTATCATAGCAGGCAAAGACCCATGGAAAGCACTCTCCATGCCGAGTGTATACGTATGTATACGTGATATATCGTGATGTGTATGATACATATATATGTATGTATACATACATACGTGTATATATATATATATATGTATAACAATATATATATATATACGTGTATAATATATATGTATATACATACATATGTGTATATACATATGTAGATAGTATATATATATACGTATATAGATTGATACATACGTAGATATATATATATATACAGTATATATATATGTACACACGTGTGTATATGCATATATATGTATATACATGTACATATATATACACATGTATATACACATGTATATATATATATGTATATATATATAATGTGTATATATATATGTATAGACTGTGTATATCTATATATATATATAGATAGATTTGTATATATATATATATAATATGCATTTGCATAGATATGTACGTGTGTGTATGTATATATATATATATATGTACATAATTACATGCATTGCAGGTCGTAAATCCATGCAGAAGCATGACAGGTGTTTGAATCTTTGATTTGAGAAAACCTCTTGGTGCCTAAGACTTGGAGGTTAGTTCAAAATGAAGAGCCCTGTAGCTACAAGTTTAGCCACACGATGCAAAAGGAAGAACATGCAGAAAACATCAACAACCCCCCCATCAGTATAACACATTCTTTTGTTTGAGCCTATAGCTATTGTTTTCTCAGTTTTGGTGACATATGCTTCAACAAATCGATTCCTCAGTTATTTGCGGAATAGTTGTGACACGCCAGAATTTTCAGATGCTGGGATTGCACGTCGTCCAAGGTTGGAATTGGGGAGATCCTAAAACTGACCCGAACTTTGATACACGAAGGCCGACGCGGGAGACGTGATACCCGGCTGGAAAATCCATGAGAACTTTGGAGCTTTGAATGGGAACATCAACTATATATGGGATGTTTTCCGTTGCCATGTTTGATTCTGAGAGGATACATCCAACAGGAGATCCATCAACCGAACTGTGCTCAGTGGCAGTCATTGATCCTGGGGAGGTCTGTTCAGCTGCGAACCGTCATGAACCTTCTGGAGGATCTTCCTCAAGCTCTTCGCTTAGCCAAGGATCAGGTCGGCTGCGGAGTCGAGTCATGTCTGGTGTCTATTTTAGGTTTTGAATGGTTTTGATAGGTTTTGGATACGTGAATCATTGAGAACTGGGGGATGTGAGGATGTGCCAAAAAATTGAAGCCATATTTGTTTAGTGAGAAGGTCTTTTCTGAATGTTCTTGGCACAGGCCACTGCAAAACATCCACAGGACCTTGTGGACGGTTTCGAGCACAACTCTTCCAGCCCATCCATCTTGGTTTGAGTCGCTGGTAGCAAGGCACCAGCGCTGGGAAAGTTGGACAGCCAGCTAATCCCTGAAAGTGGTGGCAACATGGGGATTTTCATGGATTTTCCAGGATTCTTTATATAACCTGTGGTAATCAAACATGGCAATGGAAAATCATGGAACATCAACAATTTTCTACTGGATTGTCTGATTAAAACATATGAACACCTCCATCCAAAGTGGATTTCTGGATACCTTTGGCAGTCCCGGAAATCATGATTTTTTTTGCCACAGGTGGCCCCTGCTGCCATGCTGCGACTTGCGACGGCCACGATGAATACTGAGCTGTTGTTTGGGTGTTTTCCGTTTGGGTTCCATATGGTTCCATTTTTTGCATAGAAAATTCATGAAGAATGGATGAATCATGATAAATGGTGATGAATCTTGAAGGTAAATGGATTAAATGAATGAAATTCAATTTTTTCAGTGGTATCTCCCGCTTGCAGCACACGACTGTCAAAGCTGATGCCCAGCGTGCTGCAGTTCGCAGCTGATCTTGGTGGTGTTCCAACTCAGTTGGATGATTTTATCAGTGTATAATACGGGGATATCAATCAGCTAAAATAAATGATTCTACTCGTATGGTTTGCAACACAAAGAGAAGAACATGCAGGTGGCACAGCCCTTTGGACTTTTCGGAGGCAGGAGATGCCAAAAAAATGTGCTGCTTTGTAGGAGAATTTGGGAGTTTGAGCCTCGTCATGACGCAAGACGAAGCGCTTCATAGAGCACCGGAAAAGCTGAAGATTTGTTACCTTTTTAGCATTCTAGGAATAGAATTTAACATATTCAACCCTGTGGCAGCTTTTACCAGGTTTGTTGAGACCAGACTCATGGCAGCAGTTTGTCTTGCAAGGTGTGGACAATTGCCAATGATTGCATTTAAAACAAAGGCCTCAGTGGCAAATGGGATTGCCACTGCCTTCTTGCCATCTTGGCGTCTCCCAATGACCGGGCCACAAGCTGCCAAAGATTCATAGACCCAGTCTGCGTCGTGCTTTCCAGTGAACTGCTGCGCCGCCGTTGTTTCTTAACATTGTAAGGCCACTCGCAGGAATTCCTCTGCTGTTCCAGAGTTGCCGAAAGAGAAGCATTCTATGCCAAAATAAGGGACAACATCATCAATTTTCGAGTGATTCGCCTAGTTTAGAAACTCATATTTCTTCCTGAAATTAGGGTACAAACCAGCATTTTGGATGGACTCATCTAAAATCCCCTCTTTTTTTGTCTGATTTTTGTCCATAAACTGGAGCCCGCCAGGACCTGACGCTCAGAGACGCCGATACCATGGAAAAGGCTCCATGGTGAAGGGGATGAATTGTTTGTTTAATACATAAACTGCTTGGTGCTTTGGAACATGAATTTTATTTTGCCATAATATATGATATACATATATACATATATATATATATATATATAGGATAATCCTTCCAACTCACTTTCATATTTTTCAGAGGGTTAAAACCACCAACCAGATAAACATACATAAAACATATTTAATCAAATTTAAACTTCAAACCAGAGTGTTGTGTTTATTTTTTAAGTATGAATCGGGGGAGTTCAACATTGCTGTAAAATGTGTAGAAGTCCACTGGATACAATAGTAGAATTAATAATTAGATATGTAAAACCATCCATATGTATTGAATTGAGATTTGTCCGAAAATGGGGGACCATTTCAATGAGGAAAATGGTGCTAGACCCTCGGATTCTTGGGTACGATATTTTAGGAAGAGCCCCCTGGCTACAAGTTGATGTAATTGGCATGTAGACATCCAGATGCTAGCTGTCATCACACTACAAAAGTATATCAAGCATAGCATATGTCATTTTATCATACCAGTAGTACCGCACAAGGCGGTGGCGGAAGTTTCAGCGAAGCTGATGGATCGAGAGGTGGTTGAGGCTCTCTTTTTTTTTCTCTCTCCTTCTTTTTCCCTATTTGTCTATATATGTATATAATTTGAGTATATATGTATATATACACCTACACTACCTATCTGTCTATTTATCTACAGTACTTATCTGTCTATCTATTTATTTGCCTGTTCATCTATATACCTATGTTTGTCTATCTGTCTGTCTGTCTGTCTGTCTGTCTGTGTGTCTGTCTGTGTCTGTCTGTTTCTGTCTGTTTCTGTCTGTTTCTGTCTGTGTCTGTCTGTGTCTGTCTGTGTCTGTCTGTGTCTGTCTGTGTCTGTCTGTGTCTGTCTGTGTCTGTCTGTGTCTGTCTGTGTCTGTCTGTGTCTGTCTGTGTCTGTCTGTGTCT
>Ga0126342_10015273_pt1 | contig 13471 bp, 16 predicted proteins | sample Cyp1metagenome_FD_92528 | JGI IMG/M metagenome (GOLD analysis project Ga0126342, IMG submission 92528) | Coral microbial communities from Lord Howe Island, Old Settlement Bay, Australia - Cyphastrea 1 metagenome | ecosystem: Host-associated > Invertebrates > Cnidaria > Coral ...
ATATAATATAATATAATATAATATATAATATAATATATAATATAATATATAATATAATATATAATATAATATATAATATAATATATAATATAATATATAATATAATAGATTTTAATATAATATAATATAATATATAATATAATATATAATATATAATATATATATACATAAATGAGTATGTATGCATTCATACGCTTACGATGACACTATACTAATTTAGGGTCAACACAGTGAGGTCCTCAGTTGTTCCATGTTTTGAGGCCTGGAACGACTATTTCTGGGGGGTTTCCAGAGTCGTGGGAGTACCCCTTAAAATGGTTGGTTTATAATGGAAAATCCTATCAAAATGCATGATTTAGGGGTACCCCCATTTTAGGAAACATCCATAGGTTGATTGAGCATGATTGAGCAGCAAAAAACTGAATGACACATGTGATGCCAGGCGCATGTGGTATGATTTGAGTACTTTCAGAGACAAGGGCTGATACTCATGGAAGAAGGTGAATTGATTGTACATATCAAGGGAACTTTAGAAACTTCCGAGTTGTAGAAAGTGTGCAGCAGTTGCAGCCATAGCCTGCACCAGCCCATGGCGATTCCCTAGAGATCGCCACCTCAGTCATGGATAGGTTTAACAGGATGGGTTAAAGTAACATAGCTATTGAACATGGCCATTTATAATTATTAGAGCTGATTTACCCGTTGAAAATGGTGATTTTATGTGATTTTAACAATAGCTGCTGTTAAATTACCAGAGGGTCAACAGTCCATCAACAAAGAGTTTTGCGTTGTTTTCATAGGACCATATTTATCAGATGAATTCACTGGACTGTTTGTTTTAAACTTGGCATGTCATGAGCTTGGCGCGTTGTGGGAAACTGTCCGCACAGAGGATGGTGCCATAAAACTCAAAAGCAAAGAACAATAAAAAACAGATTGTTGTTCATTGTTGTTCCCATCTTGTTACAGCTTTCCGTTTTCCAACCTTTCTTTGCCAGATTTTTCCCGCCTCAAAAACCAGGTTCGATGATCCGTGAAGTCCGCAAGTTTGGAGAAACGCCTGGGCAGCTGGCGGAAAGGATACGATCCAATACTGCCAACGCCAAGGTGAGACATGGCGAAGAAAGAGTGCCATTGTTCTCTCAAAAAATGGCGATGACTTGGATGATATTTTTGAGTGATGTTTTTTATGATATTTTTTGGCTGGACTGGAAATTTTGGAAATTTGGATTGTCATGTTTTTTTTTTTTTTTAAGGGCATTATTTTTGGGTTGCCAACAAGATCAACTCAATTTGAACACGCGCATGTTTCTTGATGTTGAGCAATCTGGCACTTGAACTCCAATATTTTTAATATCACGTGTCTTTCTGAAATTTCCTGGTCTTGACATAAACATACATAATAACATGTTTCCCTGGCTCAACAAAACATCTACATGACTACGATCATCCACATGACTACGATCATGTTCAAATCGGAAATGATCCAGGCCGTTGAAGGGATCCGGGCCTTGTTGAAGAAAGTCCTCTCATTGAACACCTTTGAACCCTTGTGCCATGAAAACTACACGCAGCTGAATCTGGTGGCAACACTACAGTCATTGGCAGACCCTTTGAGCGAGAAGGACGCATGTGTTTATTTCGCACAAGGAAACAAGTTCGAATTTCTTGGGCCATTGAGAGATCCGTTTTCTCCGGAAGAAACTTGCAGTGAGTTGATGGATGAGATAAGGGAGGCAGTGTATACCAGATCGGACATTGTTTATGTCTCCATGGGGCAAATTACTGGCGATGATCCCCGCCACGGCTGGAACGCCTCCTTTGGCGACAATCTTCTCACCGGAAAGCAGATCTGCCATGCCATTTATCGCGTGATGTTCCGGGAACTGGGAAAGGCCAAAGTGGGTCCCACACCGCTGGTGATCTTTACCGTTGGAAAACACGGGACCTGAGAAGACCTAGACTTGGAGATTCCCGAGAATTGCTACATCGTTGCCGAGGCCTTGGTTCCGGAGGTGCAAGTGCTACAAGCAGCCCGGCCAGCCCTGTTTGTGACCGATGGAGCCCACGGCTATTCATTGATCGACGCCTTAACAGTTGCTCGATGTTGCTGTTTTTTGGGAAGCAGAAGCCTCCAAAATCCCATCAAATTCCCAGGGCTGCCAGGTCTACTGTTTGTCTGTGATTATACGTAATGGGAAGGGTGCACGTGTGTGAAGATAGTTGGAAGGTGATGTGGAGTGAGCCTTCGAGTCCCCAGTTTGGCGAAGTTGGCGAAGAACTATGAGACTGTGAATCACTTATCTCTAAAATCTCAAAATCTGATGTTTTGAGGAACTGTTTTATTGGCTTGTTATCTTGGAATGGAGGCTATCAAACCGTTGGTTAACTTAGTGCCGGAGATATCTGGAGATCTGAATAGCCACAACTTTGATTTGGAAAATCTTCGCCACCTTGATTTGGTTCCAGAAAATCCCATGTTTTCCCAGTTTTCCCATGAAGAAAGTATCCCCTTTTCTCTGGGCCCCTGGGCCCCTGGGCCCTTGGGCCCCAACCTTGCGCACGAAGGTTGGAAGTCCAATGATGATCGTTCCATGTCATGAAGAAATGGCCAAGACCAAGCTGATAACGGAGTGGCTGGGCCGAGTTCACGATTGGATATTTAGCTGTGACCCCATGGAACATTGTATGGAACCATAGTACCTCGTTTCACGAGGAACAAAAGCACCGTTGGGGATCATAGGATGGTGCCTATTTGCGTGTTTCAACCGGCAACGTTTGTGTCATCCACGAATCGTCGTGAGAAGGCACGAGATCGCTGTCCCATTGACGTGTGCGCCGGGCAATGATCATCATTCATCATTCATCATTCATCATTCATCATTCATCATTCATCATTCATCATCATCATCATCATCATCATCATCATCATCACCATCATCATCATCATCATCATCATCATCATCATCATTCATCATTCATCATTCATCATTCATCATTCATCATTCATCATTCATCATCATCATCATCATCATCATCATCATGATCATCATCATCATCATCATCATTCATCATTCATCATTCATCCATCATCATCATCATCATCATCATCATCATCATCAACATCATCATCATCATCATCATCATCATCATCATCATCATCATCATCGTTTCGTCTGGGGTGGTGTGTGATAATGCCCTTGGTGTCTGGGCAGGGACTACATCCTAACGCCAAGAGATCTTCTCTTGTACTTGCACACATATGCTACGCTATGAGCTCTTCTCTTGTACTTGCACACCGACATTGATGATGATCATGATGATGATGATGATGATGATGATGGGGAGACGGAAGCGAATGGTTTTCCGAGATACAAGTGAGACATACTGTAGGAGACGCAAGTGAGACAGAGACGAAAGTGGGCGGTTTTCCGAGTCGCAAGTGAGACGCTTGCCTTCGCGCAAGTCCTTCCTGTTTTGATTGTTCCTTTTCCAGCCAAACACATCATTACTCTTTGTATGCTGCTCATGTGTCTGTGCTACTTGTTTCCATCTTGATCTCAAGTGTTGCTGAACATAGAACTGCGCAGCAACTTCACCAACACCATCTCCGCAACCATTCCCATGCGTTTTCGCAGCCTTCGGTTGCAAAACACAATCGCACCCCCGACGCACACACCTGTTAACGCTGCAAGAGATTGCATTTTGCGTGCGTTCTGTAACAAGAAAGTAGACTGATTCGCTACATTTGGAGGGTTGTCAAAAGTAGAAAAACTTTTTTCATTCAACAATAAAAAAGGATGTATTTTGAGACTTTTCAACATCAGGCGCAATTTGACATGCATGCCGTTCCGGCGTGTGGCAGGCGTGTGCCAAGCTGCAGTTTGAGGGGTTGCACTCCAAAAAAAGGGAGATTTGGGTGGATTTTCATCAATGCCGGGCACATCCGCATCCACACAATGGCCGGCCCTGTTTCTCTTACTGCTAAGCACAGTCCCTACCTGTATTGTGTTTGGCATCCTATTGTTCTCTTGTCCTTGACGTTCTTTGTCCATCTTTGTTCCCACTGCCCTCTACTGCTTTTGTACTGTCCTCTAGTGTGCTTGACGCTCCTTTACTATGCTTCACCAAGCACTCTGTCTCCTCTTCTGTAGTGGACATTGTTCTGTACTCTTCGCTACTGCGTGTGGTGCTCTTGTCCGATGTTCCTCTAGTGTTCTCTACTGTGTTTGACGCCCTTCTCTACTGTTCTCCCATATCAAGGCTTTCTGCTAGTCTGGCACCCGATTTTACTTTCACTGATTTTCGGTGCTTTTTCCGGTTCGCCAGCTTCTCTTTGTTTCGCGTTTCATTCCGGCTCTCAGAACAATGCTGCCACGATCATTCTTTGCTGTATCATTCACCTCTCAGCCGCGCCTTCTTGGTACGCATGGCTCGCATTTTTTCTCGGTTCATGCTTGTTTTGAACTGTAGAAAATGAGGTTTGAGGACTTCACTTTGCTCTACTGTTCCCTATACTGTGCTTGACACTATTCTTGATCGTCGTCTACGGTCCTTGACACTCTTCTCTACTGTTTTCTGTGGCAGCTCTACGCTCCATGTGTCCGCAACTCGGACGTTTCTTTCTAACCTTGCTTTGATCACTGCAGTCCATAGAGCCAAACGGGGTGACTTTCTGTTGCACTGGGGGCTTACGATGCACATGGGTGCTGTGTTCACAGCACGTGGATCAACGTACGATGAAACAGGTTTGATGAATATTTTGCGGTCCCCTGCTTGACGGTAAAAAACAGTGCAACCAGGTTTTAACATGTTTTAACTGTTTTTTTCTTATTCCGATATATCGCCTCGGTGGACATGGCTAGGAGGCCTAGGTTAACCTATTGGCCCCAGCGCTTTGTCGACTGTGTTCGTGGCAGCTCTATTCGCACAGTGTTGGCTGGCAATCTTGACACACCAGATTTGTGAACTGAACTCAGGCATTTGACACTATCCTGACATGAATTTAGTATTGATCTTGCAGTGGGCATGGATGAAAACAATTTTGATGTGTTTTGCTGAGTCTGCTGGAATATTTGCGGACGATGTGGCAGTTGATTGCTAGATTCCACATGGTCGGGCTACAAGTCTCCATGGACCATGTCACACAAGAACATTTCAATTTCAGATGGGCGATTTCCATGGTATCCTCTGGTAAACGTTTACATAGCTATTGAAGCCATGGCCCAGTCGAAATAGTGGATTTACCCATGAATAGCATGGCGATTTTCCATAGTTATGTAAACGTTTACCAGAGGGTCATAGCGGTGCCCGCGTTTCAGAAAGCGACATGGCTCAGGTTGGGCGTTGCCGTCCAAGTGACGGTGCCATCTGTCATGTCTTTCACCGACATCGAATCGCCCATAGGAACCTTTGAGGCCTCGGTGTGCGATGCCCTTGAGACCTGGTGAGAACGGTGATCACCCTGGGAAAACCTGCTGAATTTCAAGATTTGGATGATTTTTGATGATTTTTGATGTTTGGAAAGCTTCCATTTAGATCGAAAATTGGATCATTTGGATGATCATTTTATGCTTGCTCACTTCTTGGCTGGAATCAGATAGGATCGAGACCGACATTTTTATTCCTTGGCTCCCCTTTGGTGATTTCTTTGTCTGAACATGTTGGGGAAACCCAAGATCCAGTGGTTTAAGCCTTCATTTTCCCCATCAGAACTGGTCAATTTATGGGTTCACCCCTACATTTCAGACACATCCAACTCTCAAATTGGCATATATACTATACTCTAGAGTTGTTTCATTCATGTTGGTTGCTGGTTATAGATCCCATTGATTTCCATTGGTTTCCATTGCCTGAGGAAGAGCTCCTTGGCACGAGCAGAAGGGCCTTTCGTTGGAACGCACAGGCGTTGGCAGATGAGATCCGCGATTCGGGTGGCGCAGAGCGCGCCGTGGACTTGATTCAGGAGGTCATTCCTCGCTCAAAGCGGGGGACCCTCCGTTCGAAAATCTTGGAATAAAAAAAAGGCAGCGTTGCAACGACCGGGTTTTGGGACATGAAGCCGGAAAGTCTGGATCAGTGGCAATACTGATGTGTTTTTCTTCGTGTATGACGATCCACATGGTAGACTAAGAAGTTTCTACATGGCCATGGGAAAGGCCTCCAATGGCTTGAAATGCCACACAGTTTTCATAGACCAAAACGAATTCACGGGACCGACGTCCGTTGTCCCCCGAGCCACAGCGTTTTTTGGTTTTCCAAATTTGTACATGTTTTTCTATGTCTAGACATCCTAGACAGAAGGCGCACGAATTTATGGTTGTTCTGCAAACTTCAGCGGAGAATTTCTAACTGGGCCAAATCAAAGCAGAAGTCATGGATTGATACACTGCCCTCTTGGGACTGCTGATGTATAAGGCAACCAGCACAACCAGCCTTTCTTCCCATGACTTTGCCGCTTTCATGTCACATCAGGGCTTGGCGTCTACAGTGCAGTGATTCCATTGATCTCAGTTGAGTTGATTGGTCAAACATATTAAAACATGGATATCCTCTGGTTATTTAACATAGCCATGGTATAGATGGCCCATAGAAATAGATGGTTTACCTGGGTTTACCTATGAAAATAGCATGGTGATTTTCCATGGCGAACTGTGAATGTCATAACCAGATGATTCCGTCATTTCTCTGGATCCTCACCGAAAAACGCGGTGATTGCCGTCACCTCTCGCAGGTTGCTACGGTGGCTGGAAGGATGTCCCTCCCAAGGTGCACACGTTTTTCGATACGCTATGGCAGCTATGGCAGCTATGGCTATTGGATGATTTTTGGATGATTTGGATGATTTGGATGAGTGGATGACTGGTCATTTTTGGCAATTCTTGCAGATCTTTCGGATCTGCAACAGCATGAAAGTCATCTTGACATATCTTGACACTGAAAAATCCCTGCGATGGCAGTCTGATGGAGCTTCTCCGGGGAAGAACCATTGAGGAACAAGTCCCAGAAGTTGAACGGAATAGACGTGCTGTAGTGATCACTTCTGACATCCATTCCAGGCTTGAAAAGGTCTTGGGAACCCATTCCACCATTCCAATAAATTTAAAACTTCATTTTCCATCGTTTTCCCATGTGTATATTATATAATTATACAGATATATATATATAATTCAATATATAATTTAATAAGAAGTAGTGCCATAGATACGTCGGCCCATCCCCATTTTCGCTTAAGCCATGTCAGGACGGTAGCGCCGGTAGCGCAAGGGACAGGCAGGGTGGGGATGGGGTAAGGGATACCTCCAACCATGGGACCGAGTAAATTCTATATGGAAAAAACGATCACGAAGCGCCGTGGCCGGAGCATTCTGAAACCACAACCGTGATTTGCAATGGCAAGACCTTAGTTTGCTTATACCGCCCAAAACATCTGTTTCTTGTCTGGAGCCGATACGAAACAAGATAGCAAGGTGGAACTATCAGCACAACCTTCCTTATTTGTGAAACCGGTGTCAATATTTGCAGCAATGCTGGCAGTTTCCACGGCGCATGGATGTTGCCTGATGTGGTCATGCAACAAATGAATTGGCACAGCTGGACGACCATACAAAGAGTACCGGGATTTATTACTGGATTTTATGAAAAGGCATAGCAAATCCCATACGTTTCAGGCAACTATACGGAACCTGTTTTTGAGATTCCGATGATTTTTGAATGCAACAATTGTCCCCAATTGTGCACAGTTCGAGCGCACTTTCCAAAACTCTGGTACTCGTACAAATGTAGAGTTGGGCGCCCGGGCAAGTGACACCTTGATATGCTATTTTGTTACATGGTTTGGTGGCCGGCCTTTTCGGAAACCACTTGATTCACTAGATTCTTTGCAAGAGAAAGGTACCAACTCGCTGTTTCACAGTGTGTGATTTTCCTTAGACATGATTGAGCGCCACGTGACATTTCATGGGGCGCGGTCAGCCCATGCTCCCCATGGTCGCCTCCCTTGGGGCCTTTTCTTGTCGGTGCCAGGCCTTGGCTTTACACCGCAAACGATGCCACCCATGCCAGGCTGACAGCATAGATCTGGATGGTGTATAAATGGATGGAGAATCTATCTATGAATGGATAATTGGAACCCACATTTTAGGAAACCCACAATTCATGACTGGTCATATTTAGTCATATGCCCACATCTAGTCATGTTTACCTCTGCCCAGCGGGCTTTGGTCGATGTTCTGGGCCTTACCCTCTGGTAAACATACAAACAAAAAACTACGGAACATCACCATGCTATTCGACTGGGAAGTCATCCACTATTTCGATTGGGCCATTTTCAAGTTCGCAAACTGTTAGTCATTATCAGAGGGTATATCCCATGAATATCCCATGAATATCCCATTAAAATCCCATTAAATGACCAGGCCGGGTACCTGGTTCCAAGTGCCTGGATCTTTCGGATCCTCTCAGGTCGAAGCTTTACATAGCGCTGCTGCCCTAAACGCCTGGGCGCTGGGGTGTAACACGCGCCCTGCACCCAGGTGTCGTGTCTCGTAGCATGCCATAGCTGGAGGGCACTGATATGGCCACTGAACCAGGTACCCTCTGGTAAACATACAAAAAACGATGGAAAATCACCATTTTTAATGGGAAAATCCACTATAAATAGCCATTTTCAATAGCTATGTTTGACATAACCAGAGGGTAAGGCTCGTTGGAGATGAAGAGTTTCGATTCCCAACTTTAGACTGTAGCCATGAACATGAACAGTGCCGGCACCTTAAAACTGCCATCCACAAGTGTCCCAAGTCAAGCGAAAGCGTGGCGAAAAGACAATCTTGGCTCCTGTCTTGTCCTCATATGACTCATATTGTAATGTGAGATATCACTTATACCATACTTATTACTTTATTACTATTAGTATATCACATATATCATACTCATATTAGTCAATAGTACCTCTGATTGTGGTGAAGGTGCTCGTATTTTTTTTGGTTCATCCTATATTCTTGATGAATCCTATGTAGGGGACATGTTTGTTCCATCCCTTGTCTCGCCGATTTCGGACCAGGAGCGCCTTCTCCCAGACTGGCATGCCCGGCTGCAGATTGCCCAACCAAGCTGGCAGCTATAGTTTCAGAATGTTTCATACCACATGGCCATACATGGCCAACTGATGCCAACGGGTCTTTCCTACAATTTAGTAGTTTCATAGAGATCTATACAGATCTCATTTCAGACCGGGATGAGTTTGGAGAACTTCTTGGATGTTGGCCGCTGATGTAGGAACTTGGTCCGGATAGTGCGTGTTGTGTCGGCGTTTGCATATACTTATTTTTCCGCGTCCCCAATCACCCAATTAGGGCATACGACAATCGAAGAGTTTCATGGAGAATTTTTCAGAAGGAGCATTTGTGAAACACAATTTCTGCCAGCTGAGCTCAGGGCACAAATGTACAATAATCGGCTTCCGAAGAGATCCTCTTACGGATTGGGACTTTGCATGGTGGTTCACCATCGACAACATGGATATGCATGGGTTTCATGAATATTTAATGCAGGTGCAAGTCGGAGACTGAGATTGATCATGCTCTATCCACATTTTGCATCATCTTGCAATGTTTCATTTCTTAAATATGGGCAGCTTTTTGGGAAAGAAAGCTGGTGAAACCTCTGCAGAAACAAAAACATGTTGCGTCGCAACTGTGACAACTGCCATGTTCGGTCCCAAAGTTAACGACCTGGCGAGCCCAAGAAAAGGCGGCCAGGAACGCAAATGGGGGGCACCAATTTGTAGCAGAGCCTTCATGACGCTACTTGGAAGTGTAGCTCCAGTTATAAGTGGATAATCCCCCTCTTAATATCCCTAAGAAACACCACCGGAACCAGGGCACCGCTTTTTGGGGGTATTTTTTTCAATAAACTGGCGGTACCCGGGTTCTGGGTCTAATTATAAGGGGGATAGTGGATATATGTGTACATATATATACAGTATATTATATAATAACCATAGCTATAGGGGAGATCCCAATTTTTTCGGGGTCAAAAAAACCATAGCATCCAATTCGTTTGTTTGAGCTTAACTCCACCCCTTATTTTTTCCTCAAAGAGACATCATTGGGTGCTGGTTTGAGTTGGCCAGTTGGTCAGTGGAGAATGTTCAGCTTGTGGCATTCTGTAATGTATTGGTACGCTAGTTTGTTTTAATAGATGCAAAGGGACAGGATGGACCATTTCGAGACAGCATCATTTCGATGTCTTCAATATTTTCACCCCATGATCTAGTCTTAATATGTCTTAATGGTGACTGGGAGATTGACTTCATTTTATCTCCAAACCGAGCTCCATATCACTTTTTCATATCACTTTGTCGAGTCCATCGCTTGTAGAAAACATGCCTCTGGGGACTCCATAGGCGGTGTCCCCGCCGGTGTAAACAAGAGTCCCTTCTGATGTTTCCCGGCATGGCGCCGGTGATTCTGCTTTACAAGTTTCTTGAACAGTGTCTTCACTTTTCGAGGCGTAATTGCCCATAATTTCAGCATCATTGTGAGTACCCTCTGGTAAACTAACATAACTATGGAAAATCACAATTTTTAATGGGAAAATCCACTATAAAGGGTCATTTTCAATAGCAAACTGTTAAATTACCAGAGGGTAATTTCAAGTGGCTCACTTTTCTGTTTTTTTTCGAGCAGTGTTTTATTTTCGGCCGAGATTCGAATTGCTCATCGCAGCCCATGACTGAGCAAATCTCAGCAGTTGGGTCGAGGTTTGACCATGAATTTGTCACAGGCTGTAATGATTAGAACCGTTGGGATATTAACCATCAATTAATCATTATTATTATTAATCATCATTAATCATCATTAATCATTTTTATATTAATGAATGATTCTATTAATTCCCATAATATATTATACCAACCATCAATATCCCAGATGATCAATCAGCGGAATCACAGGCTGTTCTCAGTTGCAACGCGCAACGCGACACACGCGCTGGTGCCATGAAGCTGGTAATACAACGCGTGACCAGCGCCAGTGTGAAGGTGGACGGGACACTTCGATGTGTCAGTTGGGGCCTCGCATGTCATATGATAAAATATAGATTCAGTATGATACAACATATAATGTAAACAAAACTATACTGTATATATATATACATGTTTTATTACACTACTTTATGTTATGCATTTTTTTAAAAATTCGTATTGATATCAATATCGATATGAATATGCATATGAAGAAGAATAAAACATGACAACGATATCAATATTTAATTACATTAATTAGACTGTATTATATTAATTATACGATTATACAGTATTATACTATATTATCATATTTTATACTAAATTATGCTATATTATATTATCCCATATTATACTATATTATAGTATATTATACTATATTATGCTATATTATACTATATTATACTATATTATACTATATATTATACTATATTATACTATATTATATTATATTATACTATATTATATTATATTTTATTATGTTATTGAAATTCTATATCATACTATATTATATATATGACATTATAACAATATCATGTAATATCAATTCATATCATATTTTATTATACTACACTATATAAGATCAAACATGTATAATACTATTAAAGTGTAGTTTATACTGTAGTTTATTGACATGACACCATATTATATTTCATTGTATTATATTAATTATATTATACTATATCATATATTATACCACACCATACTACTGTATATATTTGGTTGTATATAAATATATGTATTGATCAATATATGTGGTTGGTTCCCTTATGAACAAAAAACCACGGCTGCTTGAGGAACGTTTGCTCGGAAATTGGTCGTGGTTTACTGGTACTCATGGGCATTGAGCAGGGAGTGGCTCGACCATGGCGGTGACTCTCTTTGTCAGGGCACTTGGGGGTACTTGGTGCAGTTCGAGTGACTTCTATGGCTAATATATATAATAGATATTATACTATATATATAAAGTGTATATATATATATATGATGTTATATATCATATCAAATATATTATTATCTATATATATATATATATATATTGTATACATGGTAGAACCATAGTGAACATATGTGAAAATGATCTTCGAGTTGGGAAATAGGCCCTAAAACTTGGCCTTTTTTACCCAGGCAACAAAGTGGAAGTGCACTCCCAAGCGCATCAAACATCCCAGACACATTTTGTTTATTCAGGAACCACGTTACACAATGTTTGAGCTGCACCTGCATTCAATGTTTTCCAAAAAAATGGTTTACAGTACCTAATTCTAGCTGCATAAACATCTACAGCAACTACCCTCTGGTAAACTAACATAATTATGGAAAATCACCATTTTTAATGGGAAAATCCATTATAAATGGCCATTTTCAATAGCTATGTTAGTTTACCAGAGGGTACACTGCTTTGTTTTTGTTAAACGCGGCGCAGGATGCTATGGATCAGGTGAATTATCTGGCTCCCAAGCTGCTAAAACTGCGTTTGTGGCCAGATCTGAAGGAGCCGGGGAAGCAATGGGCCTCCTCGGTGGTGGACAATGGATTCGCAGCTTGGACAGGTGAGACAGTGGGAACATGGATGACCCTGTTGGGTGTTTCATATGATATTTTGTAACGTGAGTTTTCTGCTGAGCTTTGGGAATTGGATCAACTGGATCACTTGTTGCTTTTAATCATTCTTTCATGAATCAGGCAAGGCCTCTGGCAAAGCATGTCTGGTTGATGGAGAGTCAAGCCCCCTGTCCGAGGTGTCCGGGCAAGAATAGTAAGGGCTGACCATGGGGGCTAAACCACCTTTCCGAACCATGTTTATTGTAGGCCTTATTAACCATCGATTTTGGGGCTGGGTTCAATCCTCAACATGGCGCCAGTTGGCTGGCTTTGAAATTGCAAAGAATCCACTGATTACCGCCCGAAAACCACGGATTCCGGGGCTGTTCTGAGGGGCTTGTCACCTCCAAAAAAAACGGCTTGCAGGATAAGCCATGCATAGCCATGCATAGCCATGCATAGCCATGGGTTCACTTTTACAGTGGCAGATTGCTGGCCCCAGGAACTGCTGGTTGTGAGTCAATTTACCCTTTTTGCCACCTTCAAGACACTTGGCACATCTTGGCACATCCTGGCACTCTGCCTGGGTGGGGGTTCCTCGAAGAGATATATTATATATAGACATGATTATACATATATATATATATATACATATGATGATATTGTATATATCATATATGTGTATTATTATATATTTTGTTATATATATATATTATATCATATATATCACATATATCATATATATATATATATATATTGTATTATATTATATATATATATTGTAATATATACATATATTGTATATTAAATACTAAATATTATATATTGTATATTATATATTGTATATTATATATTATATATCATATATCATATATCATATATTATACACCATATATTATA
>Ga0126342_10015274_pt1 | contig 13470 bp, 6 predicted proteins | sample Cyp1metagenome_FD_92528 | JGI IMG/M metagenome (GOLD analysis project Ga0126342, IMG submission 92528) | Coral microbial communities from Lord Howe Island, Old Settlement Bay, Australia - Cyphastrea 1 metagenome | ecosystem: Host-associated > Invertebrates > Cnidaria > Coral ...
ACTAACTTGCGATCGCAACTTACTAACTTGCGATCGCAACTTACTAACTTGCGATCGCAACTTACTAACTTGCGATCGCAACTTACTAACTTGCGATCGCAACTTACTAACTTGCGATCGCAGCTTAATAACTTGCGATCGCAACTTACTAACTTGCGATCGCAACTTAATAACTTGCGATCGCAACTTACTAAATTGCGATCGCAATTTAATAACTTGCGATCGCAACTTATTTGCTATCTGCAGTCCATGTGCGGTGAGCGCCTTTTGCGCGTGCGTAACTGTTTGCAAAAATGGCGGACGACGATGTGGAGGAGGTAAGTTCTTGTTTGTTTCTTATTTTTTGAGCTTATTGGCTCTCAGGCTCTTAAGTATTTGTTTTCTGACTATAGACTTGGATTAGATGCGATTTAAGTATTGAAGCTTATCGTTAACTGAAGTGGTGCATCTTCATCCGAGTATCATGAACAGTTATTAAAAAATTAGACATGGTCGAGGTTACGGTCGCTTCGCACCCAAGTCGTTTCGCATTTAGCTTCAGTCGTCAGTGTTCAGCAAAAGCAAAAAAATAAATCGAATCGTTTATTACATATTTTAGCTCTTCTTAGGCCTCCTTTTTAATTTGTCCTTCCAACTAAAATGGGGTACTCAAACAACCTTTGAGATGAATGCTACCCAGTTGACTAAACAAAGAATCAAAATTTTTTATAAGTCCCTGTGGCAATTCTAGATCTAGACCCCACGTTATTCGTGACGTTCTGGACAAACAACAATATGAGACCTTTTGTGTCCAAGACTGAAGTTGTCTTATACCTACAGAACTCACACATATGTACACAACACGTAGAGCTTGGTGGCCCTGTTTTGTTGATTTGTTGACTTCAAAATAACGTCAAAAGTGCAGCCTGCTGCAGATTATTGAACCATTGACTGAGAAAACCTGGGGACTAGGTTGTGTTATTTAACAAAGAGCAAACTGCAAGTAGGTTTACAAGTTTGAGCAAAGGGAATATTTTGAAACGAATGAATAATAAAGCAATTATTGAATTCGGCTTTCGTAGGATATGAAGAATTCTGCAGATCTCGGAGGGTATCATCCACCTTGGCCTTCGGCCTGGGTGGATAACACCCTCCTCGACCTGCAGAATTCTGCCTCATTCAATAGTTGCTAATTAAAATTCTCACATGATTTACAAAGCTTACCTTTTGTGTACATATACATGCAGGTCCTGAGTTTGCTGAGAAGGAGAAATGTTGAACAAGATGTTATAGAGAAGTTTAGGGTAGAGAAAGTGAGTATGTAGTAATTTTATAATTTTATCTCGTATTGAGCATAACGGAATTCCAAAGCATGATGTAGGAGTGCATTTGCAAAGGCCGATAAACAACTCCTCTACACATAACACAATGTTACTCTAATCTTGCTGTGGAAAGTCTGCATGGTTTGAGATTGCTGCCAGTACAAAGCAGCACCTCCTACCTCCCTCACAGCCAATTGTTTGTGGTGCAATTATTAGCTATCCAGAAACAGGTCACAGTCATGTAAAGGCCAGATAGGTTTAACCGATGAATCGCAGGCCGAGGGGTTTCATTAAATATAATGCAAGGCAATTTCAATAAGTGGAAAGATTTAACATTACCATGTGGAAGCAAGACTAGACACTCACTATACATAGCTTGTATGGAAATGTACAAAACCTCTGCCAATGTTTAGCTTACACTGTACAGCTTATTTGGTATGCTGGTTAGTGAGTTATCTAGTGGAACAAATTATTTGGCTGTTGAGCAATGGGGGCAAGGTCTTCTCCAAACAAAAAAAGGCAATAATGCAAAAATGACAACACTAGATGGCATTAATTTTTATGGAAAAATTTTTAATTCAGTTTTCCCTACAAACAATTATATAGTGGTTCTATGATCAAATTTTTACTGCTTGAATTTTTAGGTGTATCACAGAGAATTCCACAAAGGATTAAAAATGTCATTTACTGTTTTCAAATACAGTTGAACTTCCCGTAAGCAACCATTAAAATGTTGAGCCTAGCTGGTCGCTTATGGGTGGGTGGTCACTTACGAGAGCTTAGACCATAATGGGTCAAACTATTTTCTCACTCAATATGGTATCTGCTGAGACCCATCCCTATGTTGATGCACTGTTTAGTAAAAGTCAATTTCTAGAAAAAAACTCTGGTTCATCCCATTGAGAAATTTCCATTTCTTGTTCTAGCAAGGAATACGATAATGTTACAACACCGTATTATCCATTTTCTGCTCCATTTTCTTCCAAGTGGTCATTAAAAACAAAGGAAAATTTCAAACTTTTAGCTCTAAAAGTGGTCGCGTTCGCTTATGAGAGATGGTTGCTTGCAAGAGGTTCCAAATATAGTGATCTGAAACCCATGACCCATGAAAATTGGTACATGTAGGCTAACACTTCTACAGGCAACACACCTGAGCCAATAGAAATTTTGTTTGCATGGCAACTCACTCTTTCCCAGTCTCTGTCAGCCAGATGTCAATAATTTAGTATTTTGCAGCAGGAATTTAAGCAAAATAGACAGGCCCCAAAATAGACTTGCATACACCATCGATATATATAGACTGCTAAGGATGGCTGGAAGAACTTTTAATATTAGGGGGTTCTGGAAACCATTATGTTTCTGTGGTAACAAAACTGTTAGCTCATATTGTGGATTACATCCATTAAAATATCACTGCAAAGAATAAAACATTTCTGATTCATAGTACTTGAGATATCTACCCTCATATTCAATAAAAGTTTGGTTGAGCTTATTTTTTATTTTTTTATTTTTATTACCTTAGACCCTGTGGTAGCTGGGTACCTTGCATACATGTATCCAAGGGATTGAAAGTTTGACATATGAAAGTTTTGGAGACCTCAAAAAAGCTGTGGAAAACCTGTCTGTAGGCTCATGCTCCCACATCATTTCTCTTTCTGTTTTTTTGCAACTTGATAGCAACACAAATCTTCTGTTCTTAAATAAGTGACCACTGGGCAAGTCCTAAATTGTTTTACATTATGTACCATAGAGCTCAATTAAATGTGCTGATTAAAGTGTTGTGTTGCTTAATTCTTTAGATGGACTGTTCTGCAATTGATTGTACCCCAGAAAATGTATTGGAAGAGATGGGTTTGTCAAGAAAGGGGGACATATATGCTTTGAAAGCCTTGTGTTCTCAAAAAAACAGGTCACAGGACAGTTTAGAGAGAGAAAACAAAAAGCGCAAATTGGTTGAAGAAATTATGAAAGAGAGGGAAGATAAGCAAAGGAGAAAGTCTACGCGTCTGAGTACGAGTCCAAGTGCAAGCTCATCCGAAGAGACAAGTTCAACAACAAAAGCTCCCAAAACCAGAAGAATTGCATTGGGACTGATGCTATTCAACAAGAGTAAGAACAAGTTTGTCTCAGTACGATATGCTAGAGGAGGTGGCAGCCGCACTTTAGATGTGCCACTCAATGCAACAAAACAAGAGTTGGTTGAGATGGGTAAAGATGTCTTTTTTGCAGAAGGTGTTGCACCCATAGGAAAAGCTTCTGATTTTACTTTTGGTCTGGCTAATTTTAAAGGAGAAGTTATAAATAAACTTAGAGACAGTGATGGGCATGAACAACCCTTCACCATTCAAGGATATTTTGAAACCTACAAGTTGACAAGAGTTCAGCTATATCTTACATGCCAGCCTTGTGAAGATTCTGATGATGAAGTGCTCATGACCAATGTGTTTGGACCTTCAACGAGCGACAGTCAGTCATCCAGAACTCCTCAAAACAGAGGCAAGGCCTGGCGTAATCAATTGCATGCCCAACTTGAGAATGAAAGAAAATTGTGGCGAAACCTCAAAAAAGAACAGGATGAAGAGTTCCAAAAATGCCTTGAACAGGATAGAAAAAAGCAAGCAGCTTTAGAGGGAGAAATTGAAGAACTCTCCAAATTGGAGGAATTGCGTTCCATAAAGGCTTCAAGGGTTCCTGCTGAACCAGAAAGTGGCTCTCCCCGTGTGCTAATGGTGGCACAACATCCTTTACAGGGGAGAGTAACACGTTTCTTTGCAGCAGCAGAAAAGATGGTGGCAGTGTACGATTGGCTAGGTTCCTTAGATCTACACCCAGAACATTTCAGCTTACAAGTCCACCCTGCAACTACTGTATCACCTGAGGAGGGCATTTTTGGCTATGAGGGTGTGGTAATGTACATGAGGGCCTTGGACGAACCACTCCTGATGGGCGCGAGCTCCCCAGAGGTCAGTTTCATAGGTTTTGGTACTAGTACATGTACTAGTCATGATGAAATTCCCACTCATGATGAAGATTGTGAAAGCCTAGCACTGCTGGCCATTGATCCAGTGACTGCAACTCCGCCTCATCAGCTTATGGAACTGGATGAAGAAAGGTATCTTTATTATATATACTTTATTTAAGGAATAGACCACAAGTTTTTATGGTTTATAAGCTGATAAACCACTCGGGGTGTTGGTAGAACATGAGAAGAATTCGTAAATCACGAGCCGCAGGTGAGTGATCTACGAATTCTTTGAGTTGACAGTAAATTCCATGAGTTTACTAGCACAATAAACCATAGCTGATTGACCAATCAGAGCGTGCGCATTGATTTGGTTATTATATTTGGTTGTTCAGACCCAGATTAAGCGAACCCAGGAAAAGACAGAATTTGGATTCGAGTTTTGTAACTCTGTGGTAAGGTTTTCTGTATATTGTTTGGCCTTCTGTTTTGAGTTTTGATAATCACCATACATATACCAAACAAAGCAGGAAAACATTTACATAGAGGAAAAATTTATAATTCGGTCAACTTCATAAATATCCTACCCTGTTCTTAACAACCTAAGCTGACACGAGCCCGTGATCCAATTTGAAAACTAGAACTTGGTCTGGGGTCAACTTCACAAAAACATGTGACTTTGATGAGTTGTAAACTTGAGCCCGCGATATGGTCACATGATACTGGTCAGCGGATACCTTGATTTGACAGGTGTCCGTTGATCATAGCTTGGATGTCCAATATCAAAAAAGTACACGGCAAACCAAGGCTGTATCTCTCAGTCAACCTATTTTAAGTGCAGAGTGCACTATTTGCATGGTTGGAGGGGTTGCCTGCCGCTAAGGCACTAAGTCGCTAATGCGCTAAGGTGTGAACTTTAATGTTTGTTTAATTAATTAATTTCAATTCATTAATTAGTCTAGAGGCAAGGAAGTGTTGGGGGGTGGGAAGGGAAAGGTCCACGTGTACCTCACGTAAAACATGTCCTATCTATGTCAGTTAAGTATGAACATCGCGAAGCTATTTATTTGTTTTAGCTAATCCCATACTCTCCTTGTGGGACCATTCTCTTTGGTCAAAACCAAATTGCTCTAAACGCATGTGCAGATTAGCTAGCGTTCGTGGCTTTCTAATCAAATAGAGGATACGTTGCACACGGAATCACGCTCAAATGTTGAGTGGTTTTTCTTATGGTAGAACTCAACATTCTGTTTTCAAACTACAATAGTATGTTTGTCAGAGTGTACATAAAGAAGGGAAATGAAAGGTTCTCTTTAGCGGCTTGTTTATTTCTTGCCTTAATTGCGTCTGTCAGTGAAAGAGACTAAAAATCTCCCGAGTTAGTCGGTTCAACATTTTGCAAATCGTAAATTTGCGACAATAGAATCGGGAAAGTGCTCAAATATTGCTGCAGACTCCGTGGCAGCTGATAAAAGCGCAAATTAATTTAATCAGTCTTTGAGGCGACTCGCTCACCGATGCTGGATAATATCGGCCAAGCACCGCTGTTTGCCTTCAATACTTCTTGTTTAAACGCTGGTCAGTTGTATCAATCAATATATATATCTTATTAACCAAGCGCGAGGGCCGTACTTAGAGAACATCGGCCTGAGGTCTTGACAATACGGATCGAGCGCAGCGAGGTCCGTACGAAAAAGACCGAGGACCGATATTCTCCCAGTACGGTCCCGAGCAAGCTTGGTTAATAAGAGATTTATTACACGACTGAAGAAAGCAAAAACTGCAAAGACACAAGTGCGGGATCATTCGGGACAATGCCCGGTCCAATATTTAGGGAATATTGGACCGGCAATAGAGCATTTTGATTGGTTGATTTTAGTTATTGGCCCTCTGACTGCCTGAGTCGTGTAATAATGTTGTGTATTGGTGGCAACAGAAAACGACAGTGGTATTCCGTGACTATCTGATAATGAAATTAATTCTGGTTTATCGTTTAGAAAAACAACAGTGTCAAGTTACAAAGTTCGAACGAAGAGCTAAATTTGCGTGTTTTTTCAACATTTTATTAAATTTACAATGAACAAAAATCCTTGTAAAACACCAGAGTAAAATTTAAGAGCTGTCGTAACAAACTGTAGTTGTACGTTACTTCTGAACCTCGATTGATAACATACACACTGCTAAGGCGGAAAGCCGTAGCAGACTGCCCTGGTAGATACAAACCGGAAGTGAACTGAGCAGGCGTGAGTACCTTGCCGGAGCCATCAATTGCACTCTGCACTATCTGAGATTGTCTCACTTTGTTTGGAGTATGGCCGCCACGTTGGGCGACTCCGCCATCGTCGTCGTCGTCGTGCGCACGCGCCCACGGGTAATACCGCTAGCCATGATAACCATGAGAAAATCAACTCATGGGTTCCCTTTTCTTCCCTATTTGAGTATGGGGCTCCGCTTGGCGAGCTCTGCTATAAATTATTATAGCTAGTGAAGCTGATATGAACATGCTGTCTACTAAATGAAATTTGATGGAGTGTTATTTCCTAATTGTAGATCCGTGCTGCAACAGCAACCTGCTTGTCAACTAGAAAGTAAGTATAAGTTATTAGTTATTTTTTGTGGTTATTCCGCTGGCCATTATATTTTGCGGGAGGGAGGGATCATTGTAAACAAAATGGCAGCCAAAGTGATAGAGTGATCTTTCGCATTTGAAGGCGAACTAGTGTTTCCAAAAAATACAAATGTGGGTGTGCCATTCGATCTGTCTTTCAACGGAAGCGTTAGGAAAAATCATGTTCTAGGGTGTCACGCTCAATTTGTTTCCTTTGCTGTGCACAAATTTATTGAAATCTTCATACTGTTTTGATTTTCCAATAAGTTCGAAATATCCGTTAGTAGTTCGAGAAAAAACAAAGGTTTCCAAACAGAATTTTCTACCCGGGACCTTGGAATCCGCCACCTTTAGACTAGCCGGCTGAGGCTTACCACTTCGCTCAACCCAGATTCTCTCTCTCCTTTGCCCTTCTTTAAAATTTATTGCGGTTAGTCCTTGTGTAAATGCTAGGAAAAGACGATTCCTTACATTTGCTACGTTTCATTTCTCGCAGAGGTGGATGATGTGTGCTTTGTTCACCGCTCCCGGTTAAAAGGTGATATGATGTCTCTGTTTAAGAACGAAGATTCGTTGCATCGCATTTCCTCTTTCAGGATTGTAGATGAAAGGGGAACGCTTGAGGAAGGTGTAGGGTCGGGTGTAACAAGAGATGTCATTGCCACGTTCTGGCAGCAGTTGTTTGCAGCTACAATGGTCGGTGACAGAGAAAAGGTTCCATGTATTCGTCACGACTTTCAAAAAAGCGAATGGACGGCGATAGGAAGAGTGTTAGTCTTCGGCTTCAAGGAAGTCAATTACTTCCCCATTAGTCTTTCTAAGGCGTTTCTTGCTTCTTGCCTGTTTGGGGAAGAGAGCATTGATGATGAATTCCTCTTATCCTCCTTTCGATTCTACATCACCAGCGAGGAACGTGAAACCTTTGATAAAATCAGAAAAGGCGATTGTGAGAGTGACGATGACGATGTTCTCGATTTCCTGGGAAACTACAAGACCTTTACCATGCCCACCAAAGGAAACATTAACAGTTTACTGTCAGAATTAGCACATCAGGAATTGATACAGAAGCCAAGATACGTAGCTCAGTGTTGGGTTCCAGTGTTGGCAGAACTCCAACAGTACCCAGAATTCAGCAGCACAAGTGGCCTGCACGACTGTTTTTCGGCCAAGATGCCGTCAGCAAAGAAGACTGCTAGAATGCTACAGAGTCAACCAGTAAATGAAGCCGAAAGTCAGTGCCTGGACTACCTCAAGAAGTTCATTAGATCTCTGGACGCTCCTGCCCTGGGTACTTTCCTGAAATTCACTACGGGAAGCGATATACAGCCTGAACGCCTGGAAGTTTCATTTACCTCAATGGATGGCTATTTGCGGCGACCAATTGCCCACACTTGTGGCCCGTTGTTAGAGTTACCAAGAACTTACCGTAGCTACAGCGAACTAGCCGAAGAGTTCACAAGCTTGCTACGGGAAAAAGGAGCATGGGGATTCAACATTGTGTGATCATGGAATCAGAATGTCACCAGAAGATGCGTCCGGGATTATTTCCGTGTTCGGATAGGGCCCGGACGCACTGGGCAAATTTTTGTTTATTTTGCGAAAAAAATCTGTTCCCAGTGCCCTTAAACAAGTGCGCCCGATGATTTTTAGATCTTCCAAATTTTGTCAAAGCTTACCAAACTTCAAAGACGCCGTCGTCCTACCTCGAAGCAGGACAAATTTTTGTCAGGCGTGAAATCTGACAGATTTGTTAATTTACACGCCATGATTTGAAGGAAAATGTCAGTCAAGAAAATTTGATCTCTATTTTTAGTCGGAGTATTAGCTAGTATTTCAGTCCGAAGCCCGCTAAAATTTTTTCTAGAACCAGAACGTTCCAGTCCAACAAGGTGAAGCCTCCACTGGCATAGTAGAAGTAGCAACTGCTTCTGCTGGAGTTGAGCGAATTCAAAGAAGAAAAAAAAAAATAGAACACAAGCAATAATATGCCGAGGCAACATATTCGATCGAAGCGTTTAAAGATCATCGTGAGCCCATGACTCCCGAGAACTCATGTAACATTTCCCGCAAACAGCGAGCAAACGATGGTGTTTATTTCCGTGTGATTGACACTTGTGGTTAACAAATATTTTGTTGTGTCTCAGTACGCCCACGCTTGAGAAATTGAAAATTTGGCTGAGACAAATTTTGTCGAGAATTTTGAAAGGGCCAAACAAATTTTGTCACTCCAGTGCGTCCGGACCCATAGTGAACCGTGAACATTTGATACATGTTAGTTGGAGAAGAAACGTTTTGCTGTAGTTCATGTTAAAGCTTAACATTAGAAACTGTTCCTGTTTGGTTTAGAATTAGCGATTGAAGCTAGTTGAAGAGACGAAATTAGCATCATAGCGCAAAATGCCTATTTGTTTTCAGGACATTTACTTACAGTTGGGGAAGGTGTAGAGGTCTGTCATGACGCTTGTTAATATTCATAGACAATTAGAAAGAGCTTTTTTTAATGGTTGCTATGGACCCGCGGCAATGCTCATTACCTTGATTGAGGTGGTAAAGCAAACAATGAACTCCTCGCTCTTTCTTATTGTCTATGAATATTAACAAGCATTATGACAGACCTCTACACCTTTCCCAACTTTGCGCTTTGATGCTAATTTCGTCTCTTTGACTTCGTGTTAGCAAATGTTAGGGAATAAAAATGCAAGCAAGCCATAGTGTAATTTATTAAGTTATTCATTCGTTATTGGATTGTTAAGGAAAAACTTGTTTTTGGTGTCGGGTAATGTAATCGTGTGATTTTTCAGCGCATTTGAAAAGTGTTACTTGATCCTTTATTTCACTACTGCTAAAATTATACTCTCCTTTAATGCTTTGTTATTAGGCTTGAGCTTATTCATATTCATCAAACACCAACACTTCAAGCTGTATTTAATCAGTTGCTATGGTTAGGTTCTCTTGACGTCAGTTGAGATAATGAAATAAATTCGATGTCTAGTTTTTGGAGGCGCTCTTCCTGGAAATAACTATTTAGAATTGTTACTTGTCAAGATTTTTTTGTGTAATTTTTCAGCCAAACTATATTCGTTTAGTAGTTCTTTTTGGACGTTGAAATATGGTTGTTACACCTCGCACAAAAGCGCCAGGAAAAGTATAATTACTACAATCAGAATTGAGGTGTTTGTCTGCATATGTTTAAACTCAAGCGCACGCACATAGATAATGATATGGAAAAGGCGGGCTTGAAATTTAGGGAAGCCCAACCCACGAAGCTGGGATTACAGTTCTGACACGTGTGTTGTAAGAAATATTTAACAGCAACTTCTATCCTTAAATTTAGTGTGATTTTTGGGTCTGACTTGATGGAAACAGAGATTGCAATTTTTGTATTTCTCGCGTTGTTTTATCTTGGTCAACCATCTGGAAATTGATAGCTAAAATCTAGGACAAAAATATGTTAGTCGCTGTGTGTAGCCTCGAAGGAAATATGTTAAATAGCTTCGCGCGCAATCGCACTAGTATCTTATGCGAATTGCACAGGCTCTGACGTTAGCATAAAATTAAGGAATCGACAGCTTGACAGTAATCTGACGGATCATGTGGTTGACCCCACAAAAGAAACGTGTGAAGTGAATTCGTTGTAGTTGTAGTTGTAGTTGTAGTCAAATGTAGTTGAAGTAGTTGCTGTTATAGTTAAGATCAGTGAATAGTAAAAGCAGGACAACATTGTCACAGCAACCGTTGGAAATAAGTAGGGTAGATTATCGAGCACAGTGGAACGTCGGAAAGGTTCGCTCTTTTTTATCGGATTGTTAGAATTCTGTGCCTGTAGTTCAAATGCTACGGTAATTTCAGTTGTTTCTGTTTCTGCAACAATATGTTGCTGGGTTTCTGTTAAGTTTCCATCCCTGGATAAAAGGACCATCTATGCCAACATAGGCGAAAAGGATACCCTATTTAAGGATCGGGAACCTCCAAAAATCATACCCTATTCCGCGGCACGTACCTATATAGCCCATATAGGGGAGTACCCCCCCCCCCCCCGGGCTAATACGCAAAGAAATCTAGAGCGAACGTAATTGTTTTAGTATAAATCTAATAGTCATCAAGATGTTATCTAAATTCTCTCCATAGACACTTCGAAAACTCAAAGTAGCAGCCTTCATTTTGTTTACATTATCTACAACAGAATAGATTGTGAGTGGTGCAGCTAACCAGAAACCGGCATTTATGGCATTCGTGATATAACGCTTTAGATTTATACTCAATAGAAACACGATACATCTACAACCAGTTCCTTTGACGATTCTGGTACTTGAGGAAAAGGGCAGCGTCGTCAGTTACTATTTTCTTTTCTGTAAACAACAGAAATAAGATAAAATAACATGCCTGTCAACTGACTACCTAAAAAGAGCTTGCACAACAACTACCCCAAAGAGATACGCAAAAAATGTAGTCGAAAGTAAATACATTTATGGGAACCTGATACAATTGTCAATTTCTATGTATCAGTGTACACGTGAGTCCTGGGAGACTCATGGTGAGACAAAACTGTTAAACATGAATCACGTGGTTACCTCTATCCTCCCAGAATAAGACATTCTGTTGTCCCCTACCCCTCCTCACCTCCCCCCTCCCCAACCCACACCCACCCACCCATACAACTTCTCATTGACTAACGCTGGGTAAAGCTGAAAAGAAATTATAAATGAAAAACGAAACCTTCAAAATACCTTGCCTTCATTAGTAAAATAGACTAGTTACTACAAAGCGTCCAACTCAGTAGTAATAGATCTTGCTCTTCATCTTTCATTGCGGTCTATGTAATGTAACAAACAGAATATCACTTGTCTGCTTGTAAATATCTGTACAGTTCGAATGGAATCCATTCTTGTTTTCTGTCGAACGTAATTGACAGAGTTCATCTTCCGGAAGGAACACATTCTGCGACGTGTGCATCCAAACAAATTTAGCGGATACCTTTTACAAGCTATCAATGTGGTGAAGTAGTTCCAGATACAAATTCACAGCTTCCTCGGTGTTTCTTGGCAATTGTAAGTCAATATCTTCCAAAATGAGTTCAGCTAAACACACAAACAAAGAAGAGCAGCCAAGAGGGTGGTGTCGGGTTCCACACAGATTTTCTGCAACATCCAAATCACTTTCATCGGCGGCAATTTTGTAATGTGTGGTGTTCAATTCTTCTGGGAGGAAAAACAGAACATCAGGTCTCCCGGCAGGTGTCTCTCCATTTGATGGCCTTATTCTATGCAAATTCCAGTGCTGTGACACTCTATGCAACTCCTCCTGAATTAGGCTCATGAAGCAAAACCTTAAGCATTCAACGTGGATGACATTGCTATTGTCAAAGTGCCCTAAGGCTGTTAAATCTTTGAAAAAACGTATCCACCAGTCTGTGTTACTTTTCCTGAGGAAGGCCCACCAAGCCTCGATCCTTTGGTTGGCTACAGATTTGCCATATAAAAAGCTCTTTTTTCCAGCTAAGTTATCTTGACAGTGACGTCTAAGAAATCGCTGGACGGCTGCGATATGTATGTTTTCAGTGCCACAATCACCTCGCACTAACCGAGGACAGCCACCTAGCTGACGCACGCAATCGAGGTAATATTGTACCGTTACCATTGGGTTATTGTTTGAGGGGCCTACCTCCAACCACAATATGCGACGACTGTAGCCGTCAATAGCACCGTGAATGCAAAACCCGTAGGGCTTAAGCTTGTCATAGCCATCGACATGCCATATAAAATTAGGGCCTGGTACCACGTACCTCCTCCTTCTAAATCGTTTCATCGCCATGAGGATCTAGGCCCTTCACTATTCGTCGGACTGTGTCTCGATCAATCACAATCCCGTGGTCACTTAATAGACGCTGGTGCATTTGTCGATAACCAATGCAACTTCCACTACTTTGCAACTCCTGGTCTACTGCATTTACCACCCTATCAATTCTAGACTGATTCTTTCTTCGTCGAAGCCCTCGAGATCTAAGAATCCTTTTTAGCTGACGTAGACTTAAGCGAACGCCGTGACGTAAGAGAAGAAAGGCAATAATCTCGGTGTAGTTAACACCGAGGTGAAAATACTGTTCGATCAAACGATTTCGTTCATAGTTGCCATTTGTATTCCTTACGGTTGGTAGATAATCTGGAAGAGTCCAGCCGTCTGAAACTTTTAGCAAAATGAAGAAAGTGGTCAGAAAGAAACGCTCACGGTTACCAACCATCTTTGTGTCCACTGATCTGGAGTCAACACGCATGTCCAAAACACATGACTTGTAATTAACATTGTTTAAAGAGTGATCGCTATCTCAAGTTATTAAGTTGCGATCGGAAGTTAGTAAGTTGCGATCGCAAGTTATTAGTTGCGATCGCAAGTTAGTAAGTTGCGATTGCAAGTTATTAAATTGCGATCGCAAGTTAGTAAGTTGCGATCACAAGTTAGTAAGTTGCGATCGCAAGTTAGTAAGTTGTGATCGCAAGTTAGTAAGTTGCGATCGCAAGTTAGTAAGTTGCGATCGCAAGTTAGTAAGTTGCGATCGCAGGTTAGTAAGTTGCGATCGCAAGTTATTAAATTGCGATCGCAAG